>Ga0310121_10001803_pt1 | contig 21257 bp, 18 predicted proteins | sample CB27_Tmax_986_MG_FD_203504 | JGI IMG/M metagenome (GOLD analysis project Ga0310121, IMG submission 203504) | Marine microbial communities from Western Arctic Ocean, Canada - CB27_Tmax_986 | ecosystem: Environmental > Aquatic > Marine > Oceanic | place: Canada: Western Arctic Ocean | collected...
GTTGTTAGGCTCGACGCCGACGGCAGTCCCGCCGGGGGGCCGATTACGTTTGGGCTGACCAGCGGCCAGGCCTTCCGCCTGCAGCAGATCGATCTGGCCGACGGGTCCGGGACCGTCGAGGAGACCTTTTCCCTCGACGGCATCATTGACGCCACCGGGTCGCTGGTCGATTTCGAAACCTTCGTGACCTCGGCGGCGTTTGCGACCGCGGAGCTCGCGTCGCTCACGATCACGGCGGTCGGGGGATCGCCGATCGGCGACGGGGCCTATTCGTTGGACAACATTGCGTGAAGCGAACCGGGTTCGGTCAGCGCGCTGACGCCGGGCACGACTTATGATTTCACGGTCGGCGCTTACGACGCGGCGGCCAATGAATCGGCCCCATCGGCACCCTTGCAGGTGACCACGCTGGGTCAGGGGCCGGGGCCGGCCGCGCCGACGGGGCTTGCGATTGTCGCGAGCGACGGCCAGTTGAGTCTGGATTGGGCCGACAACGCCGAGCCGGAGGTGACGGGCTACAATGTTTATCGTTCGGCGACCAGCGGCGGGCCGTATACGCAGATCGCGACGGTGATCGCCTCGGATTATGTCGATGCGCCGCTCGCCAATGGGACGACGCAGCACTACGTGGTGACAGCGCTGGACACGGCGCCGAGCGAGTCGAGATTTTCGAGCGAAGCCGCGGGCACGCCGGCCGACGTGACGACGCCGTCCGCGCCGACGGGCCTGGGGACGCTGGCCGGCGACGCGCAGGCGAGCCTGGATTGGACCGACAATCCCAAACCCAATGTAACCGGATATCACGTCTTGCGTTCGACCGTCAGCAGCGGGCCGTATACCCAAATCGCGACGGTCGCCGGCTCGGACTACGTGGACTCGCCGCTGGTCAATGGTACGACTTATTTCTATGTGGTAACGGCCATCGACGGCGCGGCGATGCGAATTTACAAGGACGGCTTCGAAGCGGCCAGTCGGCCCAAGACCGGCAACTTGACGACCAATCCAGCGGTGGGCGCCTGGATCGGCGCGGACCCGACCAACAATAAGTGGTTCGACGGCGTGATCGACTCGACGGGGCCGGCGGTCAACTTTGAGACCTTCGCCCTCTCCCCACCCTTCTCCACGTCGGATTTGGAGTCGGTCACGCTGACTTCGACCGGCGGATCGCCGGCGGGCGACGGGGCGTTCTCGGTGGACAACTTCCTGTGGACCGGCCCCGGCGGTTCCACCAACCCCCTGACCCCCGGCACAACCTACGATTTCACCGTATCCGCCTTCGACGCCGCCGCCAACGAGTCAGCCCCCTCAGCCCCACTTCAGGTGATCACGCCCAATTAAGGGGGGCCGTCCACGCCGTGACCGCTGTAACGAGCCGCGACGATCCGCCATGAGAAAACCGCCGGTCGGTCCAGGATCGTCCCCGCCGGCCAGTGTCGGTTGGCTTTTGCTCTGGAATAGATTTTATCCGAATGTCGCGGTTATCCCGATCAATCGCCTAAAACGTGGATAACCAGCCGGCGCTGGTGCGAGCGGAGGCGGTGTTCCCACAGATAGATGCCCTGCCAGACGCCCAGGGCCAGTCGGCCCTCATCAATGGGGATCGAGAGCGTCGTGGCGGTCAGGGCTGCTTTGATGTGGCTGGGCATGTCGTCGGCGCCCTCGAGGGTATGGGTGAACTCGGGATCATCGGGCGGCGCCAGGCGGTTGAGCCAGCCCTCAAGGTCGTGGCGCGCGCTCGGGTCGGCGTTCTCCTGGATGGTCAGGCTGGCCGAGGTGTGGCGCACCATGACGGTGCATAAGCCTTGGACCACGCCGGACTCGCGGACCGCCTCACCGATCGAGGAGGTGATTTCGTGCAGCCCCTGACCTCGGGTCTGAATGGAGATGTGATGAATCACGGGTCCTCGTTATCGTATGAGGTCTTCGCAAAAGAGATGTTTCACGTGACCGGTAGAATCTTCCGGCGTGGACCACGTCGCCCCGTTGTCGAACATGTGAAGCTTATGCCTTTCGCGGAATGCCGGCAGGGTTCCCTTGTTGGTCACGACTTCGCACTGACCCGTGCCATTCCCTCCAGCCCTCACTCGGCTTCCATTTCGCTTCCCCACCGCCCCGTCCGCTCGCCGAGCGGCTCTAGGTAGTCGATGACGTGCTTACGGTCGCGGCGGCGGGCGACATCGAGCGGCGTGGAGCCCGCAGTGGTGGTTAGGTTGATGTCGGCGCCGTACTGGACCAAGAGCTGGACGGCTGGGAGGTGACCCATCGAAGCGGCCAGGTGCAGGGGCGCGACGTCTTGGGCGTTTTTGTGGTTGGGGTCGGCGCCGGAGATGAGGAGCAGCTCCATGATCTCGATCCGGTTCTCGGTGGCGGCGCTTAGCAAAGGGGTGTGGCCCAGGCGTTGCTCGGCCAGGTTGGGGGCCGCCCCCTCGTCGAGAAGCCACGCGACCATCGGGGCGTTGTTGACGTTTACCATGTCATGGAGCGGGGTGGATCCGCTGTATCGTGAGCGCGTGTTGACTCGAGCGCCGCGTTCGAGCAGCCGCGCCGCCGTCGGCCGGTTTTCTTGCAGGACGAGGTTGTGGAACGCCGTCTGGCCGAACTGATCGTCGCGAGCGTCAATATCCCAGCCTTCGAAGGCGATCCGATCCAGCCAGGCCTCGTTGCCCGTCAGCGCGGCCGTCATGACGGCGAAATGGGTGTTGGTCGTCGACTCGTCGCCGGCCCGCGCGCCGCTCGGCGCGGCGATGGGCGCGGGGTCCTCGTGGGTCCTGGAGGCCTCGAACATCTTGTCAAACAGGGCCTCGTTCACGTCCCCCCCACCGGCGCAGCCGACCGCGCAGGCGACAAGGGCGGGGAGAAAAACCGAGAGCGAGAGTATTCGGCCCAAATCCTGCTTCCAATTCAATTAAGATAAGATGCGGGGAGCCCGGTGGGCGCCCGACCGCGACGGGGCGAGACCATCGCCAGTTTATCAACCGCTCCACCCTCCCGCAACCGTACCGGCGGAGATCCCGACGCGGTTGATCACCTTCCAATCCCCCTTCTCCCTGGCCGGCGGCCGATGTGGGGCGCGAAGATATGGTTGAAATCGTCTAAGATTGGCGGGGGATACCTTATTCGCATTAGGTTGCCGATAAGCCCTTGGGAGATGAACCGAAGCGCCTGGGATGCGGAATGAAGAGGTTCTTCGACGAGGGGAAATCGGACAAAACCGGTTCGGGTGGGCCAGCCTACCCCATTTTTCGCCCGATTCTCGTATTTCGGGGGAGTGCCGATTAAAGATTGTTCCCGTTCTCGGTTTTTTGTTATGGTGAAAATGGTTGCACAGTGGCAAATGCCCTCTCCTGAGGAATCCTTTCCCACTTCGAAATCAGTCAAGAGTCGCCGATGATGAAGAAAGGTCTTAGTTCGGTCACCCTCTGGATCGTCATCTTTCTGGTCTTCATCCTGCTTTTCATGAAGTACAACCAGCAGGATCGGCCCCAACCGTTGGGAATCATGGCCTGGGAGCAAATCGCCCAAAAGGGTTATAATCAGAGCAAGCCCGAGGAGCCCAACAGTCTGATCATTGAAGCGGTGGATGAAGACGGTCTGATCAAAAGCCAGATCCTGAATGAGGAGGCCAATGAAGTACAGTCCTACGTGACGGAATACCTCAGCGGCAGTCAGGGTGAGTTGGTCCTCAAATGGGCCAAGCAATATAACGTCAAGTATCGCGCCAACCCCGGCAACCCGCTGATCGGGCAATTGCTCTTCTCGATCGCGCTGCCGATCCTGGTGATCCTGATCCTGTGGATGTTGCTGATGCGGCAGATCCAAGGGGGCGGCAACAAGGCGATGAGCTTCGGCAAGAGCAAGGCCAGGCTCGTGAAGGAGGGCGAGATCAAGATCTCGTTCAAGGACGTGGCGGGCGTCGAGGAGGCACGCGAGGAGCTCGAGGAAGTCGTCGATTACCTCAAGGATCCCAAGAAATTCAGCCGCCTGGGCGCGCGCATCCCCAAGGGCGTGCTGCTGATCGGCCCGCCGGGGACGGGCAAAACCCTGCTGGCGCGGGCGATCGCCGGGGAGGCGGGCGTGCCGTTCTTCTCGATCTCGGGCTCCGATTTCGTCGAGATGTTCGTCGGCGTGGGGGCCAGCCGCGTCCGCGACCTGTTCGAGCAGGCCAAGAAGGCCAAGCCTTGTATCATTTTCATCGATGAGATCGACGCCGTCGGCCGCTCGCGGTTCGCCGGGATCGGCGGCGGCCACGACGAGCGCGAGCAGACGCTCAACCAGTTGCTCGTCGAGATGGACGGGTTCGCCGAGAACGAGGGCGTGATCTTGGTGGCGGCGACCAACCGGCCCGACGTGCTCGACCAGGCGTTGCTGCGGCCCGGGCGCTTCGACCGGCAGGTTGTCGTCGATCTGCCCGATATCAAAGGGCGCGAGATGATCCTCGGCGTGCACGCCAAGAAGGTCAAGATGAAGACGGGCGTCTCGCTGAGTCGGATCGCCAAGGGGACGCCCGGTTTTTCGGGCGCCGACCTGGCCAACTTGATCAATGAGGCTGCGTTGCTCGGGGCCCGCCGCAACAAGGAAGCCATCGACTACGAGGAGTTCGAGGAAGCCAAGGACCGGGTCATGATGGGGCCCGAGCGCAAGAGCATGGTGATCAGCGAGAAGGAAAAGCTGGTCACGGCCTACCATGAGGCCGGGCACGCTCTGGTCGCGCATTTCACGCCCAGCACCGATCCGGTTCATAAGATCACGATCGTCCCGCGCGGGCGCGCGCTGGGGCTGACCTGGATTCTGCCCACCGAGGACCGCCACACGCTCAGCCGCCAGCACCTGGTCGGCCAACTCTATCATCTGATGGGCGGGCGCTCGGCCGAGATCATCCAGTTCGGCGAATACACCACCGGTGCCTCCAACGACATTGAGCGCGCGACCAACCTCGCCCACCGGATGGTCTGCCAGTTCGGCATGAGCGAGCGGTTGGGTCCACGCACGTTCGGCGAGCAGTCCAATATGGTATTCCTCGGCAAAGAGATGGGCCGCAACCGCAATTACAGCGAGGAGACGGCCACGCTCATCGACGAGGAAGTCAAAAAGCTGATCGACGATGCCAACGAGTTTGCCCTCAATATGTTGCACGAAAAGCGAGAGGTTCTCGAGCGGGTGGCCGAGGCGTTGATGGAGCGCGAGACGCTTGACGAGAACGAGTTCAAGCTCCTGATCGAAGACAAAGAGCTGCCGCCGATGGAGAAATACGAGCCACCGCCCGAACCCCCGGCGGCCGAAGAGAAAAATACCGAGGAGACAACTAAACCCAAGCCGGCACCTCCGACCCTCAGCGGCCCGGAGACCCAGCCGTCGGTCTAGGACCAACCTGGCTTCCTCAATTCGACCCTCGGGATGATGCCGTTGCAGTTGGTATCGCGTAGTGTTATGAGTCGGTTTCCCCACGATTGTGATCGTGGTTCACGTTATTGACCGTTGCTGACCCCTCTGGCCGTTGGGCCGACCGTCTCAGATGCATCGATTTGAACACCCCACCGCTCACAATCGCGTCGCAAGTCATGTTGGACAGGCTCGCGGGTTGATTTCGCCTTCCCTGAATCGCTCTGGGGTCTGGTGCCATACCCTTGCGCTTCCGCTTTTGCTCGTCGCGTTGGGATTGGATGGGTGCGGCCGCGTGGGCGACCGCGCACAGGTCACAAACGCGCCTGCCCAGCCCAGGCGGGTGGTGCTGGACTACCGTAATGGGTGGCAGCATCCGTCCGACGGCAAGCAATCGGTCGCCGAAATCGCCCACACCTATGAGCGCGAACCCGAGCTGCTGGCCCAGCTCAATTCGCTGAGCGTGAATGAGATCCCCACCGCGGGCCTGCGGCTCTACATCCCACCCACCGACGACCCCAAGTGCCTGCGCGAGGTTCTTGTTCGGATTCAGGGCAAGCCGCATCTCGTCCCCGACCAGCCCTGGCGCCACAAACCGGCTCGGCCACTCAAGAGTCGCGTCGCCGCCACCCCGAAAACCGGCGACCCAGGGACCAAGGTAAAGCCCAAGGCGCGTGAAAAACCGATCTTCCGACTGCCGGGGACCCAATACAAAACCGCAAGCGTGACCGCCGCCAAGCTGAAGAAGCCCGATCTGCTCAAGTTCAAAATCCCCGAGACCTCGGCCCGGGGCGCCCGGAACAAGGGCCGGTCGCGGAGCTTGCAAGGGAAGGGACCGCGCTTCCTGTGGCCGATCCGCGGCGACGTGCGGACAAAATTCCGCGAAGGCTGGAATAAGGCGTGCCATGGAATCGAGATCGCGCCCAAAGCCGGCGAGCGCGAGGTGCGCGCCGCGCGTTCGGGTAAGGTCCTGCTTGCCCAGGACTTCATCAGTTACGGAAACCTGATCGTGATCGACCACGGCGACGGTTTCGCCACCGCGTACGGTTACAACCGCGACGTCTGGGTCAAGGAGGGCGACGTCGTCAAGCGCGGCCAGCAAATCGCGCGGGCGGGCAGCCCCGATAAGAACGGCAAGCCGCTGGTCTTCTTCCAAATCCGCCGCAACGCCAAACCTGTTGATCCGATGGATTACCTCTACTAACGAAAGGAAACGCCCGATGCCCCCCCGTCGCAGCCCCCGCCGCCGCAGCAACCGCCCACGCCGGTTCCTGTTGGCACTGACTTGCCTCGTGATCGGCGCCGCCGCCGGCCTGCTCAGCACCGGCGCCGCCGCCCGCCTGGCCCATTACCTCCCCGAACTCTCAAAGAGCGAATCCAAGACCGAAGCAACCGCGAAAACCAGCCGCCCGGCCCTCGATCGCGAGATCGATCGCCTCAACCACCTCGTCCTCGAAAAAGACCGCCAAATCGCTGACCTAACGGTCCGACTCAAACTCCTGAGCGAAGGATCGCGGACCAGCCGTTAGCCACGGGGTGGCTTTTCGGTCCGCTTTTAACTCCCGGCACTCGAAGGCGCGTGGCTGGCCTACTCATTTGGCGGCAACAGCAGCACCCCACGCCAAACCGACGGCCGCCGCGACGCCGGCTGCGTAATCGGGATGGACTTTCTCCAAGTGGCTCAGCTGTCGTTTGACGATCTCCTCGGGCACCCCTTCCATGGCCGCGGCGTAGTTACTGAACAGGTGCCGGCGCTGGCCTTCATCGAACAACTCGAACAGTGCGCGTGGCTGGCTGTAATCGTCGTTGCCTTCGCGATGGTTGTAGCGGTCCGCGTCGCCGGAGATTTTGAGCGGCGGCTCGCGGTAGCTGTCGTCCTCGATCGGACCGTCGAACGAATTAGGCTCGTAGAACGCATCGGGATTCTGGGCGTTGTTGTCAAAGAAGCGCATCTCACCGTCCTTGTGGTAGTGATGCACCGGACACTTTGGCGCGTTCACGGGCAGGGCCTCGTAGTGCGTGCCGAGACGATACCGGTGCGCATCGGCATATGAGAAGATGCGCGCCTGCAGCATCTTGTCGGGCGAGAACCCGATGCCGGGAACGATGTTGGACGGGGCGAACGCGGCCTGCTCGATCTCGGCAAAGTAGTTGTCGGGGTTGCGATTCAGCTCCAGAGTTCCGACCTCGATCAACGGGTAGTCGCCGTGGGGCCAGACTTTCGTGAGGTCAAACGGGTTATACGGTGTCTTCTCGGCCTCTACTTCCGACATGACCTGGACGCAGAACCGCCACTTTGGATAATCGCCGCCCTCGATCGCGTTATACAGGTCCTCTTGAGTTGACTCCCGTGTTCGGCCGACGACTTCGACGGCCTCTTTGTTTGTCCAGTGCCGGTGGCCCTGCACGGCTTGAAGTGAAACTTGACCCAGAACCGCTCGGCGGAGGCGTTGATAAGCGAGTAGGTGTGCGAGCCGTATCCGTTGATGTGTCGCACATCGGTCGGCAGCCCGCGGTCGGACATCAGAATCGTGACCTGGTGCAGGCTCTCGGGCGACAGGGACCAAAAGTCCCTCTTTCCCGCCGATTCAGCCATCCCAACACACACGGCTAAGCTTAACAATATCAATGATTCTGCACTGGTCAACCACAATCCCATCAAGGGGCTTTTCCGCCCCCGTTCGGTCCCGATTCCGATCCCATTCCTGGAAACATTCGGGAAACATTTTCCCCGGTCGGGGCTGACCCTGGCCGGGGGGGGTCTTTTTCGAACCAATCCGACAGTGTTGGAGAACTCGGCTCAGGCTTCGAGCCGGTCCGGGGGGACGTGCCGCTGGAGATAGCCGCCATGATCCGGGCAGGGATCACCTTGCGCTCATCCTCGGCGGCTTCCGGGTTGATACGGGGGGCGATTTCGGGGTATTCTTTGATTGGTCGTTGTCCTATGTGACATGAACACGGTTAAGGGGGGAGCAGCCGTGGGCGGGCGGGCTTGGTCAAACACGCCACTTGCCACGCCTTCCGCCATTCTTTCGCCACCCAACTTCTGGAAAATGGTTACGATATCAGAAACCGTCCAGGAACTCCTCGGCCACAAGGACGTGAAGACGACGATGATCCACGCCCATGTTCTCAACCGGGGAGGCAAGGGGGTCAAGAGCCCCACGGACGATCTTTGAAGGAGACGGCCAGGTGTGTTTTACAGAAACCAACCATCACCCCAATCCCAAGCGTTGCGTGCACCTCAAGGGACTGCAGTCACAAGGCTTACGCCGGTTCCGGCTCTGGGATGTTATGCCGCGACTTTGCGGACTAAGGGTGTTTTAGAGAAACCATATAAGCATTGCTAGATCACACTTAGAAAGATTGTACATGAAGGGTTATATTTATGACGTCTACTGAAAAAATAAATCGCACTAAAGAACTTATTTGGGATTTAGGGTTCCCTCTTGCGTTTATCATCCTCGCATCAATCGTCGTGGGATGTATCTGGCACCAAACCCGTCCCATCACAACTTCCAATCTCATCAAGGATGAAATGGTGAAAACGGATGCAATAGACACGTTAAAAGCAAACAGCATAACCCTGGGGTATCCGGGAAACTTCGAGAACGCTAGATTCAATGTGGTTGTAGAGAATACCTCGAATCAACCACAGCATCTTGGATTTCAATATTATGCCTATGGTGGCAAGATTATGGGAATAATGCCCCCTAGAGGACATATCGGAGAAGCTACTGTCAACTATATTCCTCCAAACTGGAGAAGAACGTTACCAATTCCATCCCATTTACCAAAACTAGAACGCAACAGTTATATCGAAGTATTGCTGGCACAATGTAGCACCCAGGATATACCACGGCTTGTCAATGATCCAAAGAAAGGGCGCGTGTCCATGCTCCCCTCGGGCGTAAATATTTTCTTTGAAAAGCAGTACACTTTTAAGCCGAAGGAGTAGCAGCATGATCTAACAACGAAATCACCTGACGCTTGCAGCGCAGGTGATTTCAACGCTAGATGGGCAGCGAAACACTATTATTCATAGTAGCACTGTGCATAATTTCACACAATGAAGGGAGAAAACATTATGAATGAAACTAACAAGTGCCCGGTAACGGGCGGAGCTAACAAACCCACTGCTGGCGGTGGCACGTCGAACCGGGACTGGTGGCCGAACCAGCTGAACCTCAGGATTCTTTACCAGAATTCTTCCCTATCCCATCCCATGGGCGAGGCGTTCAACTACGCCGAGGAATTCAAGAAACTCGACCTGGAGGCCGTGAAGAAGGACCTCTACGCGCTGATGACCGACTCGCAGGACTGGTGGCCGGCCGACTACGGCCATTATGGACCCCTCTTCATCCGGATGGCGTGGCACAGTGCAGGCACCTACCGCATTGGCGACGGCCGCGGGGGCGCGGGGTCCGGCACGCAACGCTTTGCGCCTCTCAACAGCTGGCCGGACAACGCAAACCTCGACAAGGCGCGCCGGCTCCTTTGGCCGATCAAGCAGAAATACGGTAAAAAGATCTCGTGGGCCGACCTCATGATTCTCGCCGGCAACTGCGCCATCGAGTCGATGGGAGGCAAGACCTTCGGCTTCGCAGGCGGGCGTGAGGACGTCTGGGAGCCCGAGGAAGACATTTACTGGGGGACTGAAACCGAGTGGCTTGGCGACAAGCGCTACTCCGGCGATCGGGAACTCGAAAATCCTCTCGCCGCCGTGCAGATGGGCCTGATCTACGTGAACCCGGAAGGGCCGAACGGCAACCCGGATCCGGTCGCGTCGGGCCGCGACATTCGCGAGACATTTGCACGCATGGCGATGAACGACGAGGAAACCATAGCGCTTACTGCCGGCGGGCACACTTTCGGCAAATGCCACGGCGCGGGCGATGCAGCGCTTGTTGGTCCTGAGCCCGAAGGCGCCAGTATCGAGGAGCAGGGCCTCGGCTGGACGAGCAAACATGGAAGCAGCAAGGCCGGTGACGCGATCACCAGCGGAATCGAAGGCGCATGGACCCCCAACCCGATCAAGTGGGACAATAGCTACTTCGACGTTCTGTTTGGCTATGAGTGGGAACTGACGAAAAGCCCCGCCGGTGCGCATCAATGGGGGCCCAAGGATGTCGCCGACAAGGACCTCGCGCCGGACGCCCATGACCCGTCGAAACGGCACGCGCCGATCATGACCACCGCGGACATGGCGATGCGGATGGACCCGATCTATGAACCGATCTCGCGGCGGTTCCACAAGAACCCCGAGGAGTTCGCCGATGCGTTCGCCCGGGCGTGGTTCAAGCTGACGCACCGCGATTTGGGCCCGCGCTCGCGCTATCTTGGCCCGCAGGTCCCCGAGGAGGAGCTGTTGTGGCAAGACCCCATCCCCGAAGTCGATCATGATCTGATTGACGCGCAGGACATCGCCGACCTCAAGGGCAAGACCCTCGCATCGGGGCTGTCGATCTCCGAACTGGTCTCAACCGCGTGGGCATCGGCGTCCACCTTCCGCGGCTCGGACAAGCGCGGTGGGGCCAACGCTGCGCGCATCCGACTCGCACCGCAGAAGGATTGGGACGTCAACCAGCCGGCCCAACTGAAAACTGTGCTGCAGACCGTTGAGAGAATCCAAAATGAGTTCAACAGCGCGCAGTCAGGCGGGAAGATGGTTTCGCTCGCCGACTTGATTGTCCTGGGTGGATGCGCAGGTGTCGAGCAAGCTGCGAAGAATGCCGGTCACGATGTGACCGTTCCCTTTACGCCGGGACGCACGGATGCGTCGCGGGAGCAAACCGACGTGGAGTCATTCGCCGTACTCGAACCGGTTGCAGACGGGTTCCGTAACTACCTCAAAACCAAATACGCCGTATCGGCAGAGGAACTGCTGGTTGATCGTGCGCAACTGCTGACGCTGACCGCTCCTGAGATGACAGTTCTCGTTGGCGGTATGCGCGTCTTGAATGCCAATTTCGGACAGTCCCAGCACGGCGTCTTCACCAAACGGCCAGAGACGCTCACCAATGACTTCTTCGTGAATCTGCTCGATATGAGCACGACGTGGAAGGCAACCTCGGAAGACGAAGACGTGTTCGAGGGTCGTGATCGCGCAACGGGCGACCTCAAGTGGACCGGCACCCGTGTTGACCTCATCTTCGGTTCGAACTCCCAACTCCGGGCCTTGGCGGAAGTCTACGGATGCGAGGACTCCCATGAGAAGTTCCTGCACGACTTTGTAGCGGTGTGGAACAAGGTAATGAACCTTGACCGCTTCGACCTCGCCTGATCGGGGCATAAACGTCTTCGAGGGCTTCTGAATTGAAATGCAACGACACCGATGCCTCGCTGACACTTTACATTCAGCATGAAGCGCCGGAAGGCGACAAGCGGGCAAACTGGATCCCCCCGCCGGCCAGGCCATTCTTCATGGCAGGCCGTTTCCAAGGTCCGGAGGCTTCGCTAATCGATGGTTCATACAAGATTCCCGAATGCAAACGGTTGCCGTGACAGAAACAGGGCGGCTAAAGAACGGTCAGCTATACAGTATCAACATCACTGAAGGGGATACCCCATTTATTGGTAATAGAGCCACTCCATTGCGCCGGCCCGGTCCGAGGCGGTTTGGGGGCCGGTGATGGGGTTGTTTTTGCCGTCGGCGCTCAGGGTGCCTTGGAATGATTGATCGCCGCTGGTGTCGAGGGGCGGGGTGGCCTCGTAAGTCAGGGTGGGGGGGGGTGGGGTTAAAGGACGAGCATTGAATTCTCCCCGCTGGGAGGAAGTAAGGCGTCGATCGCGTCCGGCGCAACCCATCATTTTATTCTCGGGCGGAGCGCCTTTGGTCATTCCGCCGCGCTTGCGGGTCCGGCCAGTTTGAAGATCCATAATTCCTGGGCCGGCCGGTGGGTTTCATAGACCCGCGGGACGAGGTTGCGTCCAGGGTAAAACTTACTGAGCCATGGACGAAGGTCCTTGATCGACACAACGACCATCGATTGCCCCGCGGGCCGCGCGTGCTTGGGCAACTCGGCCACACGGTCTGCTCCGTTCACTTCGACGCGCCGAGGAAAGTATCGCGCGAGAAGCCCGGCGAGCCTGGCGGGCAAGACCACGAAGCGCACGTCGGGTGGGACCTCGGCGGCCAGATGCTCGGCGACGGTGTCCCAAGTCCGTTTCTCGCGATACTTCGCATGCCCCCACAGCCACCACGCCTGGCAAATCAGTAAGATCCCCACCAGCGCCGCGGCGAGGAGACGCCCCCGGCCCCGCGCCGCGGTCACGCCGACCGCGGTCAGGGCCACCGTCATCGGCAGGGCGATGACCAAGTAGCGCTGACCATAAAAGATGACGGTCTTGATGAACGAGAACGCAATCGGGAAGACAAACGTCCAAAACAAGGCCGATCCGAGCACCAGGGCGACCGCCGAGCCGCGCCGTTTCGACCCGAAGACCAGCCACGCCCCGTAGCCCGCCAACCCCGCCCCCGCCGCCACGCCGAGCCCCTGGACCCACCAGGGCATCGGCGACCAAAACGGACCGATCCACTGCGCGCGCCCGATGTGGAAAAAGACCGACGGACCCAGGCGCACGTGGAAATGCGCCTCATAGTAACCCGCAAGCAGTTCCTTCAGGGCGCCCCAGGCGGGCATCAGAACACCGAGCAACATGATCGCCAGACCGATGACCCAACCGGTCCCGAGTCGCCCGGGTCGGTGCCGGCCCCACCAGAACAAGGCCGTCAAATGTCCCATCCAAATCAGCCCGGCGTAGTACTGCATCTGGGGCAGGGCCACGGCCATTAAAGCCGAGGCGATCAGGCAGAGCCTCACCCTGCGCTCCCGGCCCGGCTGGTCCGGCCCTTCCGCGGCGCGAAAGGCGGCGACCAGCAGCGCCATCGCCCCGACCTGAACCAGCAGCAGGAGCGCATAGGCGCGGGCTTCCTGCGAATACCAGATGTGCATGGGCGAGAACGCCAACAGTCCCGCCGCCACCCCCGCCGCCCCCGGCCGTGACGGGAAGAGCAAGCGCATGAGCAGAAAAAGCAGCGGGACGGTAAGCGCCCCCGCCAGCGCCGAGGGTAGGCGCAAGGCGATGTCACTCGTCCCGGCCAACGCCAGCCATGCGTGCATGATGAGAAAATAGAGCGGCGGGTGCGGTTCGGCGTTGACCACGCGGTCCATCACCGCCCCAAAGCTCGGTTGCGAGGCCGTCAGGAGCGTATAGTATTCGTCGGCCCATAAACTCTCCTGGCCCAACCCCCACAGGCGCAGAGCCAGCCCGATCAGAAAAACAACAACCAGGGACCGCCACGCCTCCGCGCCGCGCCCACTTTGCTTTTCTGCTTCGTGATCGGCTATCCGCCGATCCCCCGCGGCTAGTGAGGGAGGAGGCGGGCTTGTTTCATCGGGAGGATCGTTTGCGGACATACGGGAAATGAACTACAAGGCGCCTCTAAAAATTCAGTCCCGGCAGGGACGATTGCTTTCAGCCCGCCACGCAAGTGGCGGGAAATCAAACCGATAACGAATTGGAGTCCCGTAGGGACGACTGCAAACTGGATTTTAGAGGTTTCCTATGGAGAAACAGACCCCTTCACTTAGTTTACGCCGTTCGGTCCGACCGAAATCTCCACCAGCGCCTGCTCGACGGCGTCCGGTTGGATGACGCTGGCTGCCCCGGTTCGGACCTGTTCGGCCGTGATCGCGTCCAGGCGGCCGAGGTAACCGTCGAGGAACTCGGTCCCGCCGCTGAGCGTGTAGTAGTAACCCACGCTGCCGGCCGCGCCGCCGCTGGTCTCCATCGAGAAGCGGTGCGAACTGGTCAAGAGTCGCCGCGCGCGTTCGAGCACGGGAGCGGTCGGGGCGGTCTCGGCGAACCGGCGCAGTTGCTCCACCAACCCCTGGCGCAGTCCCTCGCGCTGCTCCGGCAGGCAGGTGGCGATGAAAACGAACAGCGAATCATGGAGGTGGGTGGGGTAATAGGAGCTGATCGAGGAACACAGGCCGCGCTTTTCCTTGAGCTCCTGATAGAGCACCGCCGCCCGCCCGCCGCCAAGGACGAACTGCGCCACGTCCAGCGGGATGACCGATTCGGTCTGGCGCACGCCGGGCGCCGGCAGGGCGAACGCGACGTAAACCTCGCCGCCGGTGGGTTTGTCCTCGTGAATGCGCTTGCCGCGCCCGTAGCGGACCGGCCCCGGTTCGGCGAGGCTCGCCAGCGGCCGCTCAAAATCCCCCAGGGCCGCCTCGGATTGGGCGATCACCTGCTCGGAATCGATGTCGCCGGTGACGACCAGCGTCAAGTTTTGCGGGGAGTAACGCTTGCGATAATAGTCCAACATCCGGTCGCGGTCGATCGCGCGGATCGTCTCCTCATGGCCGATCACGGGCTCGTGGTAGGGTCCGCTCTCGAACAACTCTTGATACAGCCGCTCATAGAGGACCGCGGCGGGGTGGTCCTGCTTGCGCCGGTACTCCTCGAGGATCACCAGCCGTTCCTTCTCCAACTCGGTCGGGTCGAGCGTGGAGCGGCGCACCATCTCGGCGAGCAGCTCGATCCCCGTCCCCACCGCCCCCGAGGGCATGGTGATATAGTAATGCGTGAAATCGTAACTGGTGCCGGCGTTACAGACGCCGCCGACCGACTCGATCGCCCGCTCGATCTCGCCCAACCCCCATTTATCGGTCCCCTTGAACATCATGTGCTCGAGGAAATGCGAGACGCCGCTCAGCTCGTCGGGCTCATCGGCCGCCCCGGTCCGCACCCAGACGTCGGCCGTGGCGACGGCGGCCTCGTGGTTCTCGAATATTAACAGCGGGATGCCGTTGCCTAACGCGTGTTGCTGGGTTGTCTGTTCCATAAACCTCGGTTCGCTTGTCCTGAAGTGTTGTCTTTAAGGCCAGCCGCTTCTATGGTCTTCAGGGTCTTCCAACCGTTACGGATGGTGGCTTGATCTTAAGTCCCGGTTGGAGTTTTGTAAAAGCATTCCTCTCCCGCGCGCGCGTGAATATGCACAACTCAAACCCACGACCCGGTCCGGCCGTGAAAAAGCGCGGGATCGTCTTGTTTGGAGCCGGGCCGCTGCCCGAGCCGGGGTCGTGCCACGCACCGGGGGTGCCCAACCGTTTATGGAATTTCATGCAACCGGCCCTGGCCGGCGGTCACCGCTGTCTGGCCGTCTCGATCGAGCCCGACGCCGCCCCGCTCGGAGAGGGCGCCGGCTCCGGGCCCGAATCGAGAACATGGCAAGACCACGCGTTTCAGGCGCTGAGCGTCGCGGTCGACGATTGCAAGCAACCCGCCGCCTTGAAGCAAGTCGTGGAGGCTTTCGGGCCCGAGGTCCTGATGGGGGCCGGGACGCTGCAAGCCTCGGCGACGGCCTGTCGGTTGGCGGGCGGGCGGCCGGTATGGGCCGATCTGTTTGGCGATCCTCTGGCCGAGGTCCAGGCCCGGGCCGACCTCCAAACCGGCCCCGAGAGCACGGAACACACGTTGCTCGCATGGGAGCTGATGCTTGAGGTCCTTGGGCGGGCCGACGCGTTTTCGGTCGTCTCGCGCCGCCAGGCCGATGCGCTCCTCGGCCAGCTCGGTTTGCTGGGTCGGCTCGGCACTCAACCCGAAGCCGCGCCCGACCCGCCCGCGCCGAGCATTCAATCCGCCATCCACGTCGTCCCGTGCAGCCTGGAGTCGCTGGACCTGACGGGACTCGACCCGTCGGCCGACCGCTGGGCACTGTGGAACGAGGCGGCCCTCCCGACCGAGGCGAAGGTCGCCCTATGGTCGGGGGGGTTCAACGCCTGGGCGGACCCCGTGACGTTGATCGAGGGGGTCGAGGCGGCGATGGATGAGCTGGCTGAGCTGCACTTGGTGGCCACGGGGGGCGAGCTGCCGGGTTACCTGGAACGGGTTTATGGGGCATTCAAGACCCGCGTCGGTGCGTCCCGCCACCGCGACCGAATGCGCCCGCTCGGTTGGCACCCGCTGGCCGAGGCCAACCGCTGGCTGGCCGCCGCCGACCTGGGCCTGCTGACCGACCGGCCGTGCGCCGAGACGCGGCTGGGTTCGCGCAACCGGCTGCTCTATCACGCCGCCGCCCGTTGCCCGGTGGTCGCGACGCGCGGGACCGAGATCGTGGCCGACATGGAAGCCGCCGGGGTGCTCGTGGCCGTCCCGCGGGGCGACGCCAAGGCCCTGGGGCGCGCCATCGTCGAGTTACTCGCCGCTCCCGACCGCGCCAAGGCTCTGGGCCGGCGCGCCCACGACTTCTGTGCGCTGCACTATGTGTTCCACCGAACGGCCCAGCCCTGGCTCGATTTCCTGGCCGATCCGGCTCGCAGCTCGATCGAACCGAGGCTCCCGGATCAAGAGGGCGCAACCCAGTCCGCGACCGCGACGATTGCGCAGTACTTAGACGTGAAGGCCCGCCGGGCTGAATGGCGCGAACTCGCAAGCCTGCGCGAGGGGCCCCTCGCCCGGTTGCGCCAAAAACTGAAACCGAAGCGCTAGAAACGGCCCGTCCGGGGAAATAAACTTATGGGCACCTCTAAAAATTCAGTCCCGCCAGGGACGATCGCTTTCAGCCCGCCACGTAAGTGGCGGGAAATCAAATCGGTAATGAATTGGAGTCCCGCAGGGACGACTGCAAACCGGATTCTAAGAGGTTCCCATATATTGGCCTGGACAGAAGAGGATACGCATTGATGACAAAAACCGACAGCCACAACCCTGGATCGGAATCCAGTTCTCCGCAATTAGCCGAGATTCAGGTTGCCTCAAACCCGACCGCGCCGACGGCCCCTCCAAAGACGAAGGCCAAGCCCTCGCCCCTGATCCCACCTTACTCGGTGCGGATGAGACCGTTCTATCGGCTCGTGCACGACGCCTTCGCCCTCTGGTCTAGATTCTGGTTGCGACTGGAGGTCCACGGCTTGGAAAACTTTCCCGCCGACGGTCCGGTCCTGCTTCTGCCCACGCACACCAGCTTTCTTGACCCGCCGTTGCTCGGTTCGCACATACCCCGAATGATCAGCTACCTCGCGCGAGACGGAATCCTCAAGGCCCCCGTTCTTGGGACCGCCTGTCGGTGGCTCAACACCGTGGGAATCCGGCGCGGCGGGGGCGACCGCCAGGCCCTGAGAATCTGTCAAGCCATCCTGCGCGGCGGTTCCCCGCTGGTCTATTTCCCCGAAGGCACCCGTTCGAGTGACGGTAGGCTGGGCCCGCTTCAGCGCGGTTTCGTATTGATTATCGAGCCCCTGAAAGATGTCCCCTACGTCCCGGTCGTCATGCAAGACACCTACCGGGTGCTGCGACGGGGCCGCCTTTTCCCTCGCCCGCGCAAGGTCCACATCCGCATCGGCGAGCCCGCGCGCCTCCCCCCCCGGCGCCAAGCCGAACCCGCGCGGCAATACCACCAACGCTGCGTCGAGGACCTCGAACGACGACTGCGTGAGTTGGGCGCAGCCTGCCGATCGATCCCTTCAGATTTCAAACCTGGCTGAGTGGGATCCGAAAAGAATTGCTCGCCCACGCTCGCGCACGGCGACAAGCGGTGAACGGATTACTGGTATGCTCCCCAAACATCCCTCGGCACGCCATTGGGCGTGGTCGCGCCGGTTGCGTCGAAGACGAACAAACCCCGGTCGATGGTCGAAACCAGAAGAACTCCGCTCGGCAGGTCCGTATAGACGCCCCAGGCCCCCGTGAATTCCGGTTCATCGTCTTCGGGATGCGTATCGAAGTAACCGACCTCGTTAACGTCGTTCACGTCGTGAATATCAAAAACGCGCAGCCCCGACGTGTAATTGGCCTCATACAGGAACCCGTCCCTGCCCATCGGGTTATGGTCGATCGCGGGCGAACCATTCGTGAACGACCGCACGTATATGGGATTCTCGATGTCGAGAACATCAAAAACATAAGTCGTGGTGCTTTCAACCCTCTCGTTCCGCAACTCGTCGAATTCGTCGTTGACGTACAGGTACCGCCGCTCCCCGTCCAGCCACGAGTGATGCGTAAACTCCAGGCCCGGATATCTCCTCGAGGCGACCGTGAACATGTTGGACTTATCGGTCACGTCGATGATCTTCACGCCGGCGAGCCCGGCCGCCGCGAATGCGATCTCGCGCCCCGCGAAGGGTCCCTCGGTGTAGGTCACGACCAGGGCGTCATGGATGTAGTTCTCATCCCACGCGCCCACGGCGTGGGGCAGCACGGCCGGTCGGTTTATATCAATCGCGATCAGTCCTCCGTTGTGCTCGCTCGAACCGCAAAGGTAGGCAAAACCGCTCTGGGGATTGATGGCGATGTTATGCGATGTATGAGGACCGATCCGCGAGTTCCCAAGAATTCGCTCGACGACCCCATCGTCGATCCGGCTCAGGTCGATGACCTGGATGCCCTCGATGAAGCGCGTCTGCTCATGTTCGTGCTCTTCGTCTTCCTCTTCCACGGGAGGGATGTCATTCACGATGTAAGCGCGTTCACCCCACACCTTCATATCGCGCCAGATCGACTCGGGCCCGGGGATAAACCCGACCACCTGGGGATTGACCGGATCCGTGACCTCGACGAAGGCCGTCCCCGTAAGCAGGCCCATCATCGCGTACTCCCGCCCCGAGGGCGATGCGTACCCCCAGATGTCGGCCCCGCTCAACGCTTCGCCCGGCAACTCCCCCAGGGTCATCCAACTGAGCAACGTGACCCCCCGCGCGGGGAAGTCCAGGGCCATGCCGTCGGTGCCCGGGGCGACCGGCGCGCCGGTGTGACCCGGCCCTTCATAAGGCGGCTCCGAGTTGCCCCCCTTGCCGCCTTCGGGATGGGCCCAAACGATGGATGCCAACGCGCCGAATAACCAGACGCCCAGCGTCGCTCTGAGCCCCGCCGGCCGACGAAACCCGCTAAACAAGTTGGATTCTCTCTTGGTTGCCACTGGATCCTCGCGTCCCATGCCGGATCACGGACCGACCCGATTGTCGACCGTGACTACGTCACGCATGACCTTTGGCGGGAAAACGCAGAGCGAAGCGGCGCGGCTATCTGCCGTACGAGTCAATGCGATGGTTGGCCAATTTCTTCCAGTCTCTTTCTTGAAGACTTCACCCTGTAAAGCACCCGGTCTTCTCTGACAGCCACCTGTTTCTTTTCCTGAACCGCCCGTTCAAATCTAAGATCAGCTTCACTGAAAAAATCATGGCTTTCGGCCTTGAGATACCGGGCTATCATCGTGCAGTAATCTGGGTCTATCTCGACGCCAACGCTGTTCCGCTCATTCTTCAACGCAGCAACCATTGTGGTGCCCGAACCGCAAAATGGATCGAGGACTGTATCTCCTGTAAAGGAGAACATCCGCACGAGGCGGGCCGCCAGTTCAAGAGGAAATGGAGCGGGATGGTTCTTCAGTGAAGCTCCGGAAATGTTCCAAATCTGCTGAAACCATCGATCAAAGTCCTTCTTGTCGATTTTGCTCTGTCTGCGTTGCTGGTCGGTTGGCTTTCGGTATCCTCCCGGTTTGCGCTGCATAAGGATAAATTCCATATCATTCTTTATGATGGCGTTAGGTTCATATGGCTTACCGAGGAACTTTGATCCATTTGAGACCTCATAGGAGACATTGGAAATCTTGTGCCACACAATCGGGTTGAGATTATCAAAACCAATTTTTCTGCAAAGCACACAGATGTCCGCATGGAGAGGAAACACGAGATGCCTGCCGTACCGTTTCCTTGAGACACACACGTCGCCGACGACGCAGACAAGACGGCCCCCAGGAACCAAAATACGGAAGACATGTTTCCATACACGGTTGATCTCTTCCAAAAATGTTTCGTAGTCGTCTACATGACCGAGTTGATCGGGGTTCTCGTTATATTTCTTTAAATTAAAGTAGGGTGGAGACGTGATGACTAAATGTGCCGATTCATCGGGCAAGAAGGACAAGTCTCGGGCGTCGCCGTTAACCAGACGATGTAATGTTTTGCTCATTGGTTGCAGAACGCTCCGACATGGGCGGCAAGAGATTGCGCGAATGGATTACAGACAAATCATTCGATGGCGTAACGTATGCGCCAGTTAGTCCGTGAACGCGGTCAGAAGTGATGAAAGCAGTTGCCGTGTAATGCCTCTCAAGCATGAGCTTCCGACAGAACAGTTCATACCGCTTCATGTAGGAGGTGCCCCTGAATTCATCAAAGACAGGGAAATGAGGCTCTCTGACTTTAACTGGGCGTTGAGAAGATGGACAATCCTCAAGCATGAAAAAGTATCCAAGAAAAGGCTGCGGGCCTGCTCTGAACGCCCCTTCACGATACGCTGTCCAGATATCAAGGGCGCTGCCCATTGCTTCCTCGGTACGGTTATTGAAGTTGTTCCCGAAGGATGGCCCAACATGAGACTTCGCTTCAATGACCGCGAGGAGCGCACCATCTCGTATTGCAAGAAGATCCCATTCCTTTGTCGGACGGAAGAATCCCGGCAGCTCAAGTGACTTCTCTTGATAGATGCATTCATCCGCAAGCCCGGCGTTGACGATCAGCTCTGAGAAGAATTGGACAAACTCATCCATCTGAGTTCCGCCAGTGGCAGCGCTTCGCAATCCTTGGTCAGCGCGACCAGATTTTTGATGGCGTTGTTGCTGAGATGTTCGGGTCATCCAGTAGTGGGTAACCGCTTCACGGATCCTGGCTTCAATGTCTTGTGCATTCATGGCGTGTAAAAGCTATCAGAACTGAGAATCCGATTCCACTGCAGAGTGATATTTCACGGCCAACAGTTGTATATAACGCGACCCCGCGCAAAAACCTTTAAACGGAGTTGAGAAATCCTCTCGTCCCCGCCGTGAGAACCTCAACATGTCCCATTCTGGGCGAACAGGCGCGATACCCCCA
>Ga0310121_10001804_pt1 | contig 21232 bp, 22 predicted proteins | sample CB27_Tmax_986_MG_FD_203504 | JGI IMG/M metagenome (GOLD analysis project Ga0310121, IMG submission 203504) | Marine microbial communities from Western Arctic Ocean, Canada - CB27_Tmax_986 | ecosystem: Environmental > Aquatic > Marine > Oceanic | place: Canada: Western Arctic Ocean | collected...
AAAACCACGCCCAGCGCATGTGGCCGCGATTGAGGCAGGAGACGCAGTCCAGCGCTTTCTGCTGCGGCTTCGACCGCAGCGAGATGCGGTCGGCGTAGCCCCCGATGAGGTGGCGCAGCGAGTGGCAGCCGAGCGTGTAGCCCCCAAGCAGGAACGCGTTCAGCCCCAGCACCAGCGTCCCGACACCAATGCCAAGTTCATGGCCACCATCCGGCGTCGCGAACCAGAGCGCTTCCCACGCGTCCCAGGTCAGGATGACGATGAATCCCAGCGCGAAGTAGAGCATGTAGCGGTGCAAATTCTGCAGCAGTAGCGGCATCGCGTTCTCGCCCCAGTAGGAGCTGCGCGGCTCGCCAACCGCGCATGCCGGCGGGTCGGCCCAGAACGACTTGTAGTAGGCGCCGCGGTAGTAGTAGCAGGTCAGCCGGAAGCCGGCCGGCGCCCACAATATCAGGAACGCCGGCGACCACGGCACCACGAGGCCCATGAACTCGCCCGGCCAGAACGATGGTCTAATCTCGCCGAACAGCTCGGGCGAGTAGAGCGGCGAAAGATAGTTTGCGCCCTCGCCGGCAAAATGGTAGTTCGTGCCCTGAAACGCCGCCCAGGTCATGTAGGCGACCGCGGCCGCCAGCCCGAGGAAGACCGCCAGTGGCTGCGCCCACCACCAGTCGCCGCGCGCGGTCGGGAAGAGCCCTTCGTCGCCGGGAATGGCGCAGGGCAGAGCCTCCCCGCCAGCGGTCTCGGGAGCCATTGCGCCGCGAAGCGGAGGGGTGTATTTACTGCCCCCGCGCCCAAGCTTAATTTAGGCGCGACCGGGTGGCGCGATAATGCTGCGTGCAACCTTGCTGGCGCTGATGGTGCTGGGCACCAGCCTTGCCGGCTGCCTCAGCCCCGAGGATTTCCGTACCGGCCCGGACGATGACGACTTCAGCGAGTCGGTGCGGCTTGTCATCCCCGAGGAGCGCTTCGGCGAGTTCCCGTACGACGTCCGCAATTTCAGCGTCATCTACCCGTCGACGATGGAGGCGGTCGACGAGCGCTTCTGGTCGGTCTACGGCACCGTCAACATTGGCCAGAATGACGAGAATAATTTCGGCGGAAACTGCTGCGAGCACTACCTCGCCACCGATCAGGATGGCATCATCTACAACCTCGGCGGCGAATGGCCATGGTGGTCGACCGACCGCGGGCTGACCTGGCAGGAGTGGGTGCCCCCCGTCGTCAATACCGACCTGGGGTGTGAAGAGGGCCAGTTCGACCCCACGCTTGACCCGGGACTGGGCGAGGGGTCGATTATCCAGGCACCCAACGGCGACATCCTCGCCATGACCTGGTTTCCGTATCCCAGCATAGATGGTGCTGACCAGTTCTATGCAATCCTGGGCAAGAAGACGAGTCCCACCCAGATTGAATGGGAATGGTGCTGGAATTCAGTTGATAAGGAACCGTTCTATGACCGTTCCTGGCAGGTGCCCGTCGTGGGTCCCATCAACCCGCCCGCCGAATATGCGACCAACAAATGTTCTTCGAATTGTCCCTGGGCCAGCATGGTCGTATCCAATTTCTGGAGCTACAACGAGCAGGGTTACCAGATTAGCGTCGATGGCCTGAATTATCGTCCGATACAGATTCCTGACAGCAATGATGGCGGTCCAGCAGACCTGGAATTTGACCTCTTTTTTGAGGGCCTTGGTCCCGAATGGGACTACATGCAGCCCCACCGGGAAATGCGGGCTTCGCCAATCCCCTCTGGTGGCTTGCTGTTCCCACGTTGGTACAGCGATGGCAGTAACCTGTTCCTGGACACGAACCTGCAATGGCACAAGCAGACCCTGCCCGGAGGGTTGTTGCTTCCTTCCCGTAATCTGGTAATCGACAGTTCCGGTGCGTTGCACAGCGTGTCCTGTAACGAAGCAAACCCCAGCGACAGGGGGTGCGACGGGACCTTCAACCTGACGCACCAAATCAGCTATGATGGCGGATATACCTGGACAAACTACACCCACAAATGGCCAGGTTCCCTGTCTGTTTCAGACAACACCTTCGAGTGGGATTTCCAGGCTGACGGTAACCTTGATCTGGCAGTAATTTCCGTGAGGGTCCAGACCGAGAATAATGGAACTGCAAGCGACGTGGACCTGATATTCCACGTCAGGGATTACAGGGAAAGCATGGAAGCAGACACCATAACCCTCATCGGCCTTGGCGACCTCGACGCCACTTCGGGTGCCGGTAACGATATTCGCTTTGATTTCTCCTCAATGGGCATCCTCCCCGACGGCGGCGTCGTGGTGGCTTACCACGACAGCACCGATGAGAATACCGACCCGATGTTTGCGATTGAACTTGAGCTGCCGGAACGCTACTTCTGAACGCCGGTTATTTCGATAATAATCGGGACAATTCCTGGTAGCGGGTCCGCACCGTCACCTCGGTGATGCCGGCGACCTGCGCGACCTGCTTCTGGCTGCGCGGCTCCCCCGCCTCGCGGCACGCCAGATAGAGCGCCGCGCCCGCCAGCGCGCCGGGGCGCATTCCCTGACCGTAGCCCGCGTCGGCCGCCTGCCGTAGCAGCAGGTGCGCCTGCCGGGTGGTCTCGTCGGCCAGCTGCAGCTTCTTCGCGAACCGTGGCAGGAAGTCGGCGGCCGCCTGCGGGGTGACTTTCAGCTCGAGCCCGCGCGCAAGCGTGCGGTAGAGTCGCCCCAGCTCTAGCCGCCTCAGTCCCGAAGCGGCGGCAACGTCATCCATCGTCAGCGGCAGCCGCTCCTGCCGGATGGCGGCGTAGGTCAGCGCCGCCGCGACGCGCTCGGTCTGCCGGCCGCGCACCAGCTTGCGCCGCAGTGCCTCGGAGAAGAGCTCGAGCGCGGATTCGCGGACGCGGGTCGGCAGTCGCAGCGCGTCGACCAGCCGCTCGATTTCCTGCGAAGCGAGCAGCAGCGTCCGCCCGGGGGTGCCGTGCAGCCGCACCGCCGCCTGCCACTGCTGCAAGGCGTGGTCGGCCACCGGCGCGTCGCCTTGCGGGGCCGCGACTGTCGTGTCGCTCGCGGCCTCGGCCGGGGCGGCGGCGAAGCTGCCCCATGCAGGGCCGCCGTCGATGATTTCGCCGCAGCCCTCGCAGCGCAGTAGCCCGTCGCCGTCAGGCTCTAGCTCGCGCCCACCGCATCCGGGGCACTTCATTTACAGAAAAGCTCCCGCCCCAGAAGCTGTGTCGCACGGACGCCTTTCGCGGCGCGCACCGCGACCCACGGCTCGGCGACTGGCCCGAACAGGTCGCTGACGCGCCCCACCCTGCGGCCGCGCGCATCGCTGACGGGTGTGCCGGGCTCGATTTTCTTTTCGACCGGCAGCAGCAGCTCGCCCCGGTCGCCGAGTTGTGCGACCTTGCCGATACAGTGCATGGCGGTGCTCTGTGGCGTGGCGTAATAAAGTTGGCTCCGCAGCCGCTAGAGCAGTTCTTCCAAGGTTGCTCCGAGCTTGGCGGGGTTCTCGGTGACCGCGATGCCCGCCTTCCGCATCGCCTCCATCTTTGCTCCAGCTGTGCCCTTGCCGCCGGCGATAATCGCGCCGGCGTGGCCCATGCGCTTGCCGGGCGGCGCGGTGCTGCCGGCGATGAAGCCGACGACCGGTTTCGAGACGTGCTCGCGGACGAAATCGGCGGCAGCTTCTTCGGCGCTGCCGCCGATTTCGCCAATCATCACCATTGCCTTCGTGGCGGGGTCCGCCTCGAACGCTTCGAGCACGTCGATGAAGGGTGTCCCAATAATGGGGTCGCCGCCGATGCCAAGGCAGGTTGACTGCCCGCGGCCGATGCGGGTGACCTGGTCGACCGCCTCGTAGGTCAGCGTTCCCGAGCGCGAGACGATGCCGATGTCGCCCGGCCGGTGGATGTGGCCCGGCATGATGCCCACCTTGGCGACGCCGGGGGTGATGATGCCGGGGCAGTTCGGCCCGATGAGTCGCGTTCCCGTATCGGCCAGGTGCGCCTTGGTGCGCACCATGTCCAGCGCGGGGATGCCTTCGGTAATTGCCACAACCAGTCCGATGCCAGCGTCGGCCGCCTCACGAATCGCGGCGGCCGCAAAGCGGGGCGGGACGAAGACGCAGCTGACGTTGGCGCCGTTATCGACCGCCTCGGCGACGGTGTCCCACACCGGCAGTCCCAGGCACTCGCTGCCGCCCTTGCCGGGCGTCACGCCGCCGACGAGCAGCGTGCCGTAGTCGAGCATCTGCCGCGCGTGGAACTGGCCGTTGCGCCCTGTAAGGCCCTGCACAGCGATGCGCGAATCTCTGTCAAGCCAGATTCCCATCAGGCGCCCTCGGCGGCAGCAATCACCTTGCGCGCGCCGTCGTCCATGTCGCCGGCGGTAATCAGCGCCAGCCCCGACTCGTCGAGCATCTGGCGGCCGAGCTCGACGTTGGTTCCCTCGAGCCGCACCACCAGTGGCACGCCGATTTCGACTTCGCGCGCGGCGGCGATGATACCCTCGGCGATGAAGTCGCAGCGCATGATGCCGCCGAAGATGTTGACGAAGATGGCTTCGACCTCCGGGTCGGAGAGGATGATGCTGAAGCCTTCAGTGACCTGTTTGGCGGTCGCGCCGCCACCGACATCGAGGAAGTTGGCCGGCTCGCCACCGTGCAGCTTGATGAGGTCCATCGTCGCCATCGCGAGGCCGGCACCGTTGACCATGCAGCCGATGCGTCCGTCGAGCTTGATGTAGTTGAGCCCCGCCGCGCTGGCGCGCGCTTCGAGTGGCTCCTCGGCGGCGGTGTCGCGCAGTTCCCCGATTTCAGGATGGCGGAACAGTGCCGAGTCGTCGAAGTTGACCTTGGCGTCGAGCGCAATCACGCGGTCGTCGCTGGTGATGACTAATGGATTGATTTCGACAATCGAGCAGTCAAGTTCTTGCGCCATCTGCGCCAGCGCGAGCATGAACTCGACCGCGCAGTCAACCTGTTCGCCCTCGAGCGCCAGCGCCTGCGCCAGCTCGCGCGCTGCCGTTTCCGTCAGCGCACCGTCCGGCCCGAGCTTGGCTTTCAGGATTTTTTCGGGAGTTGCGGCGGCGACCGCCTCGATTTCGACGCCGCCCTCGGTGGAAGCCATCATAACCATCCGCTCGCGTTCGCGGTCGAGCACCATCCCGAGATAGAGTTCGCGAGCAATCTCGCACCCCGCCTCGACGTAAACTGCCCTGACGGTGACCCCTTCGGGGCCGGTCTGCGGCGTCACTAGCTGCGAGCCGAGCAGCGCCTCCGCAGCGTCGCGCGCCTCGCTAGGCGAGCGGCAGAGCCGGATGCCGCCGCCCTTGCCGCGACCGCCGGCGTGCACCTGCGCCTTGACCACCCACAGATCGCCGCCCAGCGCCGCACACGCCGCCTCCGCCTCGTCGGGAGTGAGCGCCAGCCGACCCTGCTGGGTAGCGACGCCGTAGTCGCGGAAAAGCGCCTTGGCCTGGTACTCGTGGATGTTCACGGCGCGCTATTCGGACGGTGTTTAAGACGCTGTGTAATCTCTTATAGGGGTCGCTTCGTGCGCGAGCCATGAGGATTTTTCCAGAATACCGCTACGCATGAGTTTTTCGGAACTCGGCATAGCGCCAGCCATAGTCGAAGTCCTTGAAGGGCAGGGCATTACGGAAACGTTCGAGGTCCAGGCTGAGGCCATACCTGCTATGATGCAGGGAAAGGATGTCTGCTGCCGCGCCCCGACCGGTTCGGGAAAGACCCTCGCATTCGGCCTGCCGCTCATCTCACGCTGCAAGCCAGCCCATCCGCGCTATCCCACTGCGCTGGTGGTCACTCCCACCCGGGAACTGGCGGAACAGATTTGCAAAGTACTGCAGCCGCTGGCCCGACCGCAAAAGCTGGGAGTAATGGCCGTATACGGTGGAACTTCATACGCCAAGCAGCGCCAGCGGCTTGAGCAGGGTGTCGAGATTATCGTCGCCTGTCCCGGTCGCCTGATTGACCTGATGGAAAAGGGAATGCTGAAACTGGATGACGTAGGAACCGTAGTCATCGATGAAGCTGACCGCATGGCGGATATGGGATTCATCGACCCGGTGTGCCATATTCTGGACAACTGTTCCGGGAAACGGCAGACATTCCTCTTCAGCGCGACCCTCGACGATGAAGTTTCGGTCCTGATCCGTAAATACCAGGACCATCCCTTCAAAATCGAAATCGGGCCGAAGGAAGTCAGCATGGAAAACATGCAGCATTTCTTCTGGACGGTCCACAACACCGGCAAATCCCGGCTAGCTAGTACTGCCGTGAAGCAGGGTGGGCGCAGCATGATTTTCTGCCGCACGCGCCGTGGAGTTGACCGGGTTGGTAAGGAATTGAGAGCTACTGGTCTTGAGGTCGCCACAATCCACGGCGGCCTCAGCCAGAACCAGCGTGACCGGGCGATGGAGCGCTTCATCCACGGCGGCTGCATGGCGCTGGTGGCGACCGATGTTGCCGCCCGCGGCATCGACGTCGAGGGCGTCCAGTGCGTAATTCACTTCGACCCCCCGGAAAATGGCAAGGCGTACAAGCACCGCAGCGGAAGGACGGCCCGCGCCGGGGCGCACGGTACGGTCATCTCGCTTGTGCAGCCTCCTCAGAAAAGTGAATTCATCAGAATCCAGCGACAGGCCGGAATCAACGTAAATTTTACGTCTCCCGAATTCGGCAAGCTGCCGGAGAGGGAAGAATATACCCCTTCCAACCGCTCTCGGGGTGGGCCAAAGGAGCGCAGAAGCTCGGTTTTCAGGGATATGGCTGCAAAATCTGGAGGAGTTTCCCTGCAGGACAAGGTCAATCGTAATGTCGAACGGGCATTTTCCTTCAGGAAAAATAAATCCAGCAACAAGTTTGGGGGCAAAAATCGCTCAAACTCGGACCGTTCGGGACCTCCCAATGGTGGCAAGCGGCCCGGCCATTCCAGCGGTGGTTACCACAAGGGCGGCGGCCGTCCCGGTACCGGCAAGTCACAGAACTGGAAACAGGGTCGACCATCTACCGGCAAGTCACAGAACTGGAAACAGGGCCGACCATCTGACGGCAAGTCGCAGAACTGGAAACAGGGTCGACCATCTGACGGCAAGTCGCAGAACTGGAAACAGGGTCGACCATCTGACGGCAAGTCGCAGAACTGGAAACCGGGTCGACCGACTAACGGCAAGTCACAGAACTGGAAACAGGGTCGACCATCTGACGGCAAGTCGCAGAACTGGAAACAGGGTCGGCCATCTACCGGCAAGTCACAGAACTGGAAACAGGGTCGACCATCTGACGGCAAGTCGCAGAACTGGAAACCGGGTCGACCGACTAACGGCAAGTCGCAGAACTGGAAATCGGGTCGACCGACTAACGGCAAGTCGCAGAACTGGAAACCGGGTCGACCGACTACCGGCAAGTCACAGAACTGGAAACAGGGGAGTTCCAGCCATTCCGGTGGCGGGCCGCCTGGCGGGGGCGGCTGGTCAAAGAATCGAAAGCCCCCGAACTGGAAGAAGGGTCGTCGGTCCAGCCGGTCACATTCGAAAAAGAATTATAGAAGCTGACCCGTTCGACGGCACTAAGACTTAAATATCACTCATCCTGCGGCGGCCCCATGGCGAAGAAGAACCCGGCGCACATGTTCCGCGGCAAGAAGCCCGGCTACACGCGCGCCAAGTATATCGGGGGCATTCCAGCCAGCCGCATTACCCAGTTTGACGTCGGTGCACCCGGGGCGAAATTCGACCCGGAGGTCATCGTGACGCTCAGCGCCGACGAGAAATGCCTGATTCGCCACAACGCGCTGGAAGCGGCGCGCATCACCGCCAACCGGCACATCATGACCGCCGCGGGCCGCGAAGGCTACCACCTCAAGATACGCGTCTACCCGCACCAGGTGCTGCGGCACAACAAGGTCGCGACCGGAGCGGGGGCGGACCGTGTCTCGCAGGGGATGCGGCTCTCGTTCGGCAAGCCGGTAGGCGTCGCCGCCAAGGTGCGCCAGGGGCAGAAGCTGATTACGCTGCGCACCTCGAGCGAATTTGTCGACGCTGCCAAGGAAGCGCTGCGCAAGTCGTCGCACAAGCTCCCCACGCCGTGCCACATCGAAGTCAGCGGGACTAACTGATGGCGGAAGTGGTCCTCAAGCTGGGACTGCCGCCGCTGGAAGGCTTCCTCTACTTCGTCGAGCGCGACTGCACCGTCTGGAAGCATCAGGGCAGCGCCAAGGAGTGCGTCTCCGACAAGACGTTCGAGCGCGACGAAGGTTACCTCTACTTCATCGACCTGAACGGCGACCTGGCGCGGCTGCCAGACCCGCAGAAACGCGATCCCGAGACCAACGCGCTTTTCAGGCCGGGCACGCAGGTCGCTACCGATGAACCGTCCGACTAAGCACGTCGCGACCAGCATCCTGCTGCACGGCGACCGCATCCTGATTCTCAAGCGCTCCGCGGCGGTCGGCAGCTTCCAGCACCACTGGTCGGGCGTCTCTGGCTTTGTCGAGCCGGGCGAGGAGCCGCTCGAGACGTCGCAGCGCGAAGTCGAAGAAGAGACCGGCATCCTGCGTGCCAGCCTCGAGCTGCTGGCACGCGCCGCGCCCCGCCGCGTCGAGAAGCCCGATAAATCCTTCGAAGTGCACTCGTTCCTCTACCGCTGCGCGACCGACCGCGTGCGGCTCGACTGGGAGAACGACGAGTTTGCGTGGGTCGTGCCCGAGTCGCTGCGCGACTACCGTACGGTGCCGTGGCTGCCGGAGATGGTCGCGGAATTGCTGGCGAAGCTGTAGTCAGCCCCAGAGCTTCCACCACGGCCTTGCGGCTCCGCGCATGCGCTGCTCCCGCGCTTGGTCGCCTTGGGCAAGGCCCTTCATCACCGCCAGCTCCAGGCTGCGGTAGGCGAGCTTGCCCGCCGGCGACATGTTGCTGAGCGCGCGCAGCAGCCGCAGCGGCAGCCCTTCGAGCAGCTCCAGCCGGCTGCGGTCGAACTCGAGCTCGCCCCGCGCTTCGACCGGCGCGCCGGCCGCCTGCGACGCGAGCACCGACAGGTCGGCGCCGCCTTCCTGCTCGTGTTCGCGAAACCAGAACGCGAAGCCGCCGGTGAAGCTCAGTTCGTTCAACACCCACTCGCCCGCCGGCCGCCGGTCAAGGTCGCGCACCACCGCCTCCCCCTCGGTCCAGTGGCGCGCGACGTGCGGGCCGAGCTGGTGGCGCAGCCGCTGGTCGAGCAGGTTCCACTCGTGCTGGCGCAGCCGCATCTTCCCGCGCAGCCGCTCGAGCAGCCATCCCAGCCGCGCGTGCAGCTTCAGCTCCTCGCCGCTCGCGGCCTGTGCGATGAAGTCGGTCGCCTCGGGGTGTGTCGCCAGCTCGGCGACCAGCGGTGGCTCGAGCCCGGTCGCGGCCGCAGCCGCGTTGAGCTCGAGCGGCTGCGGCAGCAGCGCCAGCCAGAGCTGCGCCACCTCGCCGCGGCCGGGCTCCTTCACGCCAGCACCAGCGTCCCCGCCGGGTCACCCGCGAGCGCCGCTGCGAATCCGCCCGCGCCGATGATGCGGCACTCGCATTCGCGGGCGATGGCGGCCGCCGCCTCGAGCTTGCCCCACATACCGCCGGTGACGTCGGCGCCCGGCACGTCCATCCGCTGCGCGCGCATCGCAGTGCGGGTGGGCCCGTCGAGTTGCGCGACGAGCTGCGCGCCCGGCTCGGCCGGGTCGCGGTCCATCACGCCAGGGTGGTTGATGACGAATAGCGCGCGCTGCGGTTGCAGCGCGCGCGCCAACGCGACCATCAGCGTATCGCCGCTCAAAATGCCGATGCCTTGCAAATCATCGTCGGTGACGTCGCCGCAGGTGACCGGCAGGCGACCCGCCTCCAGCACTGCCGCGAAGCTGCTCGCGGGGAAATCAACGATGTTTTGCGGGCCGGTGGTGCGCAGCGCCTGCGACGGCAGGATTGGAACCGGCTCCAGCCCCGCCGCGGCGAGCGCTTCGCAGACCAGCGCGTTGAGCGTGCGCACCTGCTGCCGCGTCCGCGCGACCGCCGCCGCCTGCTCGGGCGAGCCATCGCTCCCTTGCGCCAGCCCGAACCGCTTCGCGAGCGGATGGCCGAAAGAACCGGCGCCATGCACCAGCACTGCCGGCGCGTCGCTGGCGGCGAGCGCTGCGGCCAGCGCCGCGATGCGCTCGCGCTGTGGCGTCGGCTTCGCGGCCGCCTTGTCGGTGATGAGCGAGCCGCCCCACTTGACCAGGTTCATGGCAGCTCCATGGCGGGGCAGTCGAAAAGGTAGGGTGACCCGGTCATTACCGTCTCGCCCGCCGCAATTCCGGGCGCCGGGAAGAGCCGCGCCGAGAGTGGTTTGGCGCCCTTCTCGGCCACTTCGGCAACGCGGTCGAGCAGCGCCGCCAGCCGGTCGGCGCCGATATCGCCCGGCAACGGCACTGTGTCGAGCCCGGTCCCGCAGCGGCCGGCGTATTCGAGCAGGTCGTCGATGCCGAATTCGCGCTGCCGCAGCGCCTCGACCAGTCCCGGGTCTTCCATCACGGCGAACATGACGCCGCGGTAGCCCACCTGCTCGACCGGCAGCGCGCGCAGCGCCGCGGTCAGTTCCCCGACGAGAGCGGGCGCGCCGGTCGAGCCGACCGGCGCGGCCCGTAGCGCCATCAGCCGCCCGACCGACCCCTCGCCGTAAAGCCCGGGCGCAAGGCTGGGGTCGATGCCGAGATAGGGCATTCCGGCTGCGCGGGCGTCGCGCTCCAGCGCTTCCAGCTCGGGCGAAAGGGCGGCTATCCTGCCGCCCGAAGCCAGCAGCGACGACGTCAGCTCCATTGCCAGCGCAAAGCCTTCGCGCTGCGCGAACGCTGCCGGGAAGAAGGGTGTTGCGGCTTCGACGCGCGCCAGCGCCGCGAAGCGCAGGTTGTGCTGTGGGTCCGCCCGCGCCAGCGCTAGCATCGCCTCGGCGGCGGCCGCGCTCCCGCCGTTCTCGAGCTGCGCCGTGCAGAAGGTCGCCGTGGTTGCGAGCAGTGCCTCGACCGCGGCCGGGACGCCGTCGGCGGAGCATGGTCCGAGCGACAGGAACTGGACTCCGGCCGCGACCGCCGCCGCCTCCAGCTCGCGCGCGCGGGCCGGCAGCGCCTTGGCATCGCACCAGCCTTCCCACGGCGGTGTCGCGAGCCGCACCGTCTGCACTTCGTGGCCGCAATCGCGCAGGTGCGCGGCGACCTTGAGCGTGCGCAGCGCCCCCTCGCTGGGCGGGGCGAAACCGGTCACGGCGCGGATTATCACGGCTGTGCAGTCGCCGCGCCATTAATAGCGGGCGCACTGCCCGCGCGATGGCTGGCAGCACGGACTCGGGGTGTATGGCTGGCCCGACGCAGTCGTTAGCGCTGCCACTGGCCGGCTCGCTCGCCTTCCACGCTACCATCGGGCTCTCGTTCACGCTGGTGCTGTTGCAGGCGCAGGCGCTGGGCGGCGCGCGGGCGGTCGGTCTCGTCGTCGGGGCCCCGATGTTCATGATGGTCGGTAGCTCCGCCTTCTGGGGCGCGATGGCCGACCGCTGGCGCAACCGCAAGCGAGTGGTTCTGCTGGCGATAGTGCTCTCGTCGCTGCTGGCGCTGCCGATGCCGCTGGCCGGGACTTGGGGGCTGATTGGCCTGCGCGTGCTGCAGTCGTTCTTCCGCGGCGGCGTGGTCCACCTCCACACGCTCTTCGTCGAGCTGGATGCGGGCGCACGCGGCGCGCAGCTAGGGCGGCTGCAGATGACCGCCGGCTTCGGCTGGGGTCTGGGCGGGCTGCTCGGGGGGCTGCTGGTCCCCGCCAGCGTTTACGGCAGCACCAGCCCGACGCTGCACGCTGCGTTCCTCGTCAACTGCGCGCTTGGCATCTTCGCGGCAGCGGCGCTGCTGCGGCTGCGCGAGCGGAGCCCCGACGCATCCCCCGCCGAACAGCTGGCGCTGCCGGGACGCGACCCCGGCGGGGGTGTGCCGCTGCCGGCGACAGGGATGCTCTGGCGGCTCACGCCGCTCTGGGTCGCGACCGTCCTGCTCTTCGTGGGCTACTACTTTTTCCTCGCCTTCGCGCCCGCCTTCTTCACCACGCTGACCGGCAGCACTTCGCGCATGGGGCTGGTGATGTTTGCCTCGGGGCTGGTGCATGGGCTGGTGGCGCGCTGGTTCGGCCGGCTGGCCGACCGCCACCCGCGCGAGAAGCTACTGCGGCTGGTCAGCCTCGCTTTCGTCGCTTGCATGGCAACCTACGCTCTCAACCCGCATCCGCTGCTGGTCATCATCGCCTTCCTGCCGCCAATCTGGATGGCGTTCGACGTCTCCGCGACGGCGCTGGTCGCGGACCGTGTGCCCTACCGGCTGCGCGGCCGCGGCGTTGGCGTCCTCAACTCCTGCATGTTCCTCGGCGCCGGTGCCGGCGCGCTGCTGGCGGGCGAGCTGCACCGCAGCCTGCCGTTCACACAAGTCTTCGGGCTCGGGACGCTGCTGGCGCTGGCCGGCGCGCTGGTCACCGCTTACGCGACGCGCTCGACGGTGACGCCGCGCGACTGAAGGTATTCGGGCACCGCCGGCAACACCCCGGCGCACGCCTCCGGCATCACGACCCCCGGCCCCGCGATGGTTCCCGCGAGCAGCTCCCGCGCGAATGCGCACATCGTCAGGCCGGTGGTGCGCGCCATGCTGCTCCAGCCGTCGGCGCCGTTGTCGTGCACCAGCCAGCCGCGCTGCGAGCCGTCGGCGAAGGTTCCGAGCACCTGTAAGTGGGTGAACTCCGCTTCGCCCGGCTCCAGTCGCCACGCCCTGAAGAGCGTGGCGAGCGTCGCCTCGCGTCGCTCGCCCGCTAGCGCACCCGAATCACGCAACGCCGTGAAGCGCGCAGCGTGGCCGGGATAGCGCAGCGTGAACTCGGCCATCTCGGGGACGGGCAGGTCGAGCAGGCTGCGCAGGCCGTCGGTCAGGAACGCCTCCAGCGCGATGTCGTCGGGCAGCGTGGACACCAGCCCCGGCGGTAGCCGGAACGGGCGGCAGTCAGACAATGCGGGCTTCGCGACGTCTCGGCCGGCGCGCTTCAACCGCGCCGGCCGCTCGTATTCCGCAACGACGTCGGCGGGCGAGAATGGCGCCGCGTATTCCCACGGCGGCTCGCGTCGCAGCGGCAGCCCGCCGACGAAAATCTCGAGCCGCGCCGGCGCCTGCGCTGCCAGTTCGGCGGCGAGCAGGTTGCTGAATCCCGGTGCAATCCCCGCGTCGGGGACGATGGTGACTCCGGCCTCACGCGCCGCGGCGTCCAGCGTCCGCGGGTCCTCTGCGGTGAAGGAGATGTCGACGCAATCGACGCCGGCCGCGATGATGCGGCGCAGCGCGACGTGGCCCACGCTGCCCGGCAGGCAGTTCAGCGCTAGGTCGCAGTCCGCCAGCTGCGCCGGCGAATCGAACCGCGCGTCGTGCAGCTCCGCCGCTGGCGCGCGCTGCGTAACCCGCACCAATGCTTCCCGGTCGGGGTCGATGACTTTTATATAGTGGTCATCGGAAAGTTCGGTCGCCACCAGCGCGCCAACCAAGCCGGCCCCCAGGACCGTAATGCGCGCCATCTACTCGCCGAGGCGGTCGCGCGCGACCCTTACGCCGCGCGGCGCGACCACCAGCCACTGGCGCGAGACTCCCACGAGGTCGCCATCGACGTCGGCGACCGCCCGTTCGAGCTCCGCCAGCACCTTGTGGAGCACCTGCCGGTCGGAGGCCATGGGCGAAAAGTCGACCAGCACGACGTTGCCGTCGTGGATGGCGCCGGTGATGGTGCCCACTTTTTCCCGCTTGTCGAGCACCATCGAGTGGACGACCATCGAGGGCTTGTCGCCGTAGTCCTCCGCTTTCTCGGAAGCCCAGTCGTGCAGGTCAAAGAACTGCTCGTCCGGGATGCGGCGCATCGAGGGCTGGCCAAGGCTCACGCGCTGCGAATGGCCTCGCGTTATTAGTCTTACCGCCGCCACGCGGTATCGTCAACCACGATGGCTTCGACCGGTTCGGGTGCTGGCGCTTCGGGCGGCTCGGTCGGCGGTCGCTGCCGGTAGAGCAGGAAGGTCACGGCGATGGCGATTACCCCCAGCCCGACTATCCCAATGGCGAGCAGCGGCAACGGACTTCCGGCCGCGTCAATTTCGATGGTCAGGTTGAGCTGGTTGTTGGCTGTCTCCAGTTCCTGCTCGTTAAGCGCCACCAGCAGCGTCGCGCGGTGGCTGCCGGGCGTTGCCTCCCATGGGGCTGAAAACTGTGCCTCTTCGCCCGGGTTGAGCTGCAACTCCCACTCCTGCAGCGGCCGTCCGTCCAGCTCGAGCGTCGCGGTGCCTGTGAGCAGGTCGCCCCCCGCGTTGGCGACTGTCGCCTCGAATTTCCCCTGCTTCCCCGGCTCGCGCGAGCCGTTCCACGTCAGGGCAGAGGCGACCCCGTCAGGCCATTCAAAGACTGTGAACCACACCTGCTGCACCCCGCTGGCGCCATCCTCGTCGCTCAGCGTGACGTTGAGCGCAAAGTGTTCGGTCCCGTTGAAGAGCGCGCTGGCGCTGTAGCGCCCGGCCGCGATGCCTCCGCTGAGCGGCGCCAGCCCGTCAGGCCACGCGACGCTCTCGACGACCGCCGCCCCCTCGTCGTCGTTCGCCGCGATGCGGAAGCTGAACTCCTGCCCGATGCGGGGCCGCGCCGGCTCGAGGCTCTCGATGATGGCGACCGGCTGGTGGTTCAGGTAGAACGAGCGCGAAAGCTGCGCGGTGCCGACCGGCTGCTGCGTTACATTGAGCGCGATGGTGTAACTGCCGCCCTCCTCGAAGAGGGCCATCGCGACCGCGGTCGCGTTCGGCAGCGGCTCGCCGTCCAGTTTCCAGCTATATTCGAGCCCGAGGCCCTGCGAGTGGGTGCCGTTGAAGGCGAGCCAGCCCAGCTGCACCAGCGAGCCTTCGATGGTGAAATTGGCGATCGGCGAGTCGAAAGCTTCGAGCGCTGCGACCGCCCACGGCGACGGTAGCCCCTCCGCCGTCAGTCCGCGCACCTGCAGATCGTAGCTGCCTGGCACTGGTGGAGTGAAGTCCAGGCTCTCTGCACTAGCCAGGGGGTTGTCGTTAACCACCCATACCCACGTTGTGATATTGCCCTGTAGCGTGGTCGCGGTGAAGGCGGTCACTTCACCGGTGAGTGCATCGACTACAGCAGGCGAGACTTCGAGCAGCGGCTGCACCACCGCCAGCAGCGTGAAACTCTTCTCCACCACTGCGTCGTGTGCATCCGTGACGATGAGTGTGACGGAGTGCCAGCCGGTGGCGAGGAGGACCTCAGGCGCAGCCCCGGTAAGGGAAGCCCCATCTATGTCCCATGTGTACTCGAGCGGTAACCCCTCCGGGTCGTGGCTGCCGCTGCCATTGAGCGTTAGCGGCAGGTTGGCCGGAACCACCCAGCGCGTGCCGTTCCACACCCCCTCAGGAATCTCGAACTCGAGCAGTGGCAGTGCATTAGAAACCTCCAGCTGCCCTATGCTTGAGTTGCTGCCGCCGTAGTTGTCGGTGACTGTGAGCGTCACCGCGTAGATGCCCGGCAGCGCAAAGCGGTGCATCGAGGTTTCTCCGCCGGAGCTGTTCCCGTCACCAAAGTTCCATTCCCAGACGACGACACTGCCGTCTGGGTCACTTGAGGAATCGGCAAAGTAGAATTCGATGGTGGTATTGCCCTCCGCTGGCGAGATTCCGAAACTGGCGTGCGGCAGCCGGTTGCGCACCTCCACCACGAGATAGCCGGTGGCAATTGCGTTCAGGTCGTCTGCTACCTTGAGCGAGACGTTGTAGAAACCAGGTGCATCGAACAGATGCTCGACTGAGACCTCCGATGAGGTCGAGCCATCGTCAAAGTTCCAGAACCAGAAGGCGATGCTACCGTCGGGGTCCCATGATTGCGAGCCGCTGAATGATATGGACTCTCCCAGCCAGACAGACTGCGGTTCAGCGACGATAACCGGTACTGGCAGCGCGTTGACCCGGATGGTAACCGTCACCGAGTCGGTAAGCCAGTCGTCATCACGCACGGTGAGCGTGACGTCATAGGTTCCGTAATCGTCGAAGACGTGCAGCGGGTCGGCCTCATATGCAAAGGTACCATCTTTGAAGTCCCAGGTGAAGTTGGTGATGCTGCCATCATCATCCCATGAGTCGCCACCCCAGAACTGCAGTTCCTCGCCCGCATCCACGACGCCATCGGCAGCGTCTGCCAGGGCATGCGGCTTCGAGAGGAAGCGGATATCAAGCAGGATATCGTCACCGTCGGTGCGGATGTTGCTGATACGCCATCCGGAGTCGCTCTGGTTATATGCGGTCGAATCGGGATATCCCTCATCGGTGAACTCATCGCCTGCCCCGTAGGGATCACCGCTGTCACCCGAGTTCCAGTTGTTGTCCAGGTCATCGTAGCCGTCAGCCTCCTCCAAGTCGAGCCGCTTGTGCGACTCGTCGTTGTTGTTCGAGACGTCCTCGTCAACGTGCCAGATGAGCAGCCCCTCTCCGGGGAGGTAGGTGTCGTAATCGAGTTGCTGCCGGTTCTCGAGCAGGAAGTATTCGCGTGCGTTAGACCAGTTTCCCGGGACTGGCAGCTTCAGGATTTTGCCGTTGCGCGAGGCGGGTTCGAGCCGCACGTCAAGCAGGTCGCCCGTTACCAGCAGCGGCTCGAGCCACCCCACTTCCGCCTTTGAGAAGCCGCTGAAGTGCACCGGCGTCTCGCCGTTGTCGGCCCAAGAGCCAGAGGCCATGACGCCCCAGTCGCCAATACCCTCCGAGGAGTAGTCCGTATCATAGAAGTCGGGCAGCCCCAGTTCGTGGCCGAACTCGTGCACCCAGACCCCGAGAGGTCGCTTCTCGCCGCCGGAGTATTCGAACTCGGGCACCTGCGTTATTTCGCGAATGCGGTGGTTCCCGTCGTTGGTGCTGATGCTCAGCCCGGACCAGTGGATGGACCAGATGTCGTCGCTGTTACCGCTTGATTCCTCGCCCGGGCCGGTGTGCACCGCCATCACCGCGTCGTAGTCGCGGTAATCGATGTCGTCGTCGGCCGCCGCGATGGTGTCGCTGACGAAGTTGGTGTTTTCGCTGCCCCAGTCGGCGGCGTCGCCGTCGAGCGTATAGGGCCCGAAGACTTCGCCCTCGAGAGTCAGGTTGCCGCGCGAGTTCTCGTCATAGTAGTCCCACATCGAGTTGCTGTTGCCGAATGCCAGCTCCTCGAACCAGTCGCTGTCATGCGCGCTGTCGTAGCTGGCGTCGTTGAAGTCGATCAGGATAATCGCGACTTGGATGGTGCCGGTCGTGGGCGAGGCTGCCACCGGCAGCGCGAGGAAGGCGAGTGCGCAGAGCGCAAACAGCGAAGCCAGCGGGAACCGCATCCGCGTGCGATTCGCCATTGCTACAAAAAACTGCCAGCAGGCTGTGATGGCCTTAAGATGCGACGTAACCGAGCGGGTCGTTCAGGATCAGGTCGCGTGCTTCGTGGGTAATCTTGACCGGGCGGTCGCCATAGAATACGTCGCGGTTTCCGCGCACTTCGCCCAGCGTCGCGACTCCCATCGCAAAGTTGATGGCGGCGCCCTGCCGGAAGCCAGCATACTCGTCGGGGACCGCGGTCAGGTAGTCGTGCACGGAGGTGACGTGCGCCACGGCGTTGTCGACCATCGCGTTGAGCATCTCCATCGCCTGCTTTTCGTGGGCAGGGTCCAATAGTTCCTGCGGCTCGAGCTGGTGTTTGTCGAAGAGGTAGCCGGGCCAGAAGATTTTCTCGTTCTGCAGGATATCCTCGCGGAAGTCGCGGATGATATTCACCTTCTGCAGGAAGAGCCCGAAATCGCGCTCGTTGTCGTGCAACACCTGCGACGCCTCGGGCGTCAGCCGCTTGGCGCGGGTGCGGATGAGTTCCGTGAGGAAGCCGGAAGGCGTCCCGGCGACGAAGTAGCAGTATTCGTTCAAATCTTCAAAGGAGTAGACCGGCTGCTGCAGGTACTTCTGCATCCCGGCGTTCATCTCGTGCATCCAGCGGACCATGCTCGCCTTGGTGCGCTTGTCGAGCGAACGGTGGACTGTCAGCACCTTGTCGAAGTTCTTGACCAGCCCGCGGTAGTGCTCGTCCTTGACCCACTCCTCCGCTTCCTGCGCGAGTTCCTTTGCCTTGCGTTTGGCCATCTGGGAGTCAGGCCGCTCAAGGATTTCCATGATGGCGTTCATCGCGCGCACGCGCTCTTCAAGCGAGACGTGCCGCTTGCCGATGTCGTCCTCGAAGGTGTCGAGGATGCGCGCCTCGAGGTAGCCCACCATGATGGGCGCCAGCAGTGCCTCCTCAACCAGCGGGATGGTCAGCGCGAACGAGCGTGAGACCGACTGGAGGGCCCATTTGCAGTAGTCCAGCGACTCAACGAGGGCATCGTTTGCCCGGTTCTTGACTGCGCCATAAAGGGAGGGTGTCATGCTTTATACCCCGTCCGAGCGGGGCCGCGTCGACCGCCACTCCTTATAAAAAACTGCGTCTAACGGCAGTTGCCGAATGTAAGGCGCTTAAGCCTGCCGCTAATCGGGAGCCGATGCAACCGCTTGCAAAGCTCCCGACCGCAAGTATTCGGGCGCTGCTTTTCGACCTGGACGGGACGCTGGTTGACGAGCGGCTTTCGCCCGCAGCGTACGCGGCTCTCGCGCAGGCGCAGCAGGCCGGGCTGCGCACGGTCGCGGTCACCGGCCGCCCCGCCGGCTGGTGCGACCTGATGGCGCGCTGGTGGCCACTTGACGGGCTGGTTGGTGAGAACGGCGCGCTGGCAATGCGGCTCGTTGATGGCCGGCTCGAGCGTAGCGACTGGCAGCCCGCAGCGGCATCGGCGGACCGCCTGGTGGGACTGTGGGAGGCGGTGCGCAAGGCGTTCCCCGAGGCGCAACAGGCGGCCGACCAGCCGTGGCGGGTCCACGACCTGGCCATAGACTTCGCCGAGGAATACGACCTCGGGCTCGAGTGGGCCGGCGTGGTGGCGGAGTTCGCCCGCGCACAGGGAGCGCGCGCCGCGGTCTCGAGCATCCACGTCAACTGCTGGTTCGGCGACTGGGATAAATTGGGAATGAGCGAGCGGCTGCTGGACGCACTTGGGCTGGCGCGCGAGGTGTGCGTCTACGTCGGCGATTCGCCGAACGACGCACCCATGTTCAGGGCATTCGAACTATCGGTCGGCGTCGCGTCGGTGGCGGATTACGGCGACCTGCTCGAGCACGCGCCGCGCTATGTCACGGAATCGGACGGCGGCGCCGGCTTCGCTGAAGTGGTCGCGCACCTGACGTGCGGCGTCACCACGTGACGCCGCGCTGGTGCTGGTAGTTGCCACTGCGGTCGCCGTAGGTGCCGGACGCGGGCGAAGTCAGCGCCTCGATTACGAGCTGGCAGTAGGTTTCGCCCACCTCCAGTTCCAGCGGCTCCGCGGACGAGTTGAAGCCGGGCAGCGTCAGCGTCCCGTCGAAGCCGGCGTCCACCTTGCCGAAGCTCGCCTGCACGCCGCGCCGCGCCCAGGTGCTACGCAGCCAGAGCTGCCCGCAGAGCGCGGGACCGCAGGCGACGCGCTCGAGCGTCGAGACCGCAAAGCGCGCCTGTGGCGGTACGTTGATTGTACCTTTGGTGACCGGTTCATTGCCAGCAAGGGCAACTTCGCCGATGCGCAGGTCGTAGCCGTTCGGCGTCAGGCCCTTGGCGTCGAACGGTTCAATCTCGAGCTGTCCCGCATCGAGCGCGGCGAGGATGGCTTCGTCGCTGAGGACCGGCATCAGCCTGCCCGCAGCTCTTCGAGGAACTGTGCCGCCAAATCGGCGCGCACCTTCCCTTCACGCTTGAGCCGCTCGGCGACCGCCTCAATCTCGCTCTCCTCAGCGCCGGCCGCCACGGCAAGGTTGCGCGCGTGCAGCCCCATGTGGCCGCGCTGGATGCCCTCCGACGCCAGCGCGCGCAGCGCGCCCAGGTTCTGGCACAGCCCCACAGCGGCGATGATGCCTGCCAGCTTGGCGGCGCCGCCCGGAATCTCGAGCCCCATCATCCTGACGCACGCCTTCGCCGTCGGGTGCGTGGCGGTCGCGCCGCCGACGAGGCCGACCGCCATCGGTAGCTCGATGCTGCCGCGCAAGTCGCCCGCTGCCGATTTTTCCCAGCGGGTGAACGATCCGTCGCCCTCCTTCCAGGCGCCGTAGCTGTGCGCTCCCGCCTCAATCGCGCGCCAGTCGTTGCCGGTCGCAATCACCACCGGGTCAATTCCGTTCATGATGCCCTTGTTGTGCGTCGCGACGCGAAACGGGTCGGCGCATGCGAAGGCGTAGGCGGCGATGATGCCGTCAACCACCTCTCCGCCACCGAGGAACTCCGCCGGCCAAGTCGCGCTGGCGCGCACCTTGCGGTGCACCGCCAGGTTGGAGATAATCCGCAGGTAGACCCGGCCTCCGGTCAGGGCCTCGAGCCGCGGCGCGACCGCCTCGGCCATCGTGTTGACCGCGTTGGCGCCCATCGCGTCACGGCAGTCGACCAGCAGGTGCGTGATGACCATCGGCCCCGCGGCAGAGTCGAGCACTCTGACTTCGATGCCGCGGCAGCCGCCGCCAAACTTCACTAGTATTGGATCCTGCTCGTTCGCCAGTGCGACGATTTCGTCTGCCGCCGCCTCGACCGCTGCCTTCGCGGCGAATGCGTCTTCAAGGTCGACCAGCTGAATCTGCCCGATCATCACGGGGTCGTCAGTCTCCGCAGCGATACCGGCCGGCAGCGTGCCTTTCGCCATGTGGCTCGCTGCGGCGACAACCGATGGTTCCTCCAGCGCCATCGGCACGAACAGCTCTTCGCCGTTGACCTTGAAGTTGGCGGCGACACCGAGCGGCAGCGGGAAGCTGCCGACGACGTTCTCAATCATGCGGTTGGCGGTCTCGCCGCCGAGCGCGCCGAATCCTCCCAGTGCCGCTGCTTCCTCGTCGCTGAGGCCGGCAAAATCGCAGACGATTTGCAGCCGCTCTGCCGGCGAGAGCTTGTAGAAACCGGGGACGGCCGAGGTGCGTGCCATGCGGGCGGATTGTCTCCCACTAAAAGGGAGTTGGGGCTGCCTGCCGAGCCTTACTTAATGCTTCTATCAAAGAAACATAAACACTTTAGCCAGCCCCGTCTCGGCTGAAGTGCGTGGACACACACTCGGTAAAACTACCATTCGCTGTTTTACTGCTGCTTGTG
>Ga0310121_10001805_pt1 | contig 21228 bp, 15 predicted proteins | sample CB27_Tmax_986_MG_FD_203504 | JGI IMG/M metagenome (GOLD analysis project Ga0310121, IMG submission 203504) | Marine microbial communities from Western Arctic Ocean, Canada - CB27_Tmax_986 | ecosystem: Environmental > Aquatic > Marine > Oceanic | place: Canada: Western Arctic Ocean | collected...
GAATGGTCAATGCATCATTCAATCCTGTGTTCCCTTCGCCGCCTTCTGCGATGGGACGAGCGTCAAGCAATGCAACGCGGTGGGAACCGGCGCAAATCTTCTAGTGGAGTGCCCAATCGACTGCGCGCACCCCCTTGGCAGTGCCACGCCGGTTTGTACCGTATGCTTCCCAGGCGAAAACCTCTGCCTGGATAGCGATACCGTGGTGGCTTGTATCGATCCGGTAGAGGGCTTCGAATATCTGACCTCGTGCGGACTTTCTCAGATCTGTGCAGGAGGACAATGCGTCAATGGGCTTGATTGGGAACCTGGTATATCCACGGGGTCGGCCTGGTTATTATTTACCATACACGCATCGGCGTGTTGGTTGGGGGGAGCCGGTGGCCAGGAATTGTGCTGGGCGATGGATACGACAAATCTCCCCGAACCGTTTGATGCGCCCAGCTGGGGATCCGATACGTCGATTGAGAGCTGGTTTTGTGATGCCGTCGACAGTGGCGACATCAAAAAAAGCGACTTTGTCGAGATCTCAGGATTTTCTCAGCAGGCCCTTTTTGATGGTGCGAAAGATCTTTTTGGTTGTGGCACATTCAATCTGAGTGAACTCGACATCAAGGCTACGGGCGGAACCGTATTGGTAGGAAAGCCGCTGGGATTTTATTGCATGGTGTTTGACACGTATGGGGGCACATGGGTTACCAGTGGGGACGAGGTCCATATACTGGAGTGTGGAAACAATGACTGAGACGGCCAATAAGCGGACGGTTCGACTTGCGGTCATACCGGCGGCTGGTTTGGGAACGCGCTTTCTTCCGGCTACCAAATCCATCCCCAAAGAGATGTTCCCGATCGTGAAAAGACCGGCGATTCAAGTAATTGCTGAAGAAGCGCATAAGTCTGGCATTACCGATTTCGTGATGGTTACTGGGCGTATCAAAGGTGCGATTCTGGATCATTTTGATCGAGCACCGGAGCTGGAAGCGGTCTTGGAGCGGGATGGGAAAGTCGATGTACTCTCGGCGGTCATCGAACCTACCAATCTCATGAATATGGTCAGCACACGTCAGCATCAGGCACTGGGCTTGGGACATGCCGTGCTTGTGGCTCGACCCATCGTCGGGGATCGCCCCTTCGCAGTGATGCTGCCCGATGATCTGATTCAATCCGAGCAACCGTACCTACGTGCCCTGATTGATGCGCACGAAGCGACGGGAAAAGGTGTAGTCGGTATCATGGAGGTCAGCCAGGAAGACGTCTCCTCCTATGGGGTTGTCCAGGCCACACAACGGGCGGATGGTAACTACGACATTTCCGATATGGTCGAGAAACCGGACCCGGCGGATGCTCCAAGTCGGCTGGCGATCGTAGGGCGCTATGTATTGCCGGCCCGTGTCTTTGAGCTTCTTGCCCAAACCAGCCCCGGCAAGGGTGGTGAGATTCAGCTGACGGATGCTCTTCGTACGTTGGCCCGTGAGGAAGGTATGGTGGGGGTTCCATTGACCGGCGTTCGCTACGATACGGGCAATGTGGAGGGCTATATTATGGCAAATGTGGCCCATGCTCTGGACGACCCGAAGGTTGGACCGGGACTCAAGAGGCGACTTCAGAGGATTTTGGCGGACGACGACCTTTAGTCCAGGTCAAAGTGTTTGCAGGTCACCCATTGTCCATCCGGTCTTTGAATCGGTTGGGTGGTATCCGTTAGTTCCTCTACTGGGTAGCCAAGCAGACAGTCTTGGGTCCTAGCGCGCCAGTACACACAGTCGAAACAGCGAAAACGAAAATCGAAACGGTCTCCGCCTGACCGATAGGGTTCGTCGGATCTGGCGTGGTTTCGATGCGGGTTGAGTGGTTGCATGTCGCCACCCTATCACATCGCCACTTGACGGGAAGGGGCCTTGGTCGCGAAGCTAGGCGCGAAAGATTGGAGCAGACGGAGTCAGGGGATGGGAAAACCAGTCAAATGGCATAAAGTATTGGAGTCCGACGAGCTCGGTGAGGGGCGTGTCAAGACTGTCAGTTGTGGTCGTAAGACGATCTGCATGACTCACCATGAGGGAGTGTATTCGGCGCTCGACAACAAATGTCCCCACCAGGGAGGGCCGCTTGGAGAGGGGTCCATTGAGAAGGGCTATCTTCGGTGTCCTTGGCATGGCTGGGATTTTGACCCACAAACCGGGACACCTCCTGGAGGGTATGATGATGGGGTGGATACCTATACCGTCGATGTCCGAGGGGATGGAATCTATGTGGGTATCGAAGCCGAGGCTGCTCATGTTCCGACGATTTCGGATATTATGGCTCAGACCATGACTTCCTGGGGGGTTACTTCTGTCTTTGGGATGGTGGGCCACTCAAATCTGGGATTGGCGGACGCGCTCCGTTTGGAAGAAGAGCGGGGACGCCTCCGATTTGTCGGTGTGCGACACGAGGGAGCGGCCTCCTTCGCGGCGTCGGCCTACGGAAAGCTAACGGGGCGCCCGGCCGCCTGTCTGAGTATTGCTGGCCCTGGAGCCACCAATCTATTGACAGGACTCTGGGATGCCAATGTGGACCGTTCGCCCGTGCTGGCTATGACTGGGCAGGTCGACACCCAGGTTCTTGGTCCAGGAGCATTTCAGGAAGTCGATCTGAACGCAGCCTTCGGCCGTGTCGCTCAGTTCAGTCAGACGGTTTTAAGTACAAGCCGCCATGCGGAGCTCATGAACCTGGCTTGTAAAAGTGCCACTTTGAATCGTGGAGTTTCCCATTTGATCTTCCCGGACGAGGTCCAGAAGATCTCGGTCGGTGAAGAGGCTACGGCGGGCGGCCCCGCTGGGCGGGTTACGGTTGCTGAAATCCAGCCACCAGAGGAAAGCTTTCAGGCTGCGCTAACCCTGTTAAAGGAGGCGCAAAGGCCGGTCATCATTGTTGGGCACGGTGCCCGCTTCCATATGGACAGCATTACCGCCTTTGCGGAGTCACTCAACTGTCCGGTACTTACCACCTTCAAGGCAAAAGGCCTCATCTCCGACGGTCACCCTCTTGCTTGCGGTGTATTAGGGCGAAGCGGTACTCCAATAGCCAGCTGGTTTATGAATGAATGCGACTGTCTTCTGGTTCTAGGGGCCAGCTTTAGCAATCATACCGGGATTACTTCGAAGAAGCCCACCATTCAGGTGGATTTCGACCCCATGGCTTTGGCCCGTTTTCATGCGGTTGATGTATTGGTCTGGGGCGAGATCGGGGTTACCGTTCAAGCATTTCAGAAGGCATTGGCCGAATCGGCACAATCCATCGATCACCGGACAGAAATCAGGGAACGCCGGGACATATGGAATCAGGAAAAACTACGCCGAGAGAAGGATGAAATGGGGAATGGCCTCAATTCAGCGACCATCTTTCGGGTATTGTCACAAGAGATCCCAGGAGATGCCATAATTGCCTTGGATGTGGGCAACAACACCTATTCCTTCGGCCGATACTTCGAATGCGATCGTCAATCCATTTTGATGTCGGGTTATCTCGGCTCGATTGGCTTTTCTCTGCCAGCGGCCATGGGTGCGTGGGCGGCGAGCCAGGAAGCCGATCCAAGGTTTTCAAACCGGCCCGTGGTTTCAGTCTCGGGCGATGGTGGCTTTGGCCAATACATGGCGGAACTCACGACCGCCGTGAAGTATGGCATGAACATCACCCACGTCTTGTTGAATAACCAGCAGTTGGGAAAAATCTCCAAAGAGCAGCGTGGTGGGAACTGGCCGGTATGGCAAACCAGCCTGTCGAACCCTGACTTTTCGCGCTTTGCAGAAAACTGTGGGGCGTTGGGAATTCGAGTCGACCAGGCCGAAGAATTACCAGGAGCTTTGCGTACAGCCCTCGAACATCCTGGGCCAGCCCTGGTGGAGATCATGTCCGATCCCAACTTGATCTGACGAGTATCAGAAATCTTCGCTTGGTCGTCCGTCGTCGTTAATTGCGAGGGCGATACCGTGATTACTACCTGCGGCGGAGCGGGTGAAAAAGAGAAGGTAGCGATCTTCGAGTCGAACGTTGGTGGGATGAAATATGGTTTGATCCGACTTGAGGATTGGATTCGCGAAGAATTTTTCGAATAGGAGACCGTCGTCGGACGCTGCGAACCCGAAGCTTCCGCTGGTTCCCATTCGCCCGCGGTAGAGCATCCGGATGATGGTCTGTCCGCCAGCGGTTGTGGCTACCCGCACGTCCGGGTGCTGGACTCCATCCGGCTCCCAACAATCGAATAATGTGGCATCCTCGGGACAGCCTCCTTCCAGTACGACTCCTACCTTGGAGACTGTGTCACCCAGGTTTGCTCGAGCAATCACATATGGCGAATCTACGTCCGCTCGACAATGGTAGAAGACCGCGTATCCCGATCCATCACGGATGATGCTTGGTGAGGCGATGCCATTTTGTTCGTAGTCTTCAGAAATCTCGATCGTCCAGTCGTCAATGATCTCGAAGGGCCCTTCTGCCGGTCCTTCAGCAAAAAGAAACCCCTGACCATTTCCGAAGCCCAGCGCCATCAGGCAGGTGTCCGTGCCACATACAAGGCTGGGGCCAGACAGAGGATGTAGTGTTTCATCGCTTGTGCTGAGAACGGGTTGGGGCGCAGTAAAGGTCTCACCGTTATCGGTGCTGGTGGCCAGGACGATGGTCGAGGTGTCGGTATCCAGGTTTCGTTCCTCCACATAGAGGTAGACTTTGTTGTCTACGGCCATGCCGTACGGTTCCAGATACCGGATATGATCATCAATGGGCGAAAATAGAATGTAGGGGGATGGCGGGTCGCCAAGCTCCGCAGCTACATAGGGAACGATTCCCCGATTGGGGAGGTTCGCGTCTCCCCCCCCGAGACCACCCAACTGGGCGCAGCTTAGCACCAGCCCCATGAGGGCCAGGGTCACTACTGCTTTATGTTGTGAAAGGGACATCAAAATTGAAGCCTCATGGTGGCGCTGCCTCCAAATAGATAACCTCCGGCTCGGTAATCTCCGATGAGATCGACCGGACTGTCTTTCCGTATGGTTCGGGGCATAAGATGAATGTATTGCGTGACAAGATCGATGTGAATGGGCTCTGGAAAGACCGGCTGAAAGGCCGACGTTTTCAATCCGATCCCGAAGGAAAAGCCATGCTTGGTTCCATCCGCAAAATTCGTTAGCGCTCGTTGTGGGGGGACGGGCGAGGGTTCGTAATAGTATCCCGAGCGTATAGCTACATGGACGGAAGAGGAGCGGATGGCCTGGTATTCAAACCCTATCCGAGGAACGAAAATGTTCTTGAATCCGGGTGGTTCGGGCCGGTCCAGGGGTGGTACTTCGACGTCGAGCCCTTCCAGGTCCAGGTCGATTTCAACTCTGGAGCTTGGTGTGGGGAAGGCGCTCCACTCGACCCACGCGAGGTCCGCACATACCTTGAAGCGATCTCGTTCGTGCATCAACCCGACGGTGATGTGGCGGGGAGAAAACAGATTTGTATTATTCGAGATCAGAATAAAGCGGGCCTCTTCGACCAGGACAATCGGCTCCTGACCAGGGGCTGGAGAGGTGACGATTTTTCCCTGCACGTCGATTCCCAGGTTCAGATTGAGCTGGAAGCGTTCTCGGTAGCTGAAGCCCAGAGTCCAGTTTTTGTTCGGTGTTATACTTGCGCCGAATGTGGGGTACCGGACGGCAGCAAAGTCCACGTCAACCGATCCCAGAAGGGTGGTCTCTTCCGGATTATTAAGGTTTATCGTGCCCCTTAAACTCTCCATACCCTCGGCATTCGACATGAAGTTGAGTCCGGCTCCGACGCTGAATCCTTTTATGATTTCAAAGGCCACGCTTGTTGTTACAACCAGGCGTTGCGGTCGATTATCGAAAAGCACAAAGCGAGGCTGGTAATCGGGTAGTGCTCGGATACGTGTTACCCGTGCGTCCGGCAGAAACATCCCAACAGATACCGCCATGCGTCGGTCGGCAATGGTTCGGGGCAGTACGACCCCGATTTGAAGGCCACTATGTTGGTCTACCTCAAGGTCGGCATTGTTCAGCTCCAATTGTGGCTTCATATACACATAACCGAGATCGACCTGGAGCCCGGAAATCTTCGTGAGCAGAGCAGGGTTGTAATAATTGACCGAGGAATCATCGCCGGCCGCTGTTGCTGCCCCCCCGAGCCCGATGGATCGTGCTCCGAGACCAAAGGAGTCCAATGGGTTGGCGTTGGCGTAGCCCATACTCCACACCATCAACAGTGCCGTCGCCAGCCATTGGCTCTTTGATCTGTGCATCCAGGACGTCATCGGTCAAAACTCCAGCACAGTCTCGGCTCCAAGCACCAGTATGTGCCCGCCGTGGTGGATGGTAGGATAGCCTGCGTTATTGGTATCGGCCTCGCTCTCTTTCTTGGTGTGTTTACGATCCGCTAAAAGGTGAAGCTGTAATCCCGTGTTTATCTGGAATATGCCGTGTTCCACGCCAAGCCCCACGCTCCAGATCTGACGGGTGTTATCAAGGTAATTATGTAATCCCGTCTGGCGTGGAGTCGGGGTCGGGTAATAGATGTACCCGGACCGAAGCGCTACTTTCGTTGATCCCACCTGTCCGGCCCATTCTGCAGCCAGACGCCATACCCAGATATCGGAGAAATCGGGGGCTGGCTGGGGAGGGTAGTTGTCGGGTACTGCGGTATATACGATGGGGTTTGTGAAGTCCGACCACCAGACTCTGGCGGCCGAGGTGGCAAGCAAGAGTTGAGGGAGGGGTCTCATTGATAGTTCCACACTCACCTGACCCGGATCGAATTGGGATACTCCGCGCAGATCCAACAACGGGATGGGGATTGGGAACTCGTCCCCCAGATCGGCCTTTACCGGAAGCGCATAGACCGCCTCGGATGAATCGCGGTACACCATGGCGAGTTGTACATCTTCGGCCGGCCGAAAGAGGACACCGAATACGGGGGAGTAGTCCGCGAGAAGTGAATCGTGCACCTTCGCCCCGATCTCTCCGAGCTGATTGGGTCCTGTTTCAATCGACCCATTCAACTCTGCCAGGGCGATGAACCCGGCTCCACACGATAGCCAGTCCGTGATTTGAACTCCGATTGCTCCGAGAATACTCACTCCCTGGGCACGGTTTTGTAGCAATGGGAAATGGGGGGTTCCGGGGAAAGGCGTGCGTGTAAGGAATATCGATGTCTGTGGCAGAACGAAGCCAAGGCCAAGTGACAGCTTATTACGCATCGTTCCACCCAGAGGAAGCGGCATGCTAAATCCGAGGGATAAGGCGGGAGCTGCTTGTACATCCAGGGGCTCATCCCGGATGTTGAGCCCAAAAGACGCGTATTGGTAGCCGAGAGAGAATGTAGGGTGTTCGGCCCAGGCCAGACCAGCCGGGTTATAATAGATGGCTTCGTGCCCGGAGGAGCTGGAGGCGATAGCTCCTCCCATGGAGATCCCTCGCATTCCGAACCCAAACAAATCCACTGGGCTTGCCCAGACGGGTGTCGCAGAACTTAAGAGTCCGAGGAGGACAAGCAGGCCTCCGACCCGGACTTTATATCGTTCGGTTGGTTTCATCGGGGGTCGTAACTGTCCTCTGCGGGAGTCTCGATACGCAAACATAGGGGGCGTCCGGGGTCCAGGTCAACGTCGATTCGGCGGGGGTTTGATGTCCTTTACATTCCCACAAAAAAACTGGAGCTGAAGACTTCCAGCTCCAGTTTTCATGATGTGGTTGGTAACGCCCTACTTGATGACTTCGATGTACATATCGCTCTTGATGAAATCGTAGAACTCCAAGAAGCTTGATGTGGCGTACACACGTTGGCCGGGCTCCATAAGCCAGTCGTCACCAATAATCGGATCGGCATCTCGGACCTCGATGCCGAAATCCTGATATCCCGGATGGTCGAGTCCGTAGAACCAGTATCGCTCCAGCTCACTCTTCAGGTTGATGTAGGTACCATTGGCTTGGTTCTCCAGGGACCAGTTGTTCTGAAGGCCCTGGTTTCCGTTGCCGAGAACCTGGCGTTGTTCACCGCGTCCATCACGCAGATAGAGCTTGATATACGGATCGGGGTCGGAATCACCGAAACCTCCGCCCGATTTGATCAACAGATCCCACAGATCGACACGAAGCGCGTAGGGGTTGTAGCTGTACTTCGTTGAGAAGGTCCCCCATCCGCCCGGATATTGTCGAACGACTGCGCTGGCCGGATCATATAGGATTTCGCCGTAGGGGTCGTCGTCGCCCAGGTAGGTATCATACATTGCCCAGGGTGGTACGCTTCCATCGTCGTCGAGATCGTTCCCGGCAAAGAGATGGAAGGATTTGAAGATCTTTGTATCCCCCGTATTCAGGCGTTCAGGCCACAGAGTATCTTTCAACGCAAGCATTGAATAGGTTGCTTCTGTGATTACATCTACTGGACTATCGGCCTCGAAGCCCCAATCAAGGATGATTCCATCACCCTCGGGGAAGCCGCTGAACCATTTAAGCCCGTAAACCGCGTGGGATTGGCTGTCCACGTAGACGATGGGTCGAGCATGATGTCCGTTCGAGTCCATTTCGATGGTGCCGTCAAAGAAGGTACCTGTATTCAGGGCAGAGTCTTCCGGGCTATATGGGTAGTAATAACCGTAGGCGCTGGTGATCATTGCCTCAAGCTGACCCATTGTCCCTTCGACCAGACGAATGACAACCAGAACCGTCTGCATGGCATTCTCATATTCCGTACCAAATACGACCGCGTCATCCCATCGTCGAGGGAAGTAGAAGTGATATCCAAGATAGGCGTGGGTATCGGTCTTTACATACGAGTAATAGAGGACGGCCGGTTTGGCGTAGTCGTCAATATGCTCGCCGTTATTTCCCGCATGGGCGTCGCCGTCATAATCGACCGTTGTGAATAGATCCCAGCCGGGTTTATCGGCATCCGTATCCAGATGGATGACTGGAGCCCACCACTCCCAGTACTTGGGCCACTCACATTCCGTTGTGGCCGAATTACACCATTGGCCCGCATCGCAGCCCGTGGCTGTCGTGGTGTTCTGGGGGTCATCCACGACCGGAGTACAGCCGGTTTCGGGGCATTCCAGGTCGGCACCATCACAATCTTGATCGTAGCCGTCGCCACAGATTTCCGCATTGCCCGGGTAGATGTAGTTAAGACCGTCGTTGCAGTCCGTTCCTTCATTACAGAGCGAGGAGATCGCGAAGTAACCGTCGCCATCTTCGTCGACGCAGTCTGGTTCACAATCGGGATCCGTTCCGTCACAATCCTGGTCTACATTATCTTCGCAGAGATCCTCTGTGGCGGCCGGGTTTACAGTAAGGTCGGAGTCATTACAGTCGGGTCCGATGCACTCGCTTCCCTCACCATATCCGTCTCCATCGTTGTCTATACAGTCGATGACCGGACATTCATCGTCGGCACCGTCGCAATTTTGATCGATGTCGTCTCCACAGATCTCTGTGGCACCAGGAAAGATCTCGGTGGAGGAATCATCACAGTCCTGCGGGTCGCAGCCAGTGGCTGATCCGTAGCCGTCTCCATCTTGATCTGTCTCCGACGTACATGGCTCAACGGGACATTCTTCGTCCCCGTCACCGGCACAGTCGTCATCGAGGCCGTTTCCGCAGATTTCGTCACTGTCAGGGTTGACGTCGATATTGGAGTCATCGCAATCCGCGCCCAGACATTCGGGGCCTGCACCAAATCCATCGCCATCGCTGTCGGTACAACCACATTGACTAGACAGGTCGTCGTAGCAGACGTCGGTGTTACAAATGTCCTCACAACAATCTCCCGCGGAGAAACAGAAGGAGTCACATTGGCACGGGGCCCCCACCGTATAGTCACCGCAGGTACCGGTGCAGCTACCGGGGAGAGTGTCGGGGGTACATAGAGTGTCTACACACGCAACCCCATCGGTACATGGGCCGCATTCACCGCCACAGCCGTCATCACCGCACTGCTTTCCGGTACAGTCCGGCGTACAGCTGGTTTGGCAGGCTGCATCCTGGTCATCAGTCTGGCCATTGCAGTCGTTGTCTTTTCCGTCATCGCAGACTTCGGGGCTATTCGGGTGAATGGTGGCGTCGCCGTCATTACAGTCGGTTCCTGCCGCGCAGGTAGAACCAATGCCAAAGGCACCGTCGTTGTCGTTATCCAAGCAGCAGGGTGCATCGTTGCCATCGCAGTCCTGATCGATCCCATCGCCGCAAATTTCCGTGGCGCCGGGGTAGGAATTTACATCGTTGTCATTACAGTCGGTTCCCTGTTGGCAGGATCCGGAATTGGCGAATACGCCGTCATTATCCTCGTCGTTGCAACAGGGATCGTCGGCTCCGTCACAGTCCTGGTCGATGCCATCGCCACAAAGATCGATTGCACCCGGAAATGTGCTAGCGGCATTATCATCACAGTCGATGCCCTGTGGGCAGTTTGAAGAGACCCCAAGGACACCGTCGTTGTCCAGGTCCTGGCAGCCCGTGGGTGGAGTTGTGTCTGTGCCGACAACGTCGTTACCGCCTGTTGCGGTGGTATTGCTGCCGCATGCTGCTGCAAAGAGAATCAGAAACACAAAAAATCCATAGGTAGAAAACAAAGACTTCATCAGCGGGACTCCTGCTGGGTAGTTCGCGGGCACAGCCCTCAATTGAGTTAAGGATTGCGGAGCGCGGGCAAATACCACCCCCCTAGTCGCGGATTCAAGGAGAACCCCCATAGGCCCAGGTTTTTCGGTGCGAAAAGGGTGCGCGTTGTTTTTGTGTATTGGGAAGATCGGTATTCAACGGTCGTCGGGAGACTGCCAAACCTCGCCCCCAGGGACTTGGCCTGGTGTTCCTCCGGGGAAGCTTTTTTAATCGACAGAGAGATATGTTTATCAGGGACAATAATCCGCCGCCTTTCATTATTTGTATTCCTCTTGATGCTGGCTGCCGATACCGACGTCGACAGTCTAGCAAAATTGCTCGAAGACCCGCTTGGAAGTCAGCCGTAGAACGCTGCCTCGATATTGTCCTTGAAATGTTTCGGGGGCTGGATCTCCGGAGGTATTGAGACCCCGAGAGGGCGTCTAGTCCCGAGGGGAGATAGGCTTGACCTTCCCGGGATGATGTCTGATCCCGTCAGGAGAGTTCGACAGCGCGGCGGATGGCCTCAACGACGTCCGAATGGTGTTCGCCAACGCTGAAGACGAACGGCTGATCATGGACCCAGGACTCGGGTTCCGTGGACGGTTTATAACTGGGGTTGCTGCCGTCGAGTAGGCTGTAGGTCGCCCCAGTGGCGACCGCTAAGGCGCAGGGTGCGACCGTATCCCAGAAGCTGAGGGGGTGATAGCTGAAGTACACCTCAGCATCACCGTCACAGAGCATTCCGACCTTGATACCCACGCTATTTACCCGGCGTCCTTTTTGAAAGCCTGTTTCTGCAACCAACCGTTCATATAGTTCGTCCGGGAAGCTGGATGATGTGATTAGTCGCATATTTTGTCTGTCGATATGCCGGTCCGTAGGAAGGTCTACCACCCCATCTGGATCTACCCGAACGGCCGGTATTCTTTCGCCTCCCATCCACAATACATCCCGATAGGAGTCGTATATTACTCCAAATACCGGACGGGCTTGGCGGACTTTGCCCACCATCACGCAATAGCCCCAGCGGCCTTTGGCATAGGCACGTGTGCCGTCGATTGGGTCTACAACCCATATGTTTTCCGCATCGGGCGGCCCGACGAGCCCGTGCTCTTCGGTCAAGATGGCGTCGTTGGGGAACGACTCCCGCAAGGCGTCACGAATCAACACATCTGCCGCAAGATCGGCGCCAGTGACCACAGAGTGGTCAGCTTTACGCATGGTCTGGAAACCATCTTTTGCGATCTGTTCCACCAGTCGTCCAGCGTCACGGACAATCGCGACGATCCTTTCTGTATCCGTATGGTTCATCGGGTTGGAGTCTGGTTTCTCGTCTTTGAATATTGTGAAAGCATCTGCGTTGGTACTGCACGGACCTTGTGGTTATTTTTTGTCAGATGAGGAGTTTGTTATGAAACGTTTATCGATCATCATTAGCACATTATGTTTTGTTTTGATCATTCCTATGGTGGCTTCGGCTTCACACCCGAAGGCCGATCGTAAGGCTCAGATCATTCGTTCAACTAACCAGGTGAACACGTCCATTGAACAGGTACAGCGTACACTCCGAAAACCGAAGAGAAGTACCGGAAAGAGTGTTCTACGGAATTTACGCCTGCTGTCTTTATGGACCCAAGAGCTTTCGGAAGAAGCACGTTCGGATACGTCAAATCGACGCCTTCGGCATGCTTTTTCTCGTTTGGACGCGCAGTTCTTGAAGACCCGTCAACTTATGCACAAATCTCTCTCCAGGCCATCGGATCAGTTGCTCGATACCTGGTATGAGGTCGCCTTCTCGATACGTCGTCTTCGAAAGAAGATCAACAATCTGCCGACCAGCCGACCACAGCCGAAGCTGGCATCTATGCTTCGTTTCCAGGGTGAGATTGACGGTATTGGGCTCGATTTCATCGGTCGGAGTCACGACGCCATCTACCGGCAGTGTAAGCGCTTCTTATCGGACACACCGATTCGGGTCAGAAACCTGAAGATCAATGGGAAAACCTACCGTCCCATCCAATCCAAGACGACATCGGTCCAAGCCTGTGCCCTGGTTGCGTTGAATGCGCGTCTGAGTACGGGAAAACCCGCCTTGAAGGTGACAGGTAGTATTGGTCGGGCCCCGATCTCCATTCAGGCCCGGACCCATGTGGAGTTGAAGATGGCCGTTTCGAGCCTTGTACCACTTGTTGTGAGCCCACGCGGAGTTCGCCGTTTGAACATCAATGGCAAGCGGATATCGCAGCGTGGTCGTCCGTGGTCAGGTCGTGCAGCCGCACATCTCATCTTGAACTCTGTCCGCAAAAAGGGTGCTGTGAAGATCGCTTCGGGAAAAATGGATCGCACCCCATTTGTCTTCACGTCCAAGACCCGTGCGGGGATCCGTACAGAATGTCTCGACTTCCATAATGCGGTTCTTCGTGATCAGACGGTTCATACCATTCGTGTGAATGGTCAAAAGCGTCGAATCAAGGGTTGGAGTCCAAGTCAGCTTTGCTCCTTCGTAAGTCAACTCGCGAAGGATGCCTGACAAGCGTTTGAGTCATGCTCATCGAGCGGGGCGCGTCGCCATCAGGTGGCGCGCCCCTTTTTCTTGAGTTTGACGTATGCCGTTTCATGGCTACGCTTGAAGTATGAACGTCTGGGTACCGAACGAGCTTCAACGCCTGAAAAAAGTGGTCATTCATCGGCCGGGTCCTGAGATCGATCTGATGTTGCCCGAGAATATTGAAGCCTTTGGTGAGAATGCGAAGGGAGTGCTGCAGGCAAATCCGAACTACCTTCTCTTTGATGACCTTGTTCTTCTGTCGCGGTTGCGTTCGGAACACGATGATCTTGTTCGGATCCTACAAGCCGCCTGTGGGCCGTCGAATACATTGGAGTTTCGGAGTCTTTTGCGGGCCATTCTTCATGCCGATGGACCGCGCCAGCAGATTATCGATGGTGTCATCGCTATTGAGAAGGCCATATGGGACCATACGATCAACAAGCGAGAGCACAGTCGACTTTTGAGTCTGGGTCCGCAAGATCTGGAACGTGTACTCATCTCGGGCTGCCACCCAGACGGTACTCGTATCTTGCGTTGGCCGGCTCCCAATCTGCTATTTTCCAGGGACCTGGCTGCGGTGGTGGGGAGGAATATTCTCCTGACCTATGCACGAAAGCCGGCGCGTCAACGTGAGATGTTGATTACACGGGCCCTGTTTCAACACCATCGGAGCTTTGAGAGGGCCACGCTGTTGGATATCGGCCCCATGGTCAAGGAGCCCGCCATTGAGGGCGGCGATATTATGGTCTTATCCGAAGGACATGTCGCCATTGGAGTGGGTCAACGGACGAATTTGGAGAGCGGGCAGGCGGCTGCCACGCTGTTACTAAAAAACGGGCTTCAATGCGTGTATCTTGTCGAGATGCAGGCGGCCCGATCCACCATGCATCTCGACACGGTCTTTACTCTGGTCGATGAGTCGACCTGTCTGGCCTATTCGCCGCTGATGGTCGAGCCTGGCGGGGTTCGTATTACCTCGATGCAACCGGGTGAAAAACCGCGCAAGCGTTCCGGCAGTTTCGTCGATGTACTCGGCGAGGATGGACTACACTTCAATCCGATTCTTTGTGGTGGAGCCGATCCAATCCACCAGGCGCGGGAACAATGGAGTGATGGTGCGAATGCATTTGCGCTCGCACCGGGCAAAGTCATTTTATACGCCCGTAACGAGCGGACGCTTGAAAGTATGAACCGATCGGGGTTTGAGGTGTTCGATGCGGACGATTTCTGCCGCAATGCGCAGTATCTGCTTCAGGATTCGGCGCATAAGGTTGTTGTGGCGATCGAAGGGCCGGAGCTTAGCCGTGGGCGCGGTGGGCCCCGGTGCCTGACGCTTCCGTTGGAACGAGAATAGAGGCGTAGATCTCTACAAATCGTTCGTCTACCTCCACAACGCCGTCTGGGCTGGTTTCCCGAATAATATGTAGTAATTGGATGGGTGGATTCCAATAGGGAATCAAGACCGGTGCGCCGCTATACAAATTTGGTCTTGAGATAATAGGCCGTGTTCCACTACACTTCGGCACCTTGCGCGTAAATTGGAGCGGTAGATGAACAGATTGGAGACCCCAAAAACGCTTATTTTGTTTTTGGTTTTACTGATGGGAAGTATGCAAATTGGCTGTGGAAGCTCGGATTCGGGACCGGGTGGAAGCGACGACCTGGGTATCAACTTTGCCCAGGATACATCCCAGAGTTGCCAGCAGAACAGCGATTGTCCTACGACGCTCCCCTATTGTTCCCTGGTCACGTTTACATGTGTCCAATGTACGGCAGGGGCCGGATGTGAAGGTACGTCGATCTGTCTTAACGGCACCTGTGCCCCTCCGGGAGCGATCTGTGGCCCAGGCACCTTGCGTTGTCTCGGATTTACGATTCAACAATGCGCCGACGATGGCATGAGCTATATTGATCTGGAGGTTTGCCCCAATGGTTGCGCCAACAATCAATGTACGGAGTGCCTGCCGACCCAGGAACGCTGTACAGATTCCGTAGCGGAGGTATGTGCGAACGATGGTTCAGGCTGGAATATAACCCAGGACTGTGGCGCCGAAGGGATGTCGTGTTTCAAGGGCCAATGTATTGGCGGTTGCGGAAGTGGGGATATCAAACAATCCACCAACGTTGGCTGTGATTATTGGGCTGTTGATCTGGACAACCACTACGACGCCCAGAATGGCCCCTTTGCGGTCATCATTTCGAATTTGTCCGATACGGGCTCGGAGATCTCCATCTACAGCAAGGACAGCACGGGCGCGCAGGAAATAGAGGTCACAAAGAAGACCGTCGCGCCGGGTCAATTAGAAATATTTGAGCTGCCGCAACGCCATCCGGGCGGCAGCTCCATTTCCTGGAGTGCCTACCGGATAAAGGCGTCGGCGCCAATCATTGCCTACCAGTTCAACCCCCTCGATAACGTCGATGTCTTCTCCAACGATGCGTCGCTATTATTGCCCGCGAATACCTATGGAACCGAATACATCATAATGAGTCGTGGGGAGCTCCAGGGTGGCGGACCGGAGATCCCGTTGTTTGAGAGCTGTCAGGTCATATGTGGTCAGATTGAAGGCGGCTACTGCCAACCCGATCCAGGCAATCCATTCGGTGGCGAATATTGTGTGGTCCCCTATCGAGGCACCATGTCGGTCATGGCGCCCAACCCGGACACGCATGTTACCATCGTGTCGTCTGCGAGTACTCTCGGTGGACTTGGGGTGGCGGCTATGCAGCCAGGTCAGTCCTACGAGTTTACCCTGCAGCCCTTCCAGGTGTTGAACATCAAGACGGATCAGGATCTGGCAGATCTTACCGGAACGATTGTGACGTCCGACAAACCGATCGCTGTTTTCGGAGGTCATGAGGCTTCGATAACCAACGATCGTTGTTGTGCCGACCATCTGGAACAGCAGATGTTCCCGGTCAAAACCTGGGGGAAGACCTATGCGGCTGCAAAGAGCATGAAGCGTTCCCTCGAATCGGATTATTGGCGAATCGTTGCGGCTGAGGATGGTACGCAGGTGAGTTTCTCACCAGCCGTAGCCTCGTCCGTCAGTCTAAATCGGGGGCAATGGGCCGAGGTTGTAACGGATCAAGATTTCGTGATCACATCCAATAAGCCCATCATGGTTGGGCAGATGTTGGCGAGTTCGCAGGAAATTCTTACGTCGGCGATTGGCTCGTCTTGTTCTAACTCAACCCAATGCCATCCTGGCTATAGCTGTGAAATGATGGGGGCGAACTTTGAGTACGGATGCCTGCCGCCCATGTGTCAGATTCCGAATTCATCCGCCGGCTGTCCAGCAGGGCATAACTGTTCCTGCTTCGGTTTCGAATGCTATTGTTGGCCAGTGGGGGATCCGGCACTCATTCTCACGGCTCCGGTAGAGCAATTCCGAGATGAATATGTCTTCCTCACACCCAATCAGTATGTGGACGACTACGTGAATATCGTCGCTCCGAAATCGGCCGCTGTCACGCTTGATAATATGGCTGTACCGGCCGGAAATTTTGAGGATATGCCTGGCACCGACTTCAAGGTTGCGCGTATCAAGGTCGCGGATGGTGTCCATAAGGTGACGGCCAACCAGGATATCGGCGTTATCGTCTATGGCTACGATAAGGATGTTTCGTACGGCTATACGGCCGGACTGAATCTTAGCGATCTGTAGGCCGCGTACAGCGACGTACGTTACCCGCCCAGAGAGTCCTTGAAGTGGTCTTCATTGAAGCCCACCAGCACTGTGGGGCCTGCGTCGACCAGCGGGCGCTTGATCAGCTTGCCGTCCGCGGAAAGTGCGGTCAGGGCCTCGGTGTCTGTCATGGAGGCCAGGCGATCTTTGAAGTTGCCCTGTCGGTAGGACTGCCCGGATGTATTAAATAACTTCCGAAGGGGCTGCCCGGATTTCTGCCACAGATCTTCGAGAGCGGACCGGGTTGGAGGGTGGTCCACGATGTTGATGCTCTCAAAGTCGATATTCCTGGTTTTCAGCCATTTGATGGCTTTTCTGCAGGTAGAGCAGTTTGGATATTGATAGACCTTGATGGGCATGGACGTACTCCCGATTGTGATTATGTTCGTCATGACATCGGAGCTATTCTGGGTCAAGACCTAGATGATGAGTACCTATTCGCGTGGGTTTTTGTTCCGGCCACGGAGTAGTAATGCACTCAGCCATATGATCGCTACGACGATGATTGCGACGACAAATATGCGGGGATTGCGGAGAAAGCGGAGAGCGAGACCGAAACCAGCCAAAGCCAATAGACCGAATATTGGGCGGAGAAAACTCGGTGCAGAGAACTGGGAGTCCGGATTGATGGGGGGCTGTCGAGTTCCAGGACGACGGCCGGGCCAACGAACGGGCCCAATTTGTTGGTCGTAGATCCTTCGTTTTTGTGGGTCCGATAGGATCTCATTCGCCTCGTTGAGCTCGGCTAGCTTCTCCTTGGCGAGACCTTCCAGTTCATGCCCCTGATGACGGTCGGGATGATATTGGGCTACGAGCTTTTTATAAGCCTTCGATATCTCCTCGGGGCTGGCGTTTCTAGAAACTTCCAGCACTTCGTAATGTGTTTTCATTTTCCCTCGTGGAAGGCCCCGTTATGGGCATGATTCTAATTAGCAGGCCCCTGGTTTTGGCGTCAAAATCGATCGAATGTTGCGTGTACCTTCGTATCACAATAATGTTCTGTATGTAGGGGAGCCCCGAATCGACCTTTGGCTACCAAACGCACGGGAGTTGTCTCATGAAACCGGAACCAAGTGTACGAATTCAGCTTACACAACCGCGCCTGATGTTACAGACCAGTGATGTGCCTCTGGTGATCAATTCTATTGATCGAGATATTCTGCAAGTCTTTACGGATCGGTCTGTGCACGTGGAGCGAATGGCCCGGGTGGCTTTCCAACACTACGGCAACCATTCTGGACTGGTGGTTCTTGGGGCGGCCGTTAAGGCCCAGGCCACATCGGCCGAGGGCACCGAGATCCAATTGCGGCTGCTCGCCTTGTTCAATAAGAAGCAGCCCGAGTGCGTTGAAGAGTTTTTGACCCAGAGAATGGGGCGTGACATCTCCAGCCCGATTGCCTTTAACGAGCAGACAGGGGGCTGGTTGTACAAATTTGAGGCGATGAGTGCTGCGTCGAAGCCGGCTGCCGCCGAGCCCGATTCAGAAAAAAATCGTCGTGAGCCTCGCGCGTCGGTTCGGGTCGCTTTGAAGATCCGAGTTGGCTTTGAAGACCATGTGGGTGAGGCGTATAACGTTAGTACATCCGGTCTTTTCATCATCCTGGATACGGCCCAGTTGAAGGTGGGAACGATGGTTCAGATCTCCTATCCGGTGTTTTGGCATGGCGGTCATACGGATGTGGCCATCAAAGGACGCGTATGTTGGGAGATAGAGAGCATGACCGGCGGCGCCGGTAGTGGCTACGGCCTGATTATTGAAGAACTCGATGACGGCAATAATGGCGACGTCTGGAATGCCTATGTAGACCGGGAAGTCGCATTTGGAAAGCTGGTCTGACGCGATCAGATCCGGACGTGCCGTCTGCGTATAGGAGACGAACATCGTGCGTACAATATCCTTTGAACGGCAAGTATTGAAACATCCGGCCGGATCGTGTCTGGCGTCTTTTGGAGATACCCGGGTGCTTTGCACCGCTTCGATCAGTGAAGGGGTACCTCCTTTTCTTACTGGGCAGGGTCGTGGCTGGTTGACGGCAGAATACGCCATGTTGCCAGCCAGTACGCATACACGGAAACGGCGTGAGATCGGCAAACGAGATGGACGATCCGTCGAGATTCAACGACTCATCGGACGAAGTTTGCGGGCCGCGGTTCGCCTTGAGGAATTGGGTGAGACTACAATCATTGTCGATTGCGATGTTCTCCAGGCGGATGGGGGAACCAGAACGACGGGGATCAGTGGTGCCTATGTGGCCCTATATGATGCACTGGGTCGGTTGGCGGGAGAGCGTGGAATGGATGGCCCCGAACCGTTTCTGACGGGTCAGATGGCGGCCGTGAGCGTGGGCATTGTAGGTGGAGAGGTGATCTGTGATCTGGATTACGCCCATGATTCTACAGCAGATGTGGATATGAATGTCGTCATGTGCGGAGACGAATTCGTGGAGATCCAGGGCACAGGCGAGAAGGGAACCTTCAGCCGAAACCAGGTTGATTCGCTGTTGGATTCGGCACAAGTCGGAATCAAGCAAATCTACCAGGCGCAACGGAGCGCGCTGGGACTGGATTGATCAGCCGATCGCGATAGAGCCAATCCAGAACAAGCCAATCCATGCACCGATGGCCGATCCCATGGTGGACATGACGGTAACGAGGAGAACGCGGGTAAAGGCGTTTTTATAGATCCCGCGCAGGCTGCGTACGTCCTCGTTGATACGTTCACAATCGGCAACCGTTGGTTTTCGTAGCCACGCCTCCACCAACCCGACCACCATGCCAGCCCCAAGCAGCGGGTTCAGAGAGGTAATCGGGGAGGCCACGAATGCCACCGCGATGGACCCCAGCTTGCCACCGGCAACAAGGGTGAACAGGGCACAAACGACGGCGTTGGGTATGATCCACGCCTTCAACATATGCTCGACCGTAGAGATCTCTTTCTGGCTTACGCCCCACGCAAAGGCACCAAGTATCAACAGGGGAATCACCCATTTCAGGGAACTCATCCATCCCGAGCGCGGTGGGATGACATTTAAGGCTTCACGATCGATATCGTTTCCCAGATGCGTGGTCATTCCCTGGACATGTCCGGCCCCGACGATCGCGACCACGGATTTTCCGGGTGCGTTTTCGATACTGTTCATCAGGTACTGGTCTCGCTCATCGATGAGCGGCTCTTTCACCTGTGGCATTACCCGCGCGAATTCCTCCATCATCTCCGACAGATGATCGCGCTCTTTGAGCTTTTCGATCTCCTCTTCCGAGATCTCTTCACTGGTCGTTAAACCTCCTACCATCGCGCCAAGAAGCTTCATCTTCTGGAAGAAGGAGAGGTTCGCCCAGGTTCGTTTCAGGGTGATGTGTACGTCTCGGTCGGATAGCTCGAGCTGTGCACCAACCTCCGCGGCCTTTTTGATGCCCGCCATCATCTCTGCGCCCGGTTTCACGCCCAGCTGTTCCCCCAACTTACGTTGGTAGGCACCCAGGGCGAGGTTGGCGAGCAGAAAGAGCGTTTTCCCTTCTTTGATGACTGTGAAGATGTCGAGTTTCTTCCAGCGGTCATCGTCGATAATCGCTTTAAAGCGAGCTTCACATAACTCGACGCATACGGTGTCGGGCCGTACGGTTTCGATCACTTGTTCTACATCTTGAACGCTACGTTCGGAGATATGGGCGGTCCCCACCAGATAGATTGTGGTATCGCCGTTCTTGAGCACGGTTACGCTTTCGGGCAAATCGAGTTCTTCGTCGGCCGTGCTTTCGGCTGGTGGGTGGTCGGTCATAGCTACCCGGAAACAGTGAGGGAACTGGCATCGCACATTTGGTCGTACGATACCAGAACAGATTTCACCCGATCAGTAGTACAGGGAACTGGTCAGAAATGTGAGACGCGGCTTACTTCCAGCCGCCGCCAACCCATACCTTTACACGATGGTTTCCCATCTTTTTCCACTTATAATGCCCTTTACTCCAGCGCTTGCCGCGGCGTACCTTCTTCCAATGGCCACGAACCCAGGCGTATTTTCCGGCCCGTGATTTCCACTCGTGGTGGCCCTTGACCCAGACATGCTTGCCGGCTCTGGGGCGTCGTGGTCGGGCGTGCGAGGGTGCCGTGGGGAGCTTTCGGTCTACGATTTTTACGACCCTTGCTTTCGCGGGAGAATTGGCCCAATGGCCGGCAATCCATAACTTTACGCGATGGTTGCCCCTCTTTTTCCATTCGTAGTGTCCCGGAACCCAGGTCTTAGCAGCGCGAAGGCGCTCCCAGTGTCCACGAACCCAGACGTATTTTCCGGCCCGTGATTTCCACTCGTGGTGGCCCTTGACCCAGACATGCTTGCCGGCTCTGGGTCGCCGTGGTCGG
>Ga0310121_10001806_pt1 | contig 21226 bp, 18 predicted proteins | sample CB27_Tmax_986_MG_FD_203504 | JGI IMG/M metagenome (GOLD analysis project Ga0310121, IMG submission 203504) | Marine microbial communities from Western Arctic Ocean, Canada - CB27_Tmax_986 | ecosystem: Environmental > Aquatic > Marine > Oceanic | place: Canada: Western Arctic Ocean | collected...
TGCCGTGTCGAGGGGATGTCCTGGCGCTGGTGCCGGTCCTGGCACCTCGTCCAAGACTTGCTTGGCGGGTGGAGCGGGCAAAACATCCTTGGCCGGTGGATTGGGATCGACGAGGGCCACGCGCTGGACGGTAGCATCGTCTCGTTCCACGCGGTAAACCGGGGATTCAAGGTTTTCTCGGTCCTGTGCACGACAGTGGACGGTGGCCGCAAACAGCAGGCTAAGACAGGCGATGCCCATCAAACTTCGACGGATGGCAGTTATGGCGGTCATCGAGAAAACTCTCCTTAGCCCATGGATCCCTTCGACAAAGAGGACCACTGGTGTATGCTTTCAATTTCAACCGTTTGCGAAACTCGGCGACTATAAACGTTGCCATTCGTTTGGGGCAATGGAAGTTGCATCCATTCGCACGAAACGCTAGCGTCGAAGTCACCAGGTACGGTTGCAATGCTATGCTGGCGTGTTATAGGAATATCGCCTCTTTCAATGTCGATAATTATATTCCACAATTGCGGTAGTCGGTCCTTGCCTGACCTCGAAGACACGTCGAAGCGGTATTAACAACCCATTTTGCCTTACCCGACCCCAATTAGGGCTGAAAGCATGTCCCAAAACTCCATTCGTTGGGAAGTGATCGTTTCCCAGCCGTTTGACGAGAATTCGTATCTGATTTGGGTGGACGACCACACAGAGTGTCTGGTTACGGAGTGTCTGGTTGTTGATCCCGGCTTCGAGCCGGATCTCATTCTGGCAAAGATCGGACAATTGGCACTGCAACCGTCGGCGATCTTGAATACCCATGGACACAGTGACCATATCGCGGGAAATGCGGCCATGAAGGAAAAATGGCCGGATTGTCCGCTGGTCATCGGCATCAACGACGAGGCCAAGTTGACGGACGCGCAATTGAATCTGTCGGCACCGTTTGGCGTAGAACTTATCAGTCCCACCGCGGATCGAACGCTTCAACATGGAGAGATGTATCAGGCGGCCGGGATGGAATTCGAGATTAGAGAAACACCTGGCCATTCAATCGGTCACATTGTGTTGATTTGTCGCCAAAGCGAACCTTGGACCGTTATCGGGGGGGATGTCCTGTTTCGGGGGAGCGTCGGGCGGACGGACTTCCAGGACGGCAGTATGGACCAACTTCGACAGGCCATCCAGCAGCATCTCTACACTTTGCCGGACGATACGATCGTGCTGCCCGGACATGGTCCCCCGACGACGATCGGCGAAGAAAAGGCCACGAATCCATTTGTCTCTGGGTAGCCGGGTAAAGCCAACGCATTAATACGATTTCGTCGGTATTGGCACTGGCCGGTAGTCGGTGCCTGCCGGCGCTAACAGGGCCTGCCGGCGCTAACAGGGCCTGCCGGCGCTAACAGGGCCTGCCGACGTCAACAGGGCCTGCCGACGTAATCAGGGCCTGCCGACGTAATCAGGTCGTTTCGACTTCATCGTCATCATCGATTCCAGCTAGATGAGCTGGGATTTCCAGCACGAAGCGACTGCCTTGGCCTTCCTTGCTTTCGACGTGGATTTCACCGCCATGTTCACGGATGATTTTTTGGCTCACCGACAATCCTAGACCCGTCCCATGATTGCCTTTGGAGGATTCAAAAAAAGTGAAGATTTTCTTAAGTTCCGCCTCGGGAATTCCCTCGCCGTTATCTTCGACAATGATTTGGGCGTTCTCATCGGTTTCGTTGTATTTGGTTGATAGTGTGACCTGGCCATTCTCGATCTGATCGCAGGCGTCGATAGCGTTACCGATTACGTTGAGGACCGCATGGTTGATGCCATCTTCGTCGACCGTGATCTCCGGCAGGCTTTCGTCCGGTACCCAGCGGATGGTTACGCCCACGTCGTCAGCTCGCGACTGCGTCAACTCGGCCGTATCTGCCACAAGTTGGTTTAAATCGCTTCCCTTTAACTCAGGCTGGCGCTCTTTGCTGAATGTGAGCATGTCAAGAACCAGCCTGGAAATCTTCTCCTGGTTCTTCTCGACAATCCGCCAGCCACGACGTACGAGGTCGGATTCGTTGGAATTCAGTCCTTCATCAATAAGATAACTGCCGCCGCGAATGCCTTGTAGAATATTTTTGACATGATGGGAGAGGCCAGCAATCGTTTGTCCTATGGCCGCGAGGCGTTCCGCTTGGACCATCGCGGAATAATAGGACGTGTCTTCCACAGCCAACGCTGCCTGGTGTCCTATCGCGACCATCAATTTCAAGTGTTCTTCGTTGAAGCGATTGACCATTCCATCCTGGATCATTTTTCCCGGAGCGGTGAAAGTATCGATGTAGACCACACCGACAGTGCCATAACGACCTTGCAGCGGTACGCAGATCGCTTCGCGGACACCCATGCGGACGATGCTGCCCGCGGCGTCCCAGCGGTTGTCATCGCGCGCGTTGGTGGTCAGCACGCCTTCTCCATTCTGCATCACATAATCGAGAATCGTGCGGCTAATCGACATTTTGTCAGTTGCCTTGTCCGGCCTACTCTGGCCGGGCCGATGACGAAAAACTTTGGGAGTTAGCTCACCCGAATCATGGTCGACGAGCATCACGCAACCCCGCTCCGCTTCCACCCACTCGAAGATCAGCTCCATAATGCGATGCAACAACTGCTCGATGTCCATGGTATGGCTGACCGCCAATGCCGTTCGATACATGACCTGTAGGTTGCTGCGTGCTCGGGCCAGCCAGGTATTTTCGTCGAAGTGGATTTCCTCCATCAGGCGACTGCTCTCGCTGGGACCGATCGACTTGACGATACGAGATTCATCGTCATCCCGAACGCTGGAGACAATGTCCACGTCATCGGCCAACGACACGGGCGAGGAATCATCTTCCCCCGTGAAGACCATCAGGGTAACGCCGACCTGTATGCGATCGCCGCTGCGGAGGTGATGACGGACAATGCGTTCGTTGTTGACATAGGTCCCATTTGAGCTGTCGAGATCGACGACGATAAAACTGGAACCGAGATCGTCCAGGCGGAGTTCCGCGTGGCGCCGCGATACTTCGGTATCCTGCAGTTGAATCAGGTTAGACAGATCCCGGCCCATTCCGAGGACTGCGCTGTCCAGCAGAAATCGCTTGCCCTGATCACGACCTTTGATGACGAATAACGACGCCAATGAGACGTTCCTCGAACCGGAGATTGCAAAAATCCCGGTCTCCCCGTTGCCTTCTGTTCCCCTGCGACGAATCCCGCGCGACTGAAGTCCCTAAGCCACGGGAATGCAACTGAAGTGCTCCCTATCACCAACATCCGGGCTTCAGACACGCTACCATGCTGCCTAGGCCGCCGTCCGAGAGTTGGCTGGATGGGGCAAATCCAGCAATTCCTCGATTCTACGAACCAATGCCGCATAATGGTAGGGCTTGGTGACTTGTTCCCCAGAAGGCAAATCGCGGCGGGATCGACGGTTTTTGCCGAGAACCACCAGCGGCGTTTGGCGAGCGCTGGATTCGGCCTCGAATTGTTCACAGATCTGCGAGTTTTTCGACGAAATCGCTTCGATGTCCAGCAAAATTAGGTCAGGATTCTGCTGGCGAATGATCTCCAGCCCCTGACTCGGCCAACGTGTCCCCAGGGGATTCATGCCCCGACGTTGGACAGCCGTTTCCAAGACCTCCAGGTTCTCCCGGGATTTTTCGATGATGAGAACATTCACACGGCCACAGCCGTTTTCGGTTGAGTTGCCCAATTTCACACCTCCTTGTGTGTCGGACCTGTTGGAGGGCGGCCTGCCGTGGGTGCTGGCAACACCTCGTCGTTCGACCTGTCCATAAAAAATGTGATTCTTCAATTATTCGCTTGCGGACGCCTTACTTGCACAATTAAGTGGCTCGCTCAAACTCAAATAATCCGCTTGCTCAACTAAGTGGGCGACGTGACGTCTTGAGCGTGCGGCGAGGCGAGAGAGTAGCGACTCCTTGTTCGTATGTCAAAACGAAATCGTGGTCGGCGCGCGCATCCAGTTTCATTAGCTGGACAAGACGCGACACCGAATTGCGGTTTGCCAGCATCACCAGCTCATGGTCAATTGACTTTGATTGGCGGCATTTTTAGCGTCTGTCGCAATTTAATTGCCTTCTTGGATTTCTGGCCTTTACGGACTGGAACCGAATCTGCACAATGCGCTCCGTTTCGTGGAGGACATTCGTTTTCCCGTTAAACACCTCGGCAAGGCTGCCGAGTCGGGGAGTCCCGCGAGGGTCAAGGAAGAAAACAATCAGCAAGGAGCGCTGGCCGTGAGGATTCTAACTACTACCGTTTTGGTTGCTGTGCTTGTTCTAGGGGTAACTTTCGTCACCATGGGGCAATCAGCGAGTCCCCCAGCTGGAACCCGGGTCGCCGTGATCGATATCAGCTCGGTGTTCAAGAACCACGAGAGTTTCAAGTCACAAATGGAGGGCATGAAGAAGGATGTACAGGCCTTCGAAGGCGAATTGCGCGAACGTGGCAAAGAAATTGAGTCGATACGCGAACAGCTAATCGGCTTGAAAGTTGGGTCGGTCGACTACAAAGGGAAGGAAAAACTCATGGCGCAGCGTCAAGCGGATGGTCAGGTCGAGACGCAAGTCAAACGCCGGGAGTTTCTCCAACGGGAATCACAGATATACTTTGCCACCTACATGCAGATAAGCGAAGAGGTCGCGAGATTTGCTCAGCGCAATGGGATCTCGATGGTGGTTCGTTTTAACAGCGGTGAGATCGACCCTGATAACCGCAAGTCGGTAATGGAAGGTGTGAATCGCCCCGTTGTCTATCAGCAGAACCTCAACATCACCAAAAACATCGTGGCTCTCGTAAATCGAGCTAGTGTTGCTGGTGCCAATCAAGGCGACCGAACGCCCCGCTAAACTTGAAAGTCGTGAGCCGGCCCGACCGGTGTTCGCACCCACCGGTCGTGTTGGCTCGATTTTCCTCCTTGTTTCGCCGTTTTGGGTGGATCGTTTTGCCTTTTTCGTATCGCCATCAGCGCACGATTAGCCGTCCAGTCGCCTTGAGCGGTTTTGGATTTTGGACGGGTGAGGACATTGATGTCGAATTGCGACCGGCGCGAACAGGAAGTGGAATCACCTTTGTTCGCTGTGATCTGTCGCCCATTCGTCGTATTCCGGTTCGTGTCGAAAATCAAATCGACACGCCTCGCCGGACGACGTTGACGGCCGCCGGCGCGACCGTGGAGATGGTCGAACATGTGCTGGCGGCGTTGGGCGGTTTGCGCATCGACAATTGTGAAATTTGGTCGAACGCCGGCGAAATGCCAGGAGGCGACGGTTCGAGCCTGGCCTTCGTTGAAGCCATCAATACTTGCGGCATCGCGACCCAAGATGAGCTGCAACCGCGCTTGATCATTGACGACGATTTTCGCGTCGGCGATGAAGGTCACTTCATTGAAGCTTCGCCTAGAGATGACGGCCGATTGATCGTGGAATACGATCTGGATTATCCGCACGCCTTCGTGGGCCGACAACATTACGAAATAGATGTCACTCCCGAGACGTTTCAGACACATTTGGCGGCGGCACGCACGTTCATAATGGAAAAGGAAGCCCGGGAACTGCAGGCTCGAGGGTTCGCCCAACGGGTAACCGAGCGTGATCTGCTGGTCTTTGGTGACGACGGTTTAGTCGACAATGAATTGCGGTTTACCGATGAATGCGTTCGACATAAGGTGCTGGACGTCGTAGGGGATTTAGTCTTATTGGGTTGTGACGTGCAGGGTCACATACGCGCGTTTCGTAGTGGGCACACGTTGAATGCAGGGTTGGTGAAGACCTTGCTTCGCCGATACAAAGGGAAAGAAACGTGGCGATTTTCCGCGTAAAAGACTGGCCGCGTAGAAGACTGGCCAGGACTTGGGCTTTAGACACAACCATCTGACTCCCGTGATGCACAGCGAGTGAATTAATGTCTCCGAAGGTTTCTCCACTTGCCGTTGTTGATCCTGACGCCGTCTTGGAAGACGATGTTCAGGTTGGCCCATTCTGTATGATCGAAGCTGATGTCCAAATTGGGGCTGGGACCCGTTTGGATAATGGCGTTACCATCAAAAAGGGTGTCCGTATTGGCGAGCACAATCATTTCCATGCTGGTGCCGTTGTTGGCGGCGAACCACAGGACATCAGCTACAAAGGTGAGCGGACCGAAGTCCATATCGGCGACCACAACGTTTTCCGAGAAGGGGTCACGGTGAATCGAGGAACGGTCAAAGACCGGGCTCTTAGCACCATCGGAAGCAATTGCTACTTCATGGCCTGTAGTCACATTGCCCACGATTGTGTGCTGGGCGATCACATCATTATGGCCAACGGTTCCATGCTCGGCGGTCACGTGCACGTGGCAGACCGCGCCACGATCTCGGGCGGTGTCGCGGTTCATCATTTCGTCTCCATCGGTGCTTTTAGCTTTGTTAGCGGGGTCAGTCGTGTTTTGCACGACGTTCCACCCTTCATGTTGGTGGAAGGTTTTCCGACACGACCGCGCTGTATTAATATTGTGGCCCTGAAGCGCAACGATTTCTCTGATAGTGAAATCAAAGCTATTTCAGACGCCCACCGGCTGCTCTATCGAGCCAAAGTTGGATTGGACCATGCTCGCGAGATCTTGACGACGAACGGACAGCTCTTGCCGCCTGTTGGCCAGCTGCTGGACTTTGTTGCTCGTTCGAGCGGCGGTCGACACGGTCGGGCTCGTGATGTGAGGAGGGCGGCATGACCCGTTTGCGTACCGCGGTTATAGGAGCTGGACATCTCGGGCGGATACATGCCCGTTTGGCCAGCAATAATGGCCTTCTCGAACTGGTGGGCGTCGCGGATGTTGACCTAATTGCCCGCCAGCAAATGGCTGAATCGGTAGACTGCCCGGTGGTCGAAGACTATCGTACGCTCCTCGGAAACATCGACGCCGCGATTTTGGTCACGCCGACGCACAATCATTTCGATGTCGGTCGCGTTTTGCTCGAAAAAGGCTTGCACGTCTTCATTGAAAAACCCCTGACGACAGATGTTGCTCAGGCCAACCAACTGGTAACCCTCGCGACGCGACAACGCCTCACACTGCAGGTTGGGCATGTAGAACGTTTCAATCCCGCTTACCTTGCCGCCACCGCGGATCTCTCCGAGCCAAAGTACATCGAATCGAAGAGGACCAGTGGCTTTACCTTTCGCTCAACCGATATCGGAGTCGTCCTCGACGTGATGATCCACGACCTTGATCTGATTCTGGATTGCGTTGATAGCGAAGTCGTTGAGGTACAGGCGATGGGGTTGGCCGTCTTCGGTGAGCACGAAGATGTGGCCCACGCGCGCTTGGAATTTGCCAACGGCTGTGTCGCCAACGTCAGCGCCTCACGCATCAGCCCCAAGGTGGAACGATCTATGTCGATCTGGGGCGTAGACGGTTATGTCGGTATCGATTTCGCCGAGGGCACCGTCGAAAAAATTGGTGTCGAGCAACAACTGTTGGCGGAACACCAACCTCTGGACGATCTCGATATCGAACGAAAAATGCATCTACGCGACCATCTGTTTGAAACGTTGCTCACCCGGGAAACGACTTGTGCCACGGCAACGAACCAAATCGACGCTGAGCTGACCGAATTTGCCCACAACGTTAGCAACGGCACTCGCCCCACGGTAAGCGGTAGCGATGGTCGGGATGCCGTACGTTTGGCTCAACTGGTCGTGTCTTCCCTCCAACAGCATCGTTGGGACAGTGTCAGTGACGGGCGCGTCGGACCACATGCAGAGTTATTGCCCAGAATCTTAGCCAGTCCCTTTCTTTCCCCAACACCGCGACGCAAGACCGGATAGTCCCCGATCCCCATTCCTTGCCTCCTGGGGCCTTGATCATAACTCCGGCCAATACTGGCAGAGATAGCACACACCGAGCTTAGCCCAAAAGGTTTCAGCGTTCAGGTTTCAGCGTTCAGTACCATTGGCTTTGCTTCTCGTGCCTGAACACTGAAACCCGAAAATAGCGGCATTGGTAGCGTTGATGGCATTGGCCCGAGTTATGATCAAGGCCCTGTTTCTCTCGCCGCGAACCGGTTCATGCCAAGTCGCGGTCTTCGAATAGGACCAACGCCAACAACAAGACGATCGTGCAATAGAGCACGCAATAGGCCGCAGCGGCGACCAGATAGGTCGTCGGAACCTCCACCCCGGCGGCCACGGCCGCCTGAATGTTGAAATGGTCCAAGACGGGCAAAATTAACGCGATCAAGTTGCCAATAAACGCCACGGTTTCGAGCTTGCCAATACTGCTCTGCACGATCAAAGGTGTGAGGTGTCCCAACGCGTAGATAGCAAAACAGATAACGATATTCGCCAATAGCGGGAGTCGTGTGGAAATCGCCACGCTGATCGCAATGAAGACTAGCGTTTCCAGGAATGCCAAGACCAATCCAGGTACGGTTTGCACGATTTCCAAATGACACACTTGCCATATAGGAGAGGTCGCAGAGGTCTCGCGGGCATCGTAAATTGGTTTGTATCCGACCACGACCAGCAAAAACATGCCCAGAATCACGAACAGGGTGAGACTGGTCCAGGCAATACCCAGAAACTTTCCAAATACAAATTGGCGCCGACCGATCGGTTTGGAAAGCAATGTCAATGCCGTCCGTCCTTCAATCTCTTCGGCGACCGACTCGCTGGCTCCCCAAACCGCCTGCAGGATGCAGAACACCAAAATCAAGGTCAGTCCGGTGTCTTTGAGCACTTTGATGTCTTCCCCAAAGGTGTGATAGGGAATCCACATGAATATGAAGAGAATGGCCAATCCCAGCATCACCAGGATGAAGTAAAGCGGCTGGGCCATCTCCGATTTTGCCGTCGTCACGGCGACCGCGGAGACCTTGGGGAAAAGCCAACGCAAGACCATGTACGACAGGAATATTGCCGCCACCCCGACGGCCGTGATGAAGATCGTCTTGACTTCGGGATGCTGAGGTGCTGTGACAACTCTCAATTTTACTTGCGCGTTCTCAGTCCCTTGGTTACGCACGACCAGGGAAGCGAAGGTTTCGCCAGCAAGCGGGTTGACTTTGTCGTTGCTTGGGGTCCAAATGGCCGTCTCATCACCACCCATCACTTGGATGCTCAAAGCGGGTGCCGACTCATCGGCCGTTGGCCATTCTAAAGCGAGGCTTTCGTTGCTTTGAATTTCCACCCGTTGGAGTTCATCGCCACGGAATTCGACTTGCACTTCGACCGGTTCTGGTTCAGTCATCTCGTCAAGTGCGGCCGGAACGCTGACTGAGAAGGATTGCTCACCCACCGATGGCAATCTAGCCAGCGAGGAGATGATCTCAGCTCGATCACGAATCAGCAGCCAACCGGCCACTCCAAACAACCCAGCGGCAGCGACCACGACAAAGATGGGAAAAAGGGGTCCTTCGGTCACGATCTCCGGGATTAACGCGGCACCACTACGTGAGAAGATCGCGGTAATTCCCCAAGCGATGAGCAATAATACCAGACCGAGTAGTGCCCCCAGTCCAATCAACCACAAGGGTGTAAGCCAAGTGTTTAGCCAACCAGAAGCGGCTGCGAGCAAAAACATTTAAAATGCCTCTCCGATTAAAATAAGTTCATCCAACGGCCTACCCTCTGACGACATGCCGGCACGAATCCCCGGCCCTCGAAACTCGAAGGTTCCAGTATAGGAAGACCAATGCTGCTTAACTAGACGCATCATATCAGCCGATTTGGCCCCTTTTGGGCCGCCGCCCCTCGGCAAGTTGAGGTCGACCTTGACCATCCTGCTGGACATCGGCTACTTTTGCCTCGCGATGTTTCGGTTTATCCTCACAATACGCCTTCTCGTACCAATAAGTTTGACGGTTCTTGTCGTTTCTCACTGCTGCGGCGACGGCCCAGCTGTCCCGGGGGCTCCGCTGGCTGCGAATTGTCTTCTGTTGGCCAACGGCGAGGTGGTGGTCGGGGAAATCCACATCCAACGAGACCAGTTCGACATCCTCACGGCCGAGGGAATTTCTTGGAAAGTGCCGCAGCGGAACGTGTTGTATCGAGGACGTGACCTCAAAGATGTTTATGCTTTCCTAAGCCAACGTCTTCAGCCAAACGAGATTCACGATCAATTGGAATTGGCCGAGTGGTGCCTAGCTCATTCACTCTATTCGGAGTGTGCCTCGCACGTGATACGGGCCAGACAATTGAGCCCACGCGACCAGCGGGCCGATTCGCTCGAGACCCGACTGCGATTGGCCACGACCACGCCAACGAAACCCAGCTCGCAAACGACCGTCGTAAGATCCGCGACGACTCGTAGCGACCGCCACGCCCGAACTCCACGGCGGGCCAAACAACCCACAAAGGCGCCGACAGCCAGGACGCCGACAGCCAGGGCGCCGACAGCCAGGGCGCCGACAGCCGGCGTTAATGTACCAGCATCGGATCCATTCGCCCCGGAAATCTTCAACGACAAGTACTCACCGCGGCGCTCGGCACCCGCAACCCATCCCGAGCCCGGGATTTCGCTTCGCGGCACGACGTCAGGATGACATACTGGGTACGAATGCAATAGGTAAATAACGGTGAAAAGGGAATTTAATTTGCAGGCGCATTTCACCGCATCACATTTGATCAATCAAACAAATCTGCCCTAATTCTAGTTTCTGCAAAAACTCGAGGTTGCTGTCTAGCACATCTGGCAGTTCCATGATTTGATCGGCACACAGCCACTTGGCTTCTGCAACCTCGTCCGGATTTGGCCTGATCGTCGCGACCTCGCTGATGTGGGTTTGCCACCACGACAGTTCGACGCCCCGTGGTGTGGTGCTTGTCCAAAGTCGTCCCATGGGGATCGCGTCCGTAATACCAAGTTCTTCATCGAGTTCCCGTATCAAGGCCTCCGGCTCGGATTCACCATCTTCCACACCACCGCCGGGAAAGCAGATTTTCCCGGGTGCGCGAACGAACTCGGACCGTCGAATCACCAGAAATCGGGTCTGGCGGCAGATCACGCCGATCACTCCCGTCAGCGGCCAACGGACTGGTGCATCCATCCATTTCACCCCAACAAACTGGGCCAATTCGAGCGAAGTGTCCGACGTAGCAAACCATCTATTTGTCGATAAATTGTCATCCGTGGACTGGCCATGGTACCCATCCTCTCTAATTTCGCCTGAATTATCGATCTCAATCGCAAAACCGTTCCAGCAATCGGAAAACCGGGGTGCTCCAGGACTCAGTAGGGCCCGTTTTTTTCGACACATGGCTATAATCAATATTGTTCACTTGCCACTTCCTCAAGGGCGATCCGCCATCGGATTCGGTTTGGAGGGGCTCCGTTACTCAATCCACGAACTGTATTGTTATGTCCAAATTGCAACCAAACAGCCGATTATCGAGTTTTCACCGACCCGTAGTTTTGGCAATCCTGCTCGTGTCGTTCGCTTCCATGTTGACCGGGTGTGGTGGAGGTGACGAAGTCGCCTCAACCGCGGAATCGAACACGGATTCCTCCCCAAACGACTTGTCTTCATCCGTATCTGGTGAGTTGGCTGCCGTATCTCGCGACTTGGATGAGAGTGGCGATTTAACGGCTACCAGCAACGACGATTTGACCCTAGGGTCGGCCGACCTGAGGGCCGAGTCGGACCCTACACCTCCCAAGCCGCCGGCGAAACTGCTCCGGCAGCAAAATTTCCAGTCGAAATTCTCCGACGGTGATGTCAAAATGTCCTGGCGAGCCAAGGTTTATTCGGACAACACCTCAGAAAAACACGGACGGTACGTGGAGTTCTATGAGGGTGGCCAGGAGTTCGTTCGTGGAGAGTTCGCTGATAACAAGCGAACAGGTCAGTGGAGTTACTTCAATAAAGATGGTTCCGTTGCGAAGGAAGGTAGTTACTCCAACGGCCAATTGCATGACAAGTGGACTTATTACCGCAAGAACGGTGATAAAGTACGTGAAGCGGAATACGAGGAAGGAATTAAGCACGGCACCTGGAACTACTATTCAACTGATGGGAAGATGGTCATTCGAGAGCTTTCCTTCGTAGACGGCAAAATGAGTGGCCTGGCCAAACAATGGCACGCCAACGGCCAGTTGTCCTTGGAAGTGGATTTCGTTAACGACTTGATTCACGGCCAACGACGTCGGTGGTACGATACGGGCGAAAAGCAGAGTATCGAGCATTACAAGGAGGGAAAACGACACGGCAAATCAACTTCCTGGACGGTTGACGGCAAGATTGTTGGCGACGTTGAATTCGATGAGGACAAACGCGTGGCCTCCAAGTAGCGTTTGTGAGGAAAAGTGCGCCAGCCAAATTGTTGGTGGCCAACTTACTAGTGGCCAACGCTCTCTCAAGATGCCAAATGCCATTATGCCATCGGCACGTGTCGACACCCGCCCAACGGATTGGCCATTCTCATGTCTACGAACGCCCAGACCTCGGATTTGGACTCCCATCTTTCCCGTTTAGGCCTTAACGCCTTCCGTCCGGGCCAAAGGGAGGTCGTTGCGTCGTTGTTGGACGGCGAGGACTGTCTATGCATCATGCCAACCGGGGGTGGAAAGAGCCTGTGCTACCAATTGCCGGCCATCATACGAGACGGACTGGCCGTCGTTGTTTCCCCGCTCATTGCCTTGATGAAGGATCAGGTTGACGATCTTCGCCAGCGAGGTATTCGTGCCGATCTAATCAACAGCAGTCTTACGCCAAGTGAACAGCAGATGCGTCTCAAAGGGATCCAGGACGGCATCTTCGATTTAATCTATGTTGCACCGGAACGATTTCGCAGCCAACGGTTTATTGAACTCTTGCAAGAGACGACAGTGAGTCTCCTGGCGGTTGACGAAGCCCATTGCATTAGCGAGTGGGGACATGATTTTCGTCACGACTACGCACGGCTGGGGAGGTACCGACGTCGCATCGGCAGTCCTCAGACGATTGCTTTGACGGCGACGGCGACTCCCGATGTGCAAGCGGATATCGTCAAACAGCTTGATCTCGAAGAACCTAAAATTTTCATAGCCGGCTTTTCACGACCGAGTCTGAGTTTGCAAGTCCAGCAAACTTCCAACCGTCGCGAAAAAGAACGAATTCTGCACGGTTTTTTGCAAAGTCACGCCGGCTGCGGGATCATCTATGCTTCGACACGAAAGGCGTGTGACGAGCTGGCGGCCAGTCTCAACATTCGTGATCGTCGCCAAGTTGGCGTGTATCACGCCGGGTTGACTCAAGACGATCGTCGGGCCGTTCAGGAGTCGTTCATGTCCGATGAATTGGATATCGTCGTTGCCACCAATGCATTTGGCATGGGAATTGATAAGGCCGACATCCGCTTTGTTGTTCATTTCAATATGCCCGGTAGCGTCGAAGCTTATTACCAGGAGGCCGGCCGCGCCGGGCGCGATGGCCAGCCGGCAACCTGTCTGATGCTTGCCACCGGCCAGGATCGGCATATTCAGGAATTCTTCATCGAAAGCGCCTATCCCGAACGAAGCGTGGTTGCGCAGGTCTATGAGTACCTGCGGACCCATCCCGACGACCCCGTCGAAATCACCCAAGAACAGCTGCGCGAGACATTGGATCTTTCCATCAGCAACGAAGGGGTTGGCACCTGTGAGCGGCTGCTGGAAAAATCAGGGATCCTTGAGCGGCTCGAGCCGCATCGAAATATGGCGGTGGTCCACATTGACAGCGAACTTCCGACGCTGGTTGACCTGTTGCCTAAACAAGCCAAGGCCCAACGTAAAGTGCTGCGGATAGTGGAAAGTGTTGTCGGCGACCAGCGCTTCGAACCGATCTACGTCCAACCGCAACAATGGACCAATGGAACGGACCTCTCCCTGCCAGCCATCACCAAGGCCTTACGCGAGTTGACAAAATTGGACGCGTTTCAATATGTGCCTCCCTTCCGCGGCCGAGCCGTCCACATGATCCAGCACGACCGGCCGTTTGACCAACTGGATATTGACTTTGAGACGCTCAACGCGCGCAAGCAAGCCGACTACGACAAGCTGGACTATGTCCAACAGCTGGGGCGTACCTTGCGTTGTCGCCAGTTGGAGATCCTTGAATATTTTGGCGAGTCCGCAGGCGAGCCCTGTGGCAACTGCGATAATTGTCTCAGAAACTCCGGCCATTCACCGTCCACAGCGAGCGACGGCGCCACAGATATCGATGCACTTGGAACCGAACGGGTTGAACTGGCTGCCGATCCGGCCGTTTGCGAGGCTACCCGGATTGTGCTCAGCGGCGTTGCGCGGGCCCAAGAACGATTCGGAAAAAACATTATCTCCGGTATGCTCTGCGGATCACGGTCTGCCAAAATCACCAAGTGGCGGCTGGACCAACTCAGCACCTTCGGTCTGCTGAGGCATCTCACGCAAGTCGAGGTCGGGAAGCTCATTGACACGCTGGCCCGCGCGAGCTTGTTGCAGCAAAACGAGGTGGATCGTTTTCGCCCGATTCTTAAACTGACTGAGCTCGGCCGAGAAGTGATGAAGGGCCAAAAGTTGCCCTCCCAGCCGCTGCGCGTGCCAGCTATGATTCGGACAAAGCTGAATTCGTACCATCGCCCAACGCCGGAGAAACTAGCGCCGGAAAAACTAGCGCCGTCGCCTGCCAAGGGTCGAGAGGAACAACCGGTCGCTCCCGCGAAACCAACGGCCACGCCTGACGAGTCGAAGCGAATCGCCCGAGTTGATTCACCGGAGGTCCCAGCCAACGATGGAGCGGTACATCCGAATTATTATTGGACATGGAGGCTGATGGTCGAAGGGTATTCGCTTGAAGAATGTTCCGCGGTACGGGGAGTGGAAGCGAATCTCCTCGTGGATCATCTGATCCAGGCGGCAGAGCAGGGATGGAAAATTGAGCCCGATTGGCTGTTGACCCACGAGCTGATCTCGGAGTTGGAGGACCAGATGCGAGCTGTGCCGGATATCGGATTACGTGCGTTGAGTGACAAATTCAAGGGGCGTCTCCCGCAGGCGCGAATACTTTTCTATTTAAAGTGTCGCACATCCGCGAAATAGTCCCCCTTGAAGGGTCCTGAAAAAATGCCCGTCGAAACAAAACGCGGTTTTCGGTAAAATACGGTAAACTGGGTCTCTCGAACGTTTGAGCTTGTTGCCCTAAGATTATTCCAGATAGGGAATCTAGATGGAAAAACCGACCAACGAACCTCCTCAGAAGATGAACGCCGATCCGGAATCCGGAGGCGGAAGCCGACCTTTCAGTCCAAACATGTGGATCTTGGGGGTCGTGCTGCTGGTCATGTTGGCCATGATCCTGTTCCAGCAGGCCAATCAGCCGTCAATCATTCGTGAGGATTACTACATCGAACAACTCGCGGTCGACAACATCCTGGAGGTGGCTTACGTCCAGGATGACCAGGTGATCGGTACGTTTAAAACCCGGCCGTTTGCGCCGCCTGAATACGAGGATGGCGAGCTCAAATCTCGCAAGGATCGCAAGGGAGGGCGTTTGAAGCTTCAGCGTCAGTTCAAGGTGTACCTCAATCCGCAAATGAGCGAGCAGCAGCGCCAAGAACTCGAAGCTCTGTACCTCGCCAACGAAATTCACCGCAAACACAGCCCCCAGGGCGACCGCGACATGATGTTCTTCGCCCTGGTCATGATCGTGCTTCCGTTGGTGCTTCTGTTTTTCCTGTGGTCCATGTTTCGTCGTACACGAGACCAACTGATGGGCGGAGGGTTCTTGTCGGGATTCACCAAGAGCACCGCCAAGACGTTTGAGGAAGGTCAGCAGAAAACTACGTTCGCTGACATCGCCGGATTGGAAAGTGTCAAAACAGACCTTCAAGAGATCGTCGAGTTTCTCAAAGATCCGGAAAGATTTCAAAGACTTGGCGGACGCGTGCCTAAGGGGGTCCTGATGAATGGGCCGCCCGGTACCGGCAAAACGCTGCTGGCTCGTGCCGTCGCCGGTGAAGCGGGTGTGCCATTCTTCTCCGTGAATGGATCGGAATTCATACAGATGTTCGTAGGTGTTGGGGCCAGTCGCGTGCGAGATCTTTTTCGCAACGCGAAAGATCAGTCGCCCGCGATTATTTTCATTGATGAAGTCGACGCCGTTGGCCGCCAACGAGGAGCGGGACTTGGTGGAGGTCACGATGAACGTGAGCAGACTCTCAATCAGATTCTCAGTGAAATGGACGGATTCACCCAAACCGACTCCGTCATTGTGATTGCCGCCACGAACCGACCGGATGTCTTGGATCCCGCCTTGTTGCGGCCGGGGCGTTTCGACCGGCACGTAACCGTGGACCGACCCACATTGAGGGGACGCAAAGCGATTTTCAAAGTTCATGTAAGGGACGTGTTGCTGGATAATGACGTCGATTTGCAACGCCTCGCGGCTGGCACCGTCGGGCTGACCGGCGCCGACATTCGAAACCTGGTTAACGAAGCCGCGCTCTGGGCGACGCGTAACGACAAGGACGCTGTTTCGATGGATGATTTCGAACATGCGCGCGACAAAATCCTGATGGGCCCGAAGCGGGAAGAAGTGCTCTTGGAGGAAGAAAAGGAGAAAACCTCTTTTCACGAAGCTGGACATGCCCTGATTGCCTGGGTGACCAAGGGTAACGACCGCGTCCACAAAGTCACTGTCATTCCCCGAGGCCACGCCTTGGGCGTGACTCAGACTCTGCCCGAGGAGGACCGTATGAACATCACCGAAAGCGAACTAAGCGACCGGTTGGCGTTCATGTTGGGCGGCCGAGCAGCTGAAAAAATCGTCTATGACGAATATAGCGCCGGCGCTGAGAACGATTTGGAACGTGCGACGCAGATGGCTCGCCGCATGGTCACTAAATGGGGAATGAGCGAGAGATTGGGGCCCGTCAGTTACAAACTCAGCGACGACGACCCGTTTCTTGGCCGTGAAATGCACCAGCAGCGCCAATTCAGCGAACACACGATGCAAATTATCGATGAAGAGGTAGCCACACTGCTGCATCAAGCCTCCGACCGAGCACAAGAATTACTGTCACTGCATCGTGAAAATTTGGATACGGTCGCGAGGGCCTTGGTTGAAAACGAGGAAATCGGCGAAGCCGACATTGAGAATCTTATCGGCCCTTCGGTGCACGGTTCTGTCAAAGAAAAGATTGTCGAGGAGATCGGAAGTTTGTCGACGGTCGATCTTGTTGAGGGAAATCCGGTTGCCTAGCGGCTCGTTCTCGGTTCGCCGTTCTCGGTTCGCCGTTCTCGGTTCGCCGTTCTCGGTTCGCCGTTCTCGGTTCGCCGTTCTCGGTTCGCCGTTCTCGGTTCAGAGTTCAGAGTTCTCGCTTCTTCCTTCCGCGTCAAACGTAACGCTCCCTAAACCATCGAAAAAACGCGGAGAACCGCGAACCTTAGCATGTCTAAGAAGCCTACCAAAAAAAAGTTAAGGACGGAACTAAAGAAGAATCGGGGGACACGATCGCGACCAACCGATTTGACTCGTCGCTTCCAGCAAGAAGATCTCAACGAAGACGAAACCGTTCATGACGAGCGGATCAGTGGCAAAGGCGAGCTAACACGTAAACGAACTGTCGTCGGAACGGAAGCGGAGGGCGACGATGCGGGACTCGCCGTCCAATTGGACGTTGATCTGGACGAATGTCTTCCCGGCCGCGTGTTGAGCGTCCATGGGCTGGTTAGCAACGTACAAATTGACGATGGACGGATCTTTCGCTGCGCGACGCGACGGTTGCTCAAGACGCTTAGCACTGATCAAAGGCATGTAGTGGCCGCTGGTGATCATGTCTTGTTGCGTCCTTCCGGGGAATTGGCAGGGATTATCGAGCGTGTCGAGCCGCGTCATGGAGTGCTGTCGAGGACCAGCCGATTGCGTCAGCACGTGATTGTCTCCAATGTGGACCAGCTGCTGATTGTGGCCAGCGCCGTCGAACCGGAAATCAAACCGCACTTGATCGATCGCATGTTGATCAGCGCTGAAAAGGCGACGATTCGCCCAATTGTTTGCATCAATAAAGTCGATCTCACGAACATGGCGGACTTGCAGCCGTTGGCGGGCAGCTACGGGCAACTCGGTTACAAAGTCTTATTTATTTCGGCGGTCACCGGTTTAGGCATCGACCAATTGCGGCGGCAGGTTGCGGGACAGCAGAGTGTCGTTGCCGGCCAAAGTGGTGTCGGTAAATCGTCGCTGCTCAATGCGATTCAACCGGGGTTGGAGCTACGCGTTCGCACCGTGAGCACGGACAACGAAAAAGGGCGGCACACAACAACCACGGCAGTCCTCATTCCGCTGGATACCGGCGGTTACATCGTGGACACTCCCGGGATTCGCCAGTTCCAGCTGTGGGATGTGATTCGTGAAGAGGTAGCTGGGTATTTTCGCGATGTGCGGCCCTACGTCAGCCACTGTCATTTTCCCGATTGTACTCACACCCATGAGCAAGCGTGTGCCGTCAAAGACGCTGTAGCCGACGGCCGTATCGACACCCGCCGCTACGAAAGCTATTGCCAACTGGTCACTGGCGATACGGTGTTTGTCTAACGAGTTGTTCAAGCATGACTTATACCTTCGTCCCCTCTCTCTGAGGGAGAGGGTAGGGTGAGGGGCAAAGCAAGGATAAGTTATTTTTGCGCGATGCCTAATCCGCCTCAGCTTCCCCCTGGACAAACGTCCTGCCGCGATAGAACTGCGACCAGATCGAAAACATAACAGCGGTCAACAACATCGCCCCGGTGAAAAACCAGTAGTAACTCGCTCCCGGTAACTTTTCGGTGCCGTCTTCGTTTTGGATATAGCGGTTGACCATGGCGACAAACAGATTCGCCATCGAAATCGACAACAACATGTACAGCGCCATAATCAACGACTTCATTCGCTTAGGCGCTTGCGTGTAGGCAAATTCTAAGGACGTGATGGAAACCATGATTTCCGCTGCCGTGAGGACCACGTACGCTAATAATTGCCACCAGATGGATGGCGTTTGTCCCGCCTGTATCCGCATTTCCACCCAGGCCGGAATTGCAAACGCCGGTACCGTCAAGAACATCCCCACACCGATCTTGCGCAGTGGCGTTAAATCGACAAGCCGCTGGGCGGCTGGATAAATCACGTAGGAGAACAGAGGAATAAACAACATCACCAAAATCGGATTGGCAGCCTGCAACTGGGAGGATAACAATTCCTGTCCGAAAACTGTCCGGTCCATGGACTCGGCTTGCAGCACCCACGCCGAAGCCGTCTGATCGAACAAGGCCCAGAACATGAGCACAAATAAGAACAGCGGAAGTAGGTTCAAGAGGGCCCGCCGGCCATCGGGCGTGAACGTTTCAACGAAAAACTGTCGCCCACCCGGCGGGATGTGCACGAAGGTATGCCGGCCCCACCAGAAGAGAAACGTGGCAATGGCCATGAGAATGCCTGGAATGCCAAAGGCCCAACCGGCGCCGTAGTGCACGAGCAACCAAGGCGTAAGTAACGTGGAAGTGGTCGCGCCGAGATTGATGGAAAAATAAAACCAGGCGATCACCCGTGAGAGCAGATCCTGATTTCGCTTGCCGAATTGGTCGCCCACGTGCGCCGTAACGCACGGCTTGATCCCTCCCGAACCGATCGCGATAAGCACCAACCCCAAAGCCAAGAGGGTCCGTGGCTGGATGACTCCACCTAGCGGTACATCGAGAAAGGCTAATGTGAGGTGTCCCGCACAATAAACCAGCGACACCGACAGGATGACGCGATATTTACCCAGTAGCCAATCCGCAAGAATCGCTCCCAGAATCGGGAAGAAATAAACGGCCATGCCAAACCAATGCGTCCACTCGCGGGCCTCGGCTTCGCTCATCGTGTCCGGATTGCCAGCGGCATCCAAGAGATACTTGGACATGAAGATCGTCAGGATGCACTTCATGCCGTAGTAGCTGAATCGTTCGGCCGCTTCGTTACCGATGATGTAGGGAATGCCGGTCGGCAAAGCGGTCGAATCAACCGGCTGGGTGCGATAAGGGGCCATACAGTCGTACCTTCGTCCGTGGAAGTGTAAGGCGCGGATTATTCATCAGGGTGAACAAAAGTGCAATATGCTGCGTAAGAATGCTTGGCGCGACAGCACTGGCGGTACTGCCATCCTGCATGTTCACCAGGGGGTCGCTTGACAGCCCACATTTGGGCAGTTTCAATGAAGTATATTTGGGGAGCGTGCCCTCTCAGTTTTGAAACAGGTTTTAGTTCTTTGCGGTTCCCTCGCGTCCCACAATGTTAGTTCCAGGAGTTTTACGAATGAAGCGTTTATGGTTAATGGTTTGTCCGATGCTGGTCGTTGCTCTATTGGCAAACATGTCTAGCGCATTGCCGCCGTTCAAAAAAGCCTTTGATAAGAAATACATCAAGAAGAACGAAAACGAGCAGTTCAAGAAGGACTTCAAGAAGGCGGGTTGCAACGTTTGCCACGTCAAGGGCCAAAAGGATAAGAGCCCGCAGAACGAGTACGGCAAGACGCTCAACGAATTGATTGAAGGCGATGCCAAGGATCGATTAGGCCAAGCGAAGAAGGACGACAAGAAGCCGGAGGTGCTGAAGCAGATTCTGGAGGAATTGGAAAAGGCCTTTGAAAAGGTGGAGGAAATGGAAGCCCCTGAAGGCGGTACCTTTGGCGAGCGCATCAAGCAAGGGCTACTGCCCGTTTCACTGCCAGGGGGGGACGACGAAGAAGAAGACGCTTAGCCATCTTCAACGTTGACAGCTTGTCATAAAGCAAACTAAGATCGCGGGCCCCTCGGGCGAATAGCTCAGTTGGCTAGAGCGCCGCTCTTACAAGGCGGATGTCGGGGGTTCAAGTCCCTCTTCGCCCACTCGATTGCTTGACCATGCGAAACAGTGCGTTTCTCTGCGGGATTTTGTGGAGTGTCTGATCGCTGTGCGACGCTATGCGAGTCAGATTGGCTACAAAAGTGGTGCGCAGAGGATCCAACAGCGGCGTCAAAATGACGATCAAGTGTTTGCGTGTAGTGACGCTTGGCAATCAAATCATCGTGTCCCAGCCAGGCATCAACAACGAAAGCCGGGTGTTGCTCCCTTAACTCCGTGTCTCGCGTCGCTCGAAGCGCAGTCCACAACTTTTCCCGCGGTTCCTCGCCCGCCAGCTTGATTGCCTTGATTAGCGGCTTGCGCGTCGCTGCGCTGGTGATATTCTCCAGCCACGGCAGCACCCGTCGTTCCCCCGGCTTG
>Ga0310121_10001807_pt1 | contig 21221 bp, 23 predicted proteins | sample CB27_Tmax_986_MG_FD_203504 | JGI IMG/M metagenome (GOLD analysis project Ga0310121, IMG submission 203504) | Marine microbial communities from Western Arctic Ocean, Canada - CB27_Tmax_986 | ecosystem: Environmental > Aquatic > Marine > Oceanic | place: Canada: Western Arctic Ocean | collected...
TGGGACCAAGCTCCTCGTCGCGCGGAGATAGAGACAGATTATTCTGCGCGGATTCACCGCTAGCGATGACGCCGTAATCCGCAGGGACGGTTAGTTCCATTGTGGCAGTTGCGAAATCAGGAATTACGCCTTGGGGATACCACGCCGTGGCCCCGCTGTAGATGTAGCGACGCTCGCCGATCCCGAATAGAGGGTCTGCTCTAAAGATTTGTCGGCTTCGGCCAAGCCAATTTTCATCAGCCAATTGGCCTGGCAACAAGCCAGAATAATTGATCGTGACACTGAATTCCGTCCCGACGGGTGCCGTATCCGGCAAACTGATTACTAGGTTGTTCCGACCGCCCATCCGGAAAAAAAGCATCGGCCCGAATTCAGGGGATGTGACCGAAAACACATTAAGTTCATCGGCGAGTTGCACCGTCAGATTGTTAAAGTTTAGGCCGGTGACTTCAAGGGCGAGGCGAGTAGTACCGGTAATCCAGCATCCCTCAAGTTCCGCTCTGGCGCTCAGTGACTCTTGGTTCACGCCAGCCGGTTCAAATGAGGCAACGACATCGTAGTCAAGAATGTCGTAGGGTATCGAGTCCTGATCATCATAGTACTTGCCCTGAACGGTTCGTTGTCTTACCGACGGATACAACGAGATAAGTTTGTATGCCGGATCGCGCTGGTAGAGCGTGATATCTTCGGGTTGATTCTGGGCCTGCGCATATGTGAGCAACCCAAACTCTTCTGTAGAAACTTCAACTTGGAAGTGCCCGACAGTCGGTGTCAACCACCATGCGCGGTCACTCAGGTCGCTTAGGTCCACGGTGTACGACTGTTTGGAAACAGCCGCAAAAAATTCTTGGGCTTCACTTAACGCCTGTGAATCTACAGTCGTCTCCGTGAGGCGACTCGGAGACACCCTTGACGAGAACACAGTCGGGTTCACCCTGACGAAAGCATGGGTGAACGATGTCTGCAGTGTTTTAGAGCCAGAGAAGATTTGAACCTGTTGACGCTCAGATTCAGGAGCAGGGTCAAAGGTCATTACTCCTTCACCGACCAGCACGAGCCCCGTGATACCGGCTGCAACTTCTGCGACAAAGACTGCACCGCTTGACATCTGAAGGGTCATATCTTCCCCGGCGACGACGACATTTTCAGCATTGAATTGTTTCTCGTCGTTGAGTCTCAGGTGATGGAGCCCTTCGATACCATCCATGGCGCGGTGACCGCTAATTACCCATGCGCGGGTATTCTCGGTGGCCACCGGCGTATCGCTATTTGCGAGTTCTTGGGAGGATGTCGCGTTGGTTACTTGAAGACTCCAAGTCTGCAGACGTGCACGATCACCCATTTCAGTGAAAACTTCGACTAACAATTCATGGGTGGTTTCTTCTTCTGCAGCCGGGATCAGAAAGCTTGCTATAACGGCTGTCCGATCACCGATGTCGCGTAATCCCGTCAGTGCAAATTGACGAGCGGCGTCTCGGTCCGCATCGGGTGCCAATAAGCGGAGGAAACCATCCTGGTCACCTGTTTCCACAACGGTTTGCAGTTGGCTGACAAGTGAGTCGAAGTCCTCGAGTGTAAGGGGCGACTGGGCACCGCTCACGGTGGGAAGCATCAGACAAAGCACGATGGCGAACAGCATTTTCCACTTCATGATTGAAGCCTCACTCATATTATAAGAGGGTTGTCAGTCCTCCTGGCTAACCCGACAGTCCACTGGTGTCCCACCTTAGTCGATGCCCGTCAACTAGCTAAGAAATCAACGGTAAACTCCGCGATTGCGTCGCAGTAAGTGTCCAATTTATCTGGGGATGCGAGAAAAACAATCCTGAAGAATCCGTCACCCGGGTCCGTGCTGAATCCTGAACCGTAGACACACAGAATTCCCGTCTGGTGAAGCAGTCCGAGAACGAATTCTTCATCCGTCCGTCCGTCCGGCAGGTCCACCTTAGGCATGGCATAAAATGCCGCAGCTGGTTGCACGCAAGAAATGCCGGGAATGTTATTCAAGCGTTGCGACGTCAACTCAGCGCGGATTTTTAGCGCGGATCGGAACTCATTTTGGTGAGTTCGGTCTCCGGCGAGGGCAGCCGCCACCGCGTGCTGCATTGGGCCGTTTGTGCACAACCGTCCATCCGCGAGTTCTTTGATGGTTGCCAGAACGTCATCCAAGCGCCCAGTCTTTCCAACAGCCATCCAGCCGGTCCTCCAACCAGGGGCCATGTACGCTTTTGACGCCGACGAGAACGAGATGACCGGTGCTTCTGGGTTAATCGTCCCAATTGGTGGAACCGGTCCTGCGTACGCCAAGTCGGTATAGACCTCATCGGACAGGAGGACGAAGTTTCCTTTGTCAGCGATGTCAACAAGAGCTGCCTTGGTCTCTTCTGTATAGACCGCACCGGTGGGATTGTTAGGGTTGATGACCACCAATGCCCGGGTACGTGGCGAAACCAAACTACGTAAGCGCTCGATGTCTGGTTGCCATCCTCGGGCGGGATCTGTGGGGTAGTAGACTGCCTTTGCTCCGAGTTTCGTCAAGGTGGCCGTGTAGAATGGATATGTTGGCACCGGGATTAACACCTCATCATTGCGGTCAACAATGACACTCAAAGCTAGCTCTATCCCTTCGGAGGTACCAGAAGTCAGTACGACTCGGTCCGCAGTCATTTCAAGACCGCATGCGGAATATTCGTTTGCAACGGCTTCCCGCGCACCCATGATTCCAGCCGCTGGGGTATATCCGTTTTGTCCGTCGCGCATGGCCCGCTCTACTGCCTCAACCAAGTGCGGGGGTGTCTTAAATCCAAACAGCACTGGATCTCCGATGTTGAGATAGTAGACTGGCCGTCCGCGGGCCTCCACTTTCTGTGCCTCGGTGACGATGTTCCTGATGGCGTAGTCGAAGCCTGCGAGACGGTGAGCCACTGGGATCGGGGTGGCCGTATTTACTAGCATGATACTGATTGTATCGGATGTGTCCGACCTGTTAGGTGTTCTGCCGAAGTACTTTTTCGTATCTTAACCATGTAAGCTCCTCGTATGGCCACATGTCCAGAGATTACGCTGAAACTGCCCAACAGTCCGGGAGAGTTAGAGAGAGTCTTTCAACGCCTGAAAGATGAGAAAGTTGGAATACAAGCGTTTTTGCTGGATTCTACTGGTACCCTTCACTTGATCGTCGACAACCCACTCAGGGCGGCTGGCATCCTCACAATGCACGAGTATTTGATCGAAAAGCGAGAAGTCCTGCTTGTACAGATTCCCAATGAGGTTGGTGCCCTGCATACGGCGACCCGGCTCATCAGTAGCGCCGGGGTCAACGTGGAATACGCTTACGGGTCCTCCTCTGATCCCGGTCGGATCGCAACCGTTGTGATTGCAGTCGATGACAGCGACCGTGCTTCAATGATTGCCGGAGTTTAGGACGATGAGACTCTACGTTGAAACCATGGACGCCGTTCTTGTGGAATTCAACCAGCACGGGAAGGTGCGATTTGACGGCGATGAGTGGAGTGTGCCAACGCTTCAAGAGCGGCGGGCGATCCTCTATGCGGCTCAAAACCAAGTCAATGAACTTCAAGAACTCATTCAGAGTTTGGACGAAGTTTCCCCACTGTGACGCTTGCAGGTCTCAAGATCTCGTCTGCTATCTGATACCCCGGTTTGACGACTTCGATGACGTGACCATCGCCGTCGCTGGTGGTGACGGGAACGACAGAGATTGCGTCGTGAACATTTGGGTCGAACGGCATTCCTGCAGCATCGATAGAGTTAACCCCGTGGCTTTCCAGGGTTGAACGAAATTGCAGCCGAACCATTTCCACCCCTTCTAAAAGGCTAACTACGTTTGGGTGAACATCCGCTGCTTCGCGCGAGGCTTGAATGGCCCGATCAAGGTTGTCGAGGGTCTCCAGAAATGAAGCCAGGACAGCGCGTTTCTCTCGCTGCACGTCTTTTTCAACTTCTTGACGAAGCCGTGCACGTGTTTCCTCGAACTCTTTAGTCGCCGACTTATATCGTTCCGCATACTCGGAAAGCAGCTTTTCCTTGTCAGCCAACTTAAGTTCTAGTTCCTCTAAGAATGTTGGTTTGTTTGACCGAGGCTCTGTGCTGCCGCCGATATTTTCACGAGCATGCCACCGTTTGTCTACAACCTTCACGGTTGTCGGTTCTGGTGCAGGGTTTTGATCGGTGACTTCCGTTTGTTCCTGCCGGCTCTGAATTTCTTGGGTTTCTTCTGCTGCTACAGTTTCGGTTGACTGTTTATTCACCCGCAGGCTCCTGGATAGTGTCGTTCTGAGGGATTACCGTGGCCGACTCAGGCGGCGTGGTTTTCAGTGACTCGTAACTAAACTCCAGACCGTCTTTCATGGAATTTAGACTGATATTAACAGTGCCCCCTTTCTCAAGGCGACCAAACAGGATTTCGTCAGTGAGCGGATTTCGAACTTCGGATTGAATCAGCCGGTTAAGCGGCCGGGCCCCAAAAACTGAATCGTGACCTTTTTCGGCGAGCCATTTCCGCGCGTCGGAACCGAGGGTGATTGCAACCCGTTGTTCCGCTAACTGCGTTTCAAGCTGAATAATGAATTTCTCTACGATAGTCTGCATCACGCTCGGCGTGAGCGGTCCGAAGTTGACTATGGTGTCTAAACGATTCCGAAACTCAGGACTAAACACGCGTTCGACTGCTGACTTCAGCCGGCCGGTCGACGATGCATTCTGGTCCTCGTTGAAGCCGATGGAAGTTACACTGGCTTCACGGGAACCTGCGTTGGATGTCATGACGAGAACAACATGACGAAAGTCAGCTTTTCGTCCGTTGTTGTCTGTCAGTGTGGCGTGGTCCATCACTTGCAGGAGGATGTTAAAGATATCTGGATGGGCTTTCTCAATTTCATCCAATAGCACAACAGAGTATGGATGGCTCCGCACCGCATCAACTAGTAATCCGCCCTGTTCGAATCCTACGTAACCAGGCGGTGCTCCAATGAGGCGCGACACCGCATGTTTTTCCATGTACTCACTCATGTCATACCGGAGGAATTCGTTACCAAGATGCAGCGCTAGTTGCCTGGCCAGTTCTGTTTTGCCGACACCCGTCGGGCCAGTGAACAAGAAGCACCCCGCTGGCCGATCTGGAAGGCCAAGGCCCGCTCGTGCCCGTTTTATGGATGCGGTTACGGCGGCCACGGCTTCTGGCTGACCAAATACAACCCGTTGCAGCGATTCTTCTAGGGTTCTGAGACGTTCCTTGTCTGATGAAGAGGCCTGCTTTTCCGGGATTCTTGCCATCCGGGCCACGACACGCTCAATGGCATCAGTTGTCACGACGAGAGGTTTCCCGACGACGACATCATCTTGGTTGCCATGCCGAAGAGCTAAGAAAGCGCCTGCTTCGTCTATGACGTCAATCGCACTATCAGGTAAACGTGCGTCGCGGAGGTGTCTGCTGGCCAGTTTGGCTGCGGTCGATAGAGCTGTGTCTTCGTATTTGACATCGTGGTGTAATTCGTAGCGTAACCTGAGACCCTTGAGAATCTTGGTTGTTTCGTCAACGGAAGGTTCGGCGACGCTGATCTTTTGTAGCCGACGTGCGAGGCCACGGTCCTTTTCAATCTGTTTAAATTCTTCGAAAGTAGTGGATCCGATCACTCGAAGTTCCCCAGCCGTAAGGATTGGTTTTATTAATGTCGCCAAATCCATAGTGCCACCGTTCGTAGCGCCGGCTCCGACCGCCGTATGCATTTCGTCTATGAAGAGAATGGGCATTTTGTGGTCACGAAGCCCTTCAATAACAGCCTTGAACCGTTCTTCAAAATCTCCACGGAATCTGGTGCCGGCCAAAAGTGCGGTCGTATCAAGCGAAAAAATCTCAGCGTCTTTCAGTCGATTGAGGCTGTCATCGTCGAGTAGGCGAATAGCCAACCCTTCTGCCAGTGCGGTTTTTCCTACCCCTGCATCACCGACAAAAACCGGATTGTTCTTGCGCCGCCGACAAAGAATTTCCATCGTTCGACGCAACTCTGCATCACGCCCAATGAGGGGATCGAGTTTATTGGCCTGAGCTCGTTGCGTCAGGTTTACCGTATAGGCTTCCAGTGGCTCTTGAGTCTTCGTGGGACCTTCATCGCCTGCGCCAACTGTGGCGCTTTTTAACTCACTTTCTCCTGAGGTTAACGGAACTTTGGAAATTCCATGGGAGATGTAGTTGAGAACGTCCAGCCTCGTGATTGCTTGTGTTTCAAGTAACTGGGCGGCATATGCTTTGGGCTGCTGCAGAATAGCTGCGAGCACATCTCCCGACCTAACCTCGTCCTTCCCGGCACTCTGGACGTGAAGGACAGCCGCCTGCAAAACCCGTCTAAAACCGAGCGTCTGAGCTGGCTCTCTGGTGCGTTCTTCTTCTCCGAAGGTCTCGAGTGAGGACAAGAACTCGTCAAGTGTCACCCGAAGGCCTTGTAGATCAGCTCCACAAGCAGCAAGTATCTGTTCTCCGTCCGGGTCGTGTGCTAGGGCATAAAGAAGATGCTCTAACGTTAGGTGTGTGTGGTGCCGCGATGCAGCTTCCCGGTAGGCGATGTGTAGAATCAGCTCAAGTGATGCACTGAACATAAGGCGAATTAACCTTCCTCAACCATAGCTTGTAGAGGAAATCCCTCGCGTTGGGCTAGTTCGCGAAGCATTTCCACTTTCGTTTCAGCGACTTCGTATGTATAAATTCCACAGGTGGCCTTTCCTTGAGTGTGCACCTGCATCATCAGACGAAAAGCCTCTGCCGGACTCTTTTGAAAGACTTCTTCAAGCACACTCAGAACAAATTCCATGGTGGTGTAATCGTCGTTTAGGAGTAACACTTTGTACATCTTGGGTGTTTTTGTCTTCTGTTGTTGGCGTTCGAGCACTTCATCGCCAGGTGCCGTACTTCCGGATCTTGTTCGGTCGCCCACGGTTCTATCTTCGGCTGACTGCCGCAGTAGGTCAAGATGCCGCGCGGCCGCATAGTACAATCCGTGCATCCATGGAAACGATTGGCAGAGGTGTTCAGTTTGCGGATTTGGAGTTCTTGGGCCAACCACGAGTCATTGCGACGGCTGTTTTACAGGGACCGAACGGCCTGACTTTGGTCGACCCTGGTCCAGCAAGTTGCTTGGACACGCTACGGGAGTCACTTGCTGACCATGGGTTTGACTTGGCCGATGTGCGGGCACTGTTACTGACACATATTCATCTTGATCACGCCGGCGCGGCAGGGTCTATTGTGAAAATAAATCCGGACGTGGAAGTCTATGTTCATGAGCAGGGCGCGCCGCACATGGTTAACCCAGCTAAGCTTTTGGCTAGTGCCAGCCGTCTGTATGGCGAGGACATGGACCGGTTGTGGGGTGTATTTCTTCCCGTGCCGGAGAAGAACATTCGACGCCTAGAAGGCGGAGAGCGACTCAACGTCAACGACCGAGAGCTTGATGTGGCTTACACACCGGGACATGCGTCACATCACGTCGGGTATTTTGACCAATCGAGTGGAATTGCATTTGTGGGTGACACAGCCGGCATGCGAATTGGTGACGAGTTGTTTTCGATGCCACCTACGCCACCACCAGACATTGATATCGACAAGTGGAAACAGAGCATCGATTTGATTCGGCAGCGCCGACCGTCGACGCTTTTTATTACCCATTTTGGACCCCACGATGACGTTGAACCGCATCTCGATGCATTCCTTGAACATTTGGATGCAATGACAGACATTGCGCGGCATAGTCTTGAAGGCCACGAAGATACCGCCGCACGCATGAATGCGTTCACAGACAAGATGCGTGTCTATATCCAACGCCACGTTTCCCCGACAACCGCGACTTTGTACGACTCAGCGGCACCATTGTCGATGTGTTGGCTTGGTCTTGTGCGGTACTGGAAGAAGCGCGGGGTCGGAGTCACGCCACCCGCCTAGTAGAAATTACTGAAACAGGATGGCAGGCGAATGCCGACAGGACACCAGTGTTCGAACTGAGTCTTGGTTACTCGATGCCGGGTACTTGATTTCCTCTAATCCAAACCGATTCGATTTTGCGAGTGTTTCTGATGTCGTCAAGTGGGTTGGCGCCGAGAACGACGAAGTCTGCCCATTTGCCGGGGGATAGGGAACCGAGAGTGTCGTCGATTTGCATGCACCGGGCAGCATCTCCGGTCGACGCTACAATGGTTTGAAGTGGCGTGAGACCGGCCTCGACCATCAACTCCAATTCTTTATGTTCGAAGAACCCTTGGAACCGTCCGGCAGGCCCGGTGTCTGTGCCCATGGCGATGCCCACTCCTGCGTCGGCCAGCGACTTGAGGTTTGTTTTTGCCTGCTGGAGGGCTTCTTTGTAAATTGGGGCGGTTTGGCTGTTTTGGACCCGTTCCTGATAGGCTGATGAAGAAAGTTCGTCGATTACGGCTGGGTCAGCTTCTCGTAAGAAGAAAGGGTCGTCAAACCAATCGGGTCGGGACTCGTAGACAAACGTCGACACTTCTCGCATTAATGTCGGGCAGTAACAAACAGCGTGTTCTTTCAGTAGAGTGGTCAACTCTTCGTCCACAGCTTCATCCCGGACGCTGTGAGCAATCAGGTCAGCGCCCGCTTCCACTAGTTGTTTTGCGTCGGCAAGGTAATACAGATGTGCGGCGAGCCGCAGACCCCGGGCATGGGCTGCGTCTATGACTGCAGTGTAAACGGCGGGTTGCATCTTTTGGCTGCCGCCGAGGTTGTCGTCTACCCGGATCTTAATGATGTCCACACCTGTATCCGCGACGGTGTTAACGCGCTCGATCGCTTCTTCCGGTGACTCAGCGGTTATCACAGGACCCGCGAGATACAACCGCGCGTGGTCGAGGTCTTGAGTTGATCGATCTCGGACGGCTACGCCTGTCGGACCACCGCCGCCAAGACTGAACACCGTGGTCACTCCGTAGCGTGCGTAGAGCGCCAACTGATTCTCGATGTGCGCCTCGGTATAAAACAACGGGTCTGCCTCTAAACCGCGCACATTGTTAACGTGACCATGGGCGTTGATCAACCCGGGGATTATTGTTTTTCCTGAGACATCAACGAGCTGAGCATCCACTGGCACAGCAACGCTGTCTCCACTAGCTTCAATCCGTCCGTCGCGAACAATGAGGGTTCCGTTCTCTATGACCGTATTGCTGTCACCTAGGATTAGCCGGGCCCCGGTAAAGGCTGTTAAGCCTGGTGTCGGTTCGACTGATTCTGGTTCTGGGGTCGCACAAGCCCCAACTATGAGACAGAGCGCCAACACTGGATTAAACCGTGTAGTGGTATGCATCAGCCGGACCTCGTTTTGATCTTCCGATTCCGTCCCACACTAGGGCGACCGAGTTATTGCTCGCCTCGCAGCTGTTCCAAAATATTGCCAAGGCGCTCAATTTCTACACCATACTGAGCCCAATCGCCGTCCCGCTGGGCTCGCAATGCTTGATCGTAGTAGTCCTGCGCTTGTTGCGTAAGCATTCCAGATCTTGATGCATCCGAGGAGTTAACAGAGGCAGTCTGAGTGTCTAAATTCGACTCCGTTTCCGCGAGTATTGTCGGCGCAGTCGCCGGAAAATCGGCAGGTTCTGATCCACTGAATAGTCGCTTAAGCGCTAGGTCTAAATTGGCCTCCATGACAATCTGATTCTGGTATGCCACGACGACTTGCTTTAACTCAGGAATTCGGCCACCAGACGCACGAAGATACAGAGGGCGCACATAGAGCAATGCTTCTTCAATTGGGATTACTAAAAGTGTTCCCTGGATCACCTCAGAACCCTGTTGGTTCCAAAGCGTTAGCTGTGGGGAGATCTCCTGATCTTGGTTAATTCGAGCCGCGACCTGGGACGGACCAAAAATCAGCTTTTGTTTCGGAAATTGGAAGACCATCATCTCGCCGTAATTGGCACCATCGCTTCTAGCTACCATCCATGCAGCAAGATTGTTCCGGCCTCTCGGCGTGAAGGGCAGCATCTGTATGAATTCAGCTTTTTCTTCGCCGGGCAATCGCATGATGGTGTAGTACGGCTCCAGCTGTTCGCCATCGACAACGGGAACTTCCCATTGGTCCTCACGGTTGTAGAAGACAGAGGGGTTAGTCATGTGGTAGGTCGAGTACATAGCCGTCTGTAGAGTGAAGATCCCTTCGGGATAGCGCAGGTGACTCTGCAGATCTTGCGACATTGACTCAAGCGGTTTGAGAAACCCCGGAAAGATTTTTCCGAGAGTTATAGCAATCGGGTCATCTGGGTCTGCCAGATAGAATGTTGTTGTTCCGTTGTAGGCGTCAATTACGAGTTTTACAGAGTTGCGGATGTAGTTAAGGTTAGTTCCAGCCGGTGAAGCGTAGGGGTAGTTACCAGTCACCGTATAGGCGTCTCGAATCCAAAACAATCTTCCATCGCTAATCACGAGGTAGGGATCGGAGTCGTACTGCAGAAAAGGAGCGATTGTTGCCACTCGATCAGAAATGTTTCGGTGAAAGATGATCCGACTTTCGCTGCTTACCTGGCTACTTACGAAGATCTCATACGACCGAAACCGTAGGCTAAAGAGCAGTCTTCTGATGAGGTTGCCAACCTTAATCCCACCGGCGCCGTCATAACGCGTCGAGACGTTGTCGTCCCCCTCAGGATAATGAAACTCGTCGGTGGCCGTGTTGACGACAACATAGTCGTTCGACAGTTCACCGAAGTAGATGCTGGGTTGGTCGACTGAAAGATCGGTCTCGGACTGAGGTGGGAGATCTCGAAGAAACAGAACGGGTAAACCTTCCTGCGTGACCTCGTTGACCGGTCCCATCGCGACCCCGAAGCCGTGAGTGTATTGGAGGTGCTCGTTAATCCAGGACCGGTTGGGTAGGCTGGCCGAGTTTAACTCGCGACTCGAGAGCATTGTTTGTCGATATTCTCCGTCCACGATATACCGGTCGTTGTCGACCGACGCGAACTCGTAGTAGGTGCGAATCTCCTGAATCTGGCCAAATGTGTCGAGGAGTGGTTGCTGGTCCCACAGGCGCACGTTGTTGATTGTTTCCGCGTTGTTTTCGATATCTGACATCGTCAACTCTGCGTCGCCGGAGACCTGCCGTTCGTCAATGTTGTCCAGATTGAACGCAAACCGCGTGGCGGCAATGTTGTGGACAAGAAAGGGTGCCTCTCTCGACTGTTCGTCGGGAGTGACCACGAACTGTTGAAGCAGTGAAGCGGCTCCACCACCTGCCACCGAAACTATCAAATAGCCCGCTATGGCCGCACCGACTGGCCAAATCGTCGAGAACAGTGCTCCGTAAGCTGCGGCCAAAGCGCCAACGGCAGCAACGATCGTTAAGATGTATAACGCTGGTAGCCGAACAGCTTGGTCGGCATATGAAACACCATGAACTATCCCGGCAGGTGTGGTTAGGGTTCGAGGTATGTCGAGATAAGCACCGGCGGCGAGAACGACGAAGATCACCGCAATCAGCATTGATAGGTGCTGCCTGGATTTCGGGCCAACTGACAAACCTTTGGGCGAGAAAGCGATTTGTCCGGTAGCGACGTACCCGCCAATGGAACCTATAAATGAGAGGACGCCGAGTCCGAGGCCGGTGTATCTCAGGAAATCAAGAAAGGGCAATGTAAAGACGTAGAAGCCGGCATCTCGCCCAAGAATTGGGTCAGTCGTGCCAAACGCCGTGGCGTTAAAAAACTGCAAGACGACCAGCCATTGGCCAGAAACGATTCCAGCAATGAAAAGAGCTAAAACTCCAGATAGCCCGGCGGCGAGAACGCCTAGATGGCGTTGCTGCAAGACGATCGGCTGAATGTCTCCGCCGCCAGGGAATATTACGAACGGTCGGTCTGCCCCCTGCACCGCCAATCTGAAATTCGTAAATAGAAAGGCGAAAGCGAAGAGAAATCCAGCGATTCCCAGTAGCGCTTTAGTCGTTAAACTCTTGAGAAAGATGGGTTGAAACCCGGTTTCTCCGAACCATAGCCACTCGGTATAAATTTCTGCGAATGAGGGCAAGCTTAGGATTAGGAGCAGGGCAAACAGCGCGCTGATGATCATTCGTAGTGGCATGGCGATTTATTTTCTCAGGTTTTGAAAGTGTTATAGAAATTTTATCTGGGCAACGGTTAAAAACCATAGAGAGCGCTCAGATAAATCCCGTGTTGATAATAGCTCTTTACGGCGAATATCCAACGATAGTCGTATCCAATCCGAGTCGACAAGTGCTGAGCTAGTGGAATTTCGAAGCCTCCACCAATCAGAAGTGTGCCATTCGTGTCCTGCGACGTACCAGACAACGGGAACGGTATATCTGACACTGCCGAGATATCCAACTGGGTTGTTCCCAACAAGAGGTGGCCGAAAGACTGGACAGGACCAAGACGCCATGTTTTCGTTGGACCAGCCAGAAGGGTCAGAAATTGGGAGTCTATTGCGAGAAATGTTATCGATTCAGAGTGTTCTAACCGGCTGATGTGAATTTCCAGGCCAAATTTTTCGGTTAGATTCCACACTCCACCGGCCAACCAACCGGTAGTCGGACGCTCGACCATGTCAGAGGTGTCAAGAAAGGTCAGTCCTCCAAAGATTTGAACAAGCGGTAGGTCTTGAGCGTCTACCTTCGCGGGCATGATGACGACCGCAAACAACAACATAAACGCCAAGCAAGTGGTTTTCATAGATAAAAGCACTGTGGCCATGATTGTAGCCAGCGGCTAAGAGATTATAGGTGTAGTGCGGTATCCTTCAGAAATGGCGATAAGCGCAGGCAGCAAGGCGCCAGATTTTGAGTTGGCGAGCCATTTGGGTGGGCGGGTCCGATTGTCCGGTTTTAGGGATAAGAAATATGTACTGGTGGCATTCCATCCTTTAGCGTGGACTCCGGTTTGCGCCAGCCAAATGGCAAGCTATCAGGAAGACCTTAGCTGGTTTGCCGAGCACTCAACCCATGTTCTTGGCATCAGCGTTGACGCCGTTCCAGCCAAGGCTGAGTGGGCCAATCATTTAGGGGGGCTCTCTTTTGACCTTTTGAGTGATTTCTATCCACACGGTGAAGTAGCTGCGGCGTTCGGCGTCGCCCGGGAAGATGGAATCTCCGAACGTGCCGTTTTCGTCATCGACAAGGGTGGAATGATTGTGTTTTCAAAGGTATACGACATACCGCAACTGCCGGACCTCGGTGAGGTCAAGCAGGCGATTGCACAACTGGTCAGACCAGAAGAACTGGACAAATAGCTAGGCTTACGGTATATCAAGTCTGCAGTCTACGTCCCTATGTCAAAAAAATATCGTCAGCGCGGGTATCAGGACGAATCTCCCAAGGAGATTCGTCCTGACCGACCGGATCAATCCGACGGCAAGCGAGAGCGAGGGCCTCGTCGTGGGTATGGACCTCGGGAGCCCCAGAAAATAAACATGCCCAGCTTTCGGGATGTCATGAAGTGTGCCCGATGTGGCCATGGTATAGCGGGTCCTGTTGAGGTTGGGTCCCGCTGTCTACAATGTTCTAGTGATTTGCATAGCTGTTCACAATGCACGTGGTTTGACACTGGGAGTCCGCTCGAATGCAGTCAGTCCATTCCTAGCCGAGTGTCTCCAAAAGATGCACGTAATACCTGTACCTATTACGAAGCACGGGTAACGGTCGAACGTGAAACCAGTTCAAAGTCGATGTCCAAGCATAGCAACGGCGGTGCTCGACAGGCTTTCGATGATCTTTTTAAGTGACGCGGCCATCGAATTCCGTTTTGTCTAGCGCTTGGCCACTTGTTTCTTCTGTAATAATTCGAGAATGGATGATTCAGTCTGGGTTGATAACTTGGAGGGCCGGTTAGCCCGCATAGAACAACCCGTCAAACTTGTGTTTTTTACTCAGACCTTCGGGTGCGACACATGTCTGTCTGCTCGGCAGGTGGTTGACGAATTTGCGAACTTGTCTGAGCAGATAACCGTCGAAGAGCACAATCTTGTATTGGATAAGGTCCACGCCGAACGTTACGGTGTCGACAGAGCACCTGCGATCATCGTGAGTGGTGAGACGGACCTTGGCATCCGATATTACGGCGTACCAGCCGGCCATGAACTAGCCTCTTTCCTTGATGCGATAGTCTTGGCCGGAACCGGTGAACTGGCGTTAAAGGAAGAGAGCCTGGCGGCAATCGCAACTCTTAACCGACCAGTCGACATCAAGGTCTTTGTGACACCTACCTGAGCATTTTGTCCCCAGGCGGTCGGCCTGGCTTACAAACTTGCGGCGGCGAGTCCAGAAATTGTTGCGACTGTTGTCGAAGTCACAGAGTTCCCCGATCTCGCGGAGCGATATCGGGTGTCTGGTGTGCCCAAGACGGTCGTTAATGACACGATTGAGTTTCTTGGTGTTCAGTCGGAGGATGTCCTCGTCGCGCAGCTTACACAGGAATTGCAGAAAGGGACGGTGGGTTGAATCACCGACTAGCCCGTTTAGCTCTAACTTGGTCGTTAGCTTGTTCAGTGGTTGTCTGGAATCAGGACCAGGTAACAGCTGAACAGCAACCAACAATTGAGCCCGTAGAGTACCGTCTGTCATTTCCATCTCCTGAGCACCGGTGGCTCCAAGTTGATGTCACCTTTTCTCAGCTCGGCGATTTTCCGTTTCGAGCACGGATGAGTAGTGCGTCACCAGGGCGCTATGCTCGTCACGAGTTCGCAAAAAACGTCTTTGACGTCCATGCATTCGATGGAACAGGCGCTGAGGTAATGGCAACTCGGCCGAACCCGCACGAATGGGTGGTTGCTCATCACAACGGGTCAGTTCACTTTCGATATCGGTTGTTTGGGTCTCGGGTCGATGGAACTTATTTGGCGGTTGACTCCAGACACGCGCACATGAACATGCCCGCGACACTCATGTGGGGTCTTGGACTGGAGGACCGGCCGGTCCGTGTGGTTTTGGAGCCGCCGGTGGATGCCAACTGGAAGGTAGCCACACAGCTCTATCCGACCAACAACCCGATGGCCTTCACTGCTCCCAATTTGCAGTATTTGATGGACAGCCCGATTGAGCTTAGTGATTTTGAACTTCATTCATTTTCGGCGGCTGATCCATCTTCACCCGCTAATCAACCGATTTTTCGGATTGCCCTTCACCACGACAGTCGTGCCGATGTTACTCGCTACATGTCATCTGTCGAGGCAATCGTGCGAGAGACGGTCCTGATCTTTGGCGAATTTCCAGTGTTTGAAACGAACACCTATACCTTCATAGCAGACTATCTGACAGATGCCAGCGGCGATGCAATGGAGCACCGCAATAGCACGGTGTTGACTTCCAATGGTCGGATCGACGTTCCGGAGCAGGTGGAACGTCTGCTGGGGTCTGCGGCACACGAATTTTTCCATGTCTGGAATGTCGAGCGTATACGTCCACAATCACTTGAACCGTTCGACTTCACCGACGCAAATCTCTCGGGGGAGCTGTGGTTGGCGGAGGGCTTTACCAACTATTACGGCAAGTTGGTCATGCAACGGTCGGGCCTTACAACGTTACGACGCACACTCGACAGTTTTGGCTCGACCCTCAATTTAGTTGTTTCGAGTCCTGGTCGACTGCTCAATAGCGCGGTTCAAATGAGTCGGCTGGCTGCGTTTACGGACGCTGCGACCGCGATCGATCCCACAAATTTTGACAACACGTTTATTTCGTACTACAGCTGGGGAGAGGCAATCGCCTTGGGCCTTGACTTGTCGCTTCGTGTGCGCACAGGCGGGGCTGTAACGCTGGATCATTATATGCAGGCGCTGTGGGAGCGGTTCGGTGAGCCCGGTGGCGTAGTGCCGGGCCTCGTGGATAACCCTTACACCTTGGCCGATGTGCGGTCGGTAATGGCTACTGTGTCCGGGGACGATCGATTTGCCGCAGAGTTTTTTGAGCAGTTCATTGAAGGTCGGGATGTCGTGAACTACGCTGAACTATTGGAACACGCTGGCTTAATTCTGCAGCCTCAGGCTCCTGGACAGCCTTCCTTGGGCCGCGTCCACTGGGGTATTGGAATGGCGGTCATTGCCGCCACGCCGTATGGGTCCCCGCTGTACAACGCGGGAATCGACCGGGGTGACGTGGTAACAACATTTGATGGTAAGCCCGTGTCTTCGATGCGAGACCTCGAGCGCATTCTCCAGAACATTCATCCAGGCGAAACTGTAGCAGTTGGCTTTTTGCGACAGGGTACTCCTTTTGAATCACGGGTGGCTCTGGTGGAGGATCAGGCTTTTACAATTGTTGCCATCGAATCTACTGGTCAGGTGCTGTCGGCTGCACAAGAAGCTTTTCGGAATGCTTGGTTTGGCAGTCTCGATCGCCTGAACTGATCGAGGCGTGACTTCAATGGCTAGGACGGCATCAGAAACGTCTTACCTTTCTTAATTAAGCCGCCGACCAGTGCCCATGAGCCACGAAGCGAATCCGACTATGAAGGCGCCTACCATTGCCCATACAAAGGATCGTACGCTGAATCCAGGGACGAGAAAAGCTGCTAACGCGAACACTAAGCCGTTGACTACAACGTAAAACAAACCCAATGTCAATATGGTGATTGGCAGGGTTAGGAGCAGGAGCATAGGTTTGACGACTGCATTCGCGCAGCCTAAGACTAGTGCCGCGACCATCAAGGCACCTAGCGAAGAGATTTCCACGCCCGGTAGCACCCAAGAGGCCGCACTAAGTGCCAGGGCCGTCGACAACCAGTGTCTAAAGAAGTAACTCACCCTGTGACGATAAAGACTCTTCAAAAACATGTCACTACTTAGTCAATTTCTCCCCGGTGTGGAGTTGCCGAAAGCACAGACAGTCAGCCAGCGATCAACGGCACATAGACTTCACCATTCCGGCCGGTGTAGAGTGCCACTTTGACGGTTAGGTGTAGTTAAGAGGGGGAAAGGTTTAGGCGATGCAAGTGATTCGACAGATGCTACTGATGGTTCCGGTCGCTGTTTTTGTCCTGGTCGGACCTGTAATAACCCCTGTAAACGGCCAGCCGGCTGCAAGTGCCGCAGTGGCTCGGGTTGGAGACGTCATCGTTACCCTTGATGACGTTGATCAAGCGTGGAGTCAGAACGATGCTAGGTCACAGATGCGGCTACTTCAGCAACTTTATGAGACTCGTCGGCGGGTTCTCGATGTGGTCATCGGGAACCACCTTGTCGATCGTGAGGCGAGGGCACGAGGCCTTTCGAGAGACGAACTGCTTGCTATCGAGCTTCCATCGCGAACTTTGCCTATTACTGACGAAGAGATCGCACTAGTTTACGAGCGCAACCGGGAAGCTTTTGGCGATCGCACCTTGGACGATTCCCGGTCTGAAATTCAAGATGCGATCGAACGCCAACGACCTCTCCAAGCGTTACAGCAGTTCATGGCTGATCTTCGCCAAGAGGCCGACGACGTTACTCTCACGCTTGAGCCGCCGAGACAGCAGGTCGAAGTGTTTTCTGATGATCCCTCACGAGGACCGACTGACGCCCCGATAGTACTCATCGAATTCTCTGATTTCCAGTGTCCGTACTGTCAGCGTGCCACCGGAATCTTGTCGGAGCTGATCGGTCGTTATGCGGATCAAATTCGATTCATTTACAAAGACTTTCCTTTGTCGAACCACCCGCAGGCATTTAAGGCAGCCGAAGCCGGAAACTGCGCGCATGAGCAGGGAATGTTCTGGCCATTGCACGACAAAATGTTTGTGAGCCAGGATGCCTTGGATGTTTCCTCACTGAATTCCTATGCGTCGGAACTGGGCTTGGATGAAGAAGCGTTTTCGATCTGCCTCGAGGAAGGTCGATATACCCACCGAGTGCAGCAGGACCTACAAGCCGGTCGCGGAAACGGGGTCTCATCAACACCGACGGTGTTTATCAACGGCCGCCCCATTATGGGTGCTGTGCCGCTTGAGACCCTTGAAGAAATTGTGCGCGAAGAATTGGCTGCATCCGGACGTTGAATGATCGCTGAAAGTAGTGGGAATCAACGCGTGATCGCGGTCGATCCCGATTCGCAGCGACGCGGGACCGCGACAGAACCTTACCAAACACGCGCTGGCTTGGCTCACAGAGTTCGGTAGGACCACCGTAATGGGAGAAGACGGGGGGAGCCTAGGCATGCTCCCGTTCGCCGCACCTATGAGTCCGCTAGATTTTAACTGTTCCCGATCGCGAGGTGCTTCAAGAAACTGTAAGCGTGAGCGCGCTGCGGCTGAAGATCGGGCCCCGAATTGCCTTCGCCGCCTGGCTAGGCCGTTGCACCGGGCCGAGGGGTTGTACACGCGAAAGGGGCGAGTGTGGCTCGCCCCTTAGAAACTGCACTGGGATGGGAACGGGTAGTTACTGAATAAAGGTAGCCTCTTCGGCCAACCAAGCGTTGAAGGCAGCTTCAGGTTCTACCGTCACAGCAGCCTTCATCGTATAGTGCCCAAGGCCGCAGAGTTGGGAGCAGTTAATTTCAAAGCTTCCTTCCAGGGTAGGCACCCACCACATGGGCGTTTCCAGGCCAGGGATAATGTCCTGTTTGACTCGCATTTCTGCGATTCCCAAGCTATGAATGACATCCATTGACGATAGATAAAGAATAACTGGTTTGTTGACTGGAATGTGCAACTGGTTGATAGTTGCGATGTCATCGGCGCCGTTGGGATCACTCCGGTCCAGTCCAATAGCGTTCGTTCGTGTAATCAGACTAAGGTCTCGTCGGCCAAACCGGCCGTCCGGGCCAGGATAATGAAAATGCCACTCGAATTGCTTGGCAATCGTGCGAATAACGGTTGATTCGCCTTCAGGCGGAAGTTCGTTGACGCGGTCAGCCCACGCCGGAATGGCAAAGCCCACAAGTATCACCGCTTCGATTACGACGACAGCAATATCTATGTAACTCGAGGTGTGACTCGTGATCCCGTTATAGTCGGCAGTGGGATTCGCAGAAGCCCTGAACCTGAAGAGCACCCACACCAAATAGATGCCCCACCCGACGAATAGAACAAACATCAGGTAATGGATCACAATGATCATCGAGTCAATTTCCTGCGCGTGTGCCGATGCTTGGACCGGCAACCCCAACAACTCACCCATTCTTGCCTTCTCCTACTCAGGCCTACGGCCTGTCTCTATCCTGATCTTGTCCCAGTGCTTGGCGGGAACGTTTGACTAGGTGCAGTATGAAACCCACAAACCCGCTCAATACACCACCGGTAATGCCAAGGAGCGCAAAGACGGCCCAGTTCACGCTTTGACCGATTTGAGAATCCGGGTCGACACCAAAACAAATGGGACACCCGAAGGAGTCGGTTGGAACAAGAACCACCAGCGCCGATGCAAAAAGGACTGCACTTACGAATTGTTTCGTCATGACTATTCCATTCCGATCTCACGCGTTTTTCGGACAAACGCGACCAGGTAGACGCCCATTCCGAATCCCGAAACCAGCGACCCAATCGAAAATGCCAAGTGACCCCAGGACCCGCGGTCAGACACATACATCCCAATGCCCCACAAAGTGGTCATTGCTGCTAGTGCAATGGACACTGTGATGAACAGCAGGTGTATTCCCCTGAGTGACATCATCAGTGGGCCGCCTCACCGTGGTCGGCTGCGACGGCCGCGTCAGAATTCGGGACAATCATCTTCCTGCCGTATGTATTGGTATGCCCAAGAAGTGGGATAAAAATCAAGACTAAAAAGATAAAGGCGGTGAGCAGCAGAGTGAAGTAAATGGTCTTCCGTTCCCCCACCAAGTGCATGAAATACGTTGCAACGAGTGAACCTTTGACTGTGGCAATGATCAGGGCAATCACCACGCCCAGCGCAACGCCCGCAGGTATAAATGAGACCAACACCGTCACGACCGTCAACACCATCAACGCTGCACCAATTTTTTTATATAGCTTAACGTGCGCTTGGACGTCTTCACTCATGTGTCTCTCCTCGGTCGCGGTTCATCAATTACGTCAGATATAGCACCGGGAATAGGAAAATCCAGACTAAGTCGACGAAGTGCCAGTACAAACCGGCGGCTTCAATGCGATTGATAAATTGTTGCTTATTTGTGTGCCACAACGCACTACCGGGTCCCAAGAAGTAACCATTCACAACGACCCCGCCGATGATGTGCAGAGCGTGTAATCCAGTCATTGTGAAATAAATCGCGAAATAGGTGCTGACGCTGGGATAGTCCCCGTGCGAGAACTTGTCCAGATATTCGTAACTTTTTACCGCTAGGAAAAGTACGGACAGGCCAATGGTGATACCCATGTAGCGCTTGTATCCTGACAGGTCGTCTTGCTTCAGTGCTGCATAGCAAAAAACCATCGTGATACTTGAGGCGATCAGGACAACGGTGTTGAACGTGCCGATCGGCGTGCTGAGGATGTCCGCACCTGCAGGCCATTCGACGGCGTTGATACGCAGAAGGATGTAGGTTGAGATCAGTGCTCCAAAGAGCATGACTTCCGAAGCCAAGAACAACCAAATCCCGAGTTTGACATTGGTTAGGCCAGTATCCGGGCGTTCGTCAACGATGTATGGAATTTCCATCGGTTCTATACCTTCGCAGGCGGTGCCTGCGGTCCCTTTAAGTCATCAGTCTGCATGTGGTAGTCGGTGTCGGACCCCGGGACGCTGTACTCATATGGGCCACGGTGCACTACCGGAGGCGTTGTGAAGTTTCCATGAGGGGGTGGCGATGGTGCTGACCACTCCAGCGTGGTGGCTTGCCAAGGATTGTTCCCGACCTTCTCACCCTTCTTGATGCTTCTGAAAAAGTTGAAGATAAAAAATATTTGGAAGAATCCGAGGGCCCATGCTCCCATCGAGATGACTTCGTTCCAGACAAGAACGTCTTGATTCATGGCGTACTGGGCACCACCATCGGCCATGCGGCGGTTCATACCAGCCAGCCCTTGGATAAACATTGGCATGAAGACAATGTTTATGCACACAAAGGAGCCCCAGAAATGAATCCGCCCCAGCAAGTCGTTCATCTTCCGGCCTGTCGCTTTTGGGAACCAGTAGTACACGCCGCCCAGCAACGCCAGCACGGTGCCTGGCGCAACCACGTAGTGAAAGTGAGCGATTACGTAGTACGTGTCATGCAGGTGTATGTCCGGTGCTGCGAGGCCAAGCGGCAACCCAGTCAATCCGCCGATGGCAAACATCGGTAAGAACGCCAGTGCGAATA
>Ga0310121_10001808_pt1 | contig 21212 bp, 13 predicted proteins | sample CB27_Tmax_986_MG_FD_203504 | JGI IMG/M metagenome (GOLD analysis project Ga0310121, IMG submission 203504) | Marine microbial communities from Western Arctic Ocean, Canada - CB27_Tmax_986 | ecosystem: Environmental > Aquatic > Marine > Oceanic | place: Canada: Western Arctic Ocean | collected...
CGTTGGCAGCACCTTCGGAGGACAGGAGACGTGCGACGTTCAGACGTGCGACGTATTCTTGAAGTTTCAGCTCAGGGCCATTCCTAGGGAATTCGGCCGAACGGCTCCTCACGCCCGGTTAGCCTCGACTCCAAAGTGGTGCAGCACGTTGCGCATCAGAGCATGGAATCTGGAATCAGCCGATAAGCCAGCGCCGGTAGCGATGCAGCCACCGTGGAAGACCCGGCCTCCCTGGGGGCGCTCCCAGTAAATCATTTCAGCCACGACCCCATGCTCGAGCGGCATCCAGTGCGCGAAATAGTCGATTCCCCGGCGGCCCTTCTTGATGACTTGAGCCAGGGTCGTAATACCTGACGGCTCGTCTGGAAAGGACGCCCCTTCCGGAAAGTGTTGTGTGATCTGTTGGATCCAGGGTAGCCGCACGTCACACTCATGACCGCCCACACGCGGCCAACCATCAGGCGCATGGCCGAAGGTCTGGCCTTTGCTGAGATCTACCTTCTCGGGTTGCTGGAACAGGAAATGCTCGGGTTGGTCCACCTGATACACTCCGAACGACTCCCTCTCCCGATGTCCCCACCAGCCGATGCACTCCAGTCCTAGAACCTTCCAGGCTGGATAGCCGCAATACCGCATCAGGCTGCCCCGCTTCTTGTCATGGCTGTGGTAGAGCTCACCGACCGTCGCCGATTCACGCCCGCCGATCCGCGGGATCAGTTTTCGACACTCCATCACTCCGCCATCGTCGTCGTAGGTCACACGCCAAAACATAGTGTTCCCTGACATGGCAACCACGTTGCCACCCTGGCGAAGAAACTTGTCGACCCCCTCATAGGCTTCGACCGACCAGTATTCACTATGACCGTTGATGACCAGGACCTTGTAGTCCTTGAGCATAGCGGGGTCGGAGTGTAGGTCGTAATCGGTAATCACGTCGTAGTCATAGCCAGTTTCGCTCAACCAGGCGTGGGCGAACCTTTCGGCGCGCATCAGGTGGCTATAGCCAACGCTGCTCTCGCTGAACAACACGTCCGGACCCGCTACCGGCCAGGGCATGTTCACGCCGAATTGGTAGGAAGGCTGGCCTTGATGGTGGTTACGGTAGCATGAGTATGAAGGCGCTTCTGGAACCACGTTGGGCAGGCCCGTGGTACTCCAGAGCTGGCGGTCCTCTGCATTGGCTGCAAAGGGCGTCGCGCTGTAGGCGAGCCAGGTATTGGTCGAGCAGAGCACCAGAATCGGCGCCTTCGGCCTCTCCGGCGCTTTCCGCACGATGAACGTCACATGATACTTGAGGGGCTTGCCGTCGATCTCGAAACGGAAACGGCCCACGTAAATACCCGACTGAGCCTCCTTCGGCAGCGGGTACCGGTGCGTCACCTCCCAGCGGCAATCGTACAGGTCATCAGAGGCGAACCGAATCGCATGGCCCCGGCTGACGTCCGTCGTGGGATCGTAGTCGCCGTAGCGCGGGGTCGCCCCGCTGTCGAACGACGGCCCCCCGATCATCCAGGTCGCTCTATTAATGATCTTTCCGTGGTGGCCATGATCACTGACGTCAGCAACCTCGTCGCCCACTTCCTCGCTCAAGGGCCAGCAAGCGATCACCCCCGTGCCTTCCGGCTGCTGGAGCCCTACTTCCTGGAATCGCTGCTCCACTTCCATCGCCGACAGCGCCCGCTCGTAGATCACGGGCATGCACATCTCTCCGTCGAGGAAATTGTCCGCTCGACCTGATTGACCAGCGGCGGCCAGGCGAAGCGGCGCGCGACCAGGCTTCAATGGCCCCTCAAAGGCCCAGCCACTGTCGAACTTGCCATCCAGATAGAGCGTAGCCAGCTTGCCATCCCAGGTAACCGCCACATGGTGCCATTGTCTTGGCTCGAGTTTTGGACCCGGCTGGAGCCGGCTGCTGCGAAACTCTCCACCGTCGCCCAGGTAGATACTCAAATAGCCCCTGTGATCTATGAGAACCGCGAATCCGCAGTCGGCCGACGGGTCGTAGTTCGTGATCAAGCCCTGATCAGCGTCCAGACGCCAGGGACAAACCCAGCACTCGAGAGTGATCGCCTTGAAGACCCGATCGGCCGGGAACCCGTTCTCCACGTGCACGTAAGACCCAGGATGAATCGCCTGCAGGCCCGGCTCGGTCGCCGGAAAGGTGTGCTCTACCTGGTCACTCTCGAAATCATCGACTTCGGTTCCCAATCGACACACCGACAGCTCATAGGGCACGGTGCTGCTGACACGAAAGTGGACAGGCTCACCCGCGGCGACACTCCTTTCCGCATACGCATGGATTCCTGGGACTGCCATTGGCAGATGCGGCGGAATTCCCAGAGCCTCACCGTGCGTAGTCGAGGTCCACTCCTTCGCGCTCGCCGTTTGATGTATCCCCAAACCGGAGGCAGCAGCCACTGCAGCCGCGGTTTCCTTTAGGAAGTCACGTCGATTTCCAGCCATGAATTGTCTCCAATGAAAAGCTTCGATCCCGAAACGCAAGTATATTCTTGCGTTCAGTATTACCATAGCTAGGAGCAGAAGATCTCTACCGATGTATCCGACCATCAGGATAATCGTCGGAGAAATCATTATCGGGGACATCCTGAACCAACGGAGAGAGGAGATCCAGATGACTTGGAATTCGAAGTGGGTACCGATCCTGATCACTTCAATCTGGTGCCTGAGCTGGGGTACCGACCCGTTACTAGGCATCGACGACCACCGGGTGGTACTCAAGTTCGACAAGAAGACGACGATCGTCCCAGCCGGGACGCCAACGCGCGGCATGATGAGCATGGTTCGGCATCCGGACGGGACGATCTACCTGAACTTCCAGTCCGCGCCGCCGAAGCTGTACAAGAGCAGCGACAACGCTGAGACGTGGACGGGAGCAGCGGTCGGGCTGGCGCAGCCGCATCAGGTGGTACAAGGAGTGGGCGTAAACCATAAGGGCCGGCTGTTTCTGGTCCACCAGACGGCGGGCGATCAACCGCCCAACGCACCGAAAAAGCTCTACGGTCAGGACCTGTTTGTTTCCTACTCGGACGACAACGGTCAAACCTGGAAGACTTCCCCCACCGACTTGGGTAGGATCCCTCCCAGTATTCCCAACATGCAGTTTCATGAAGACGGAATCCGAACGTTCATCGAACAGCCCGACGGCACACTCATGTTCACCACGACTCTCGTACCCACGCCCGATTACGCCAAGCAGCACGGAGCATATCGGCAACCCTACAAGCGGCCGAACTACCAGTTCGCCGGCAGGCCTGGTGACTTCTTCAGCGACATCGTTCTTCGCAGCGATGATGGCGGCGAGACCTGGGGCGATCCGACACGGGTCTACCCACAGTTGAGTCCTCACGAATCGGCTCTGGCCATTGATCCCAATGACGGCAACCACCTCCTGCTCATGACGCGGATCCAGACGGCTGAGAAATGGTACACCGAGGCGCAGCAGAAAGAGTTGATGAGGGAGACCGAAAATCCGAGGCCCCACTACAAGAACGGGGCCCTGTTTGAATCGAGCGATGGCGGTCGGACCTTTGCCCTGGCCAAAGGTGGCATGACCGATTGGTACGGCCATCGGGGCACGATCTACTGGTCCAGGAGCAACGTCGTGGTCGTGACACACTCCGCGGGCGGACGCGATTCTCGGAAGGTGGCGCGGATCAGCCTTGACGGCGGTAAGACCTGGGTCAATGACACCAAGACAGGCTCGCCATTCATGAATCAATCGACCAAGTTTGTTGTGGATCCGGATACCTCGTTTTCTTGCCCTACGGTTGAACGCTCCAAAGACCACTTTTTCTCGGCTATCTGGCACTATGTCGGGAGCGGGGGAGAGATCCTTGGGGTATTCTGGCACCTGGAGAGACCTTACCAGGAGTGGGCTCAGCCGTAGGCCGTCTGCGTGGACATGTCCCCTCCTGCCCGAGGCCCAGACGATGTGAGGAATAGAGAGGATCTTCCATGGAACATCCTCCGGCAGAGACGATCCCGTCCCTTTGGACGCGATCCGGCCGCCCTATCGACTTCCAAATCCTGGCGGTATCGCTATCCGGAGAATACCCGGGCCATTGGCCTCGCCCGAATTCGGCGCGATCGGTTCCTGGGGCAGTACGCGAATATTGAAGGAGGCTGGCTGCTTTCCCGGGAGGTGAAGGTCACGGGAAATCGTCTCGTCATCAACTGTTCCCCCGAACACAGGGCCTTCAGCAGAGGACCCGGAGGTTCGTGGAGAGTTGGTTTTGAAAGGATGACCCGATGCACAGGATCCGGATCGTTCTTGAAAGCTGATTAGCAGCCCTTGTGAAATCAATCGCGCCCAACCCGCGGTGGGTTTGTCGGGCGTTCAGGAGGTGCCGCCGCGCATCGCCTCGTCGATGTCTTCGGAGCTGAGCCGCCACTAGTTGTCGAGATTGGCACCACATCGACCATGAATCTCTCGCAATGCTCCATCGCTTTGGGATCGTCGCCGAAGTGATCGGCGAGCAGTGCCAGTGACAGTTGACGCGGCCCGTCGCCTTCATAGGTCCATTCGAAGCCGGCTTTCGAGAACGTCCTCAAATCAAAGCGCGGGTCTAGGGGCCGGCCGGCGGCGGTGACGGTGGCGCCTTCCAGATGGCGGCCGCCTTCGTAGATCTTCATGGCTTCATCACAGATCAGCCGCCCGGACCCAGATTCCCATCGGGATCCCGATGACGAGGCTGACCGTCCAGCGGGCCATAGGCGTCCCGCCCAGCATCGATCAGAGTGTCACCATGGGCCTCGATTCCGAGACCTGGATCCGCCGGGGACTGATCGACGCGGCCGTCCTCAGCTCTGTCGGCTATTGCGATCAACGGATCGATATCGATCGGGCGGTGGAGGCCGCCAAGGACAGCAAGATCCTCATCTACTCCAGCTGCGACACCAGGACACACAGGAGCTCGCCCTACAACGGATTCGAGGGAAGTCCGGCGACAATTCCGCGGGCGGCCGCCTTGAACGGATACCGGCAGGGCGCCGTCGGGTTCCACTTGTTCAACTATGACTACCGGAGCCATCGCCCCAACCCCGTACCAAAGGGCGAGACCTTGAGCTCCGAGACTCCTGTGAATACCTGGGGGGGACACTTCACCAGCACCGATCTCAAGGCCATCGCTGAGCTGGCGAGCGAAGAGGCTCTGTCCCGTCTTGATCGGTGCTACTATGGTTCAACCCGCGAGTTGAACCATCACGGAGACTACCCACCCCAAGTGCCCTATAAGCTTTCCACGATCGGTCGAGGTGCGGGTCCAGCTAATGCGATCCAGATCCGGGTGGACGACAATATCGCCGGCGGTCTAGCCGAGGGTAGGATAAAAAAACCGAACTGCGTCTGCGCCTGACCGACACCCAGGAATCCTTCGATCGGATCCGTTATGAGGTCAACGGAAGCAAGCTAGCTCTGTCCTCAGGCACCAGCATCAAAGACTCAAGGGGCGACGCATGGCTGGTGCTGGACACCCCCCCACCCGTGCAGCAGGGTATCAATACGATCCTGGTGGTCCTCAAAGGCATGAAGACACCAGCTGAGTACGCCGGACGAGGTGGGCCCTGGCCCACGATCTACAACTGCGAAATCATCGTCCGGTGCGAGAATTAAGTCCTCCAGAGCGAGGTTCGTAGGCTGAGCGATTGCTAAAGGCGTAGTTCCGGTCTCCGGCTGCAATGATTACACTTGCAGGCATGTTGTCTTTGGCGTGGTCGTCGACCGAATCGAGGGTGCGATTGCGACTGGGAATGCTTCTACCCTCAAAGTCATGATAGTTGCCTCCGATTCAAAAGGGCGAACGCTCCCAACTGACGATGGCGACGTCAAACGATTGAGCGAAACCGCAGGCGTAGCCGGGCCTACATTGAGGATTTCGCGATCGAGGAGCGGCCGAAGATGATGTGAAGATGAGCTGCCAGAATGTGAAGTTATTTTTGACAGAGCCCTTAGTACACCGTTTCATAAATACGGTAACGTTTGTGGCGCGCGCGACGGGGTGAGTTCGCGAAGCGACGACGAACTCGATTCCTTGTATCTTGGAGGAGGAGCGACAAAGAAATCGGCGCGTCCCGTCGCCACCCGGAGGGCAGTTGGGGGTTGCAGAAGATCTCTGCGTTGGTCGTCGTCGAAGATGGCAAGGCATCGTCTTCCTCCTCCTGCCTTGATCTCGCCTCGCAAGCCCCATCTGCAAACGTTACCGTCTTTATGAAACGGTGTACTTAGGCTAGAGCAGCCGCCACATCCAGTCCGCCCTTTCCGCACATCTATCTTTGAGTTGCCCAAAATCCATGCCCCCTTCATAATGGATTCTCAACACTCATCCAATATCCAAGTCAATTCTCACAGAATGGCCAGATACTGATGGAGAAGAAATGATGACGAAACAGTGGAAGCGCCGACGTTTTCTCCGCACTGCGAGCCTTGCCGCTCCGGGATTGCTGATCCTTCGCGACAGCCGTTCGGTCTGGGGCTACCATGCCAACGATAAGCTCAATGTCGCCATTGTCGGCGCCGGCGGCATGGGGGCGTGGAACCTCACCCACGTGGCGGGTGAGAACGTGGAGTTTCTATCGGGCTTGAGAGTCCAGCCGGCTTCGCTGCCGGAGATGACCGGGGAGAACATCGTGGCGCTCTGCGACGTTGACGAGCGATCGGTGGCGACTTCGGCTCCAGGACGTCGGAATCCTCCGGGGGAAGCCTTCGCCCGCTATGGGCGAGCGAAGAAATTCCATGATTATCGGAAGATGCTCGACAAGCTGGACCGCCAGATCGACGCCGTAGTGGTGAGCACTCCGAACCACAACCACGCTCCGGCCTGTGTTGCGGCAATGCGGCGCGGTAAGCATGTCTACTGCGAGAAGCCGGGGGCCAATTCGGTCTTTGAGGCCCGCACACTTGCCCAGGTGGCAGCCGAGCAGCAGGTGGCCACGCAATTGGGAACCCAGATGCACGCTTCGGACAACTACCGCCGCATCGTCGAGCTGATCCGCGCTGGAGCCATCGGCGCGGTGGAGGAATGCCATATCTGGCTCCGCTCGGGAGGCAGCACGAGTGATCGCCCGACCGAGACGCCACCCGTCCCCCAGGGGCTTCACTGGGATCTTTTCCTGGGGCCAGCACCTTACCGCCCCTATCATCCCACCTATTCCCGCGGTTCCGGCGGAAACTGGCACCGCTGGTGGGATTTCGGCGGCGGTAATTTCGGCAACATGGGCTGCCACTACCTCGACTTGGCCTTCTGGGCCCTGAATCTTCGATATCCGGTCTCAGTGGAGGCTGAGGGGCCTCCACCTCATCCTGAGACGACACCCGGACAGCTTCACGTCCGCTACCGATTCCCCGGCCGCGGAGAGATGCCGCCGGCCACACTGAGCTGGACGCACGGCAGTCAACCGCCGCCTGTCTTCGCGGAAAACGCCTTTCCCGACTGGGTCTGGGGCGTCTTCGTGGGCAGCAACGGAATGTTGCTTGTCAGCTACGGGCAGCGGATGCTCTGGCCTGCGAAAAAGTTCGCCGACTTCGAGCCGCCCGAGCCGAGTATCCCCTCGACGATAGGGGTAGAAATCGGTCGTAGTGCTCACTGGACCGCCGCCCATAAGGCCAACCCCTCCTGGGTGCGATCTGCTGAAGTGGGCCATCGCGCCGAGTGGATCGCCGCCTGCAAAACGGGGAGCCCAACCAGCTGCCACTTCGGCTATTCTGGCCCTATCTCGGAGGCGGTCATGTTGGGCAACGTCGCCTACCGTACCGGCGCCAAACTCGAATGGGACGCCGCCAACTTGAGGGTCACCAACGCTCCGGGCGCCAACGCGCACCTAAAACGGGAATACCGTCCCGGTTGGACGTTGTGATCTCGATTGCGCCCACTCTAAGCTGAAACTTCAACCACGAGGAAGCGAAACAGCCTTCGCCAGATGACAGAGCCGTGACTGTTAGGGAGCGGGGCCCGACAGGGACCATACCCCCAGGCGCTTCAGTGTACCGGGACAACCCTGAGGCGCTAGCCGACCTCGAAAGAGATTGACCCTGAAGTAGATCATGCTGGAGAGACTGGAAGTATTCATTCTAGGCTGGGGAGCCAATGAACCTGTTGCACATGTGGCGGCACGTCTCATCGCTTTCGCCGCTGTCCTGATCCTGAGTCTTGTTGTCTTCTTCATCGCCAGTCGAATCGTGCTGCGGATCGTTGAGCGAATGGCCCTCAAGACCGAGGCACACTGGGACGACAAGATCGTTCACAGCAGAGCCCTCTTCTGGGCTGCCAACCTGGCGCCAGCCATCGTGATCTACCTGCTTGTGCCTACGGCTCTGAGAGGTTGGGATGGGGCCGTTCAGATCATCCTCGGGACGGCTCAGATCTACATGATCGTGGTTACCCTCTTCGCCCTCGACGCGCTGCTCAACGCGGCCTTGGAAATCTACAACGACTTCCCGGTATCCCGCGAGGTACCACTCAAGGGTTTCGTACAGGTTGCTAAACTCATCCTCTATATCCTCGCCTTCATCGTCGTGATCTCCACGCTACTCAGCACGTCTCCAGCTTATCTGTTGAGTGGTATGGGCGTTCTGGCCTCGGTCCTGATTCTGGTCTTCAAGGATGCGATTCTGGGCTTCGTGGCCGGGATCCAGCTCTCCGCCAATCGGATGCTGGCCAAAGGCGATTGGATTGAAATGCCCAAGTACGGAGCCGACGGCGATGTCCTGGAAATCGCCCTGACCACCGTCAAGGTTCAGAACTGGGATAAGACCATCACGACGATCCCCACTTACGCACTCATTACAGATTCCTTCCAGAATTGGCGGGGAATGTCCGAATCGGGTGGCCGCCGCATCAAGCGTTCGATCTACGTGGACCTCAGCACGATCAAGCGCTGTACTCCCGAGATGCTGGAGCGCTTCAAGCGCATCAAGTACATCGCTGATTATGTGGAGGAGAAAAACCAGGAACTGTCCAGGTGGAATCAGGAGCGCGGCATTCATATGTCGGACGTCGCCAACGCCCGCCATCTCACCAACGTGGGGACATTTCGCGCTTACATCCAGAGTTACCTCGAGAATCACCCTCAGGTCAATCAGGATATGACCCTGCTGGTAAGACACCTGGAGACGACGTCCCAGGGCCTGCCCATCCAGATCTACTGTTTCTGCAGGGACAAGGTATGGGCAAATTACGAGCGCATACAGGCCGACATTTTCGACCACATACTGGCTATCGCCCCCGAATTCGACCTTCGCATCTTCCAGAATCCAACCGGTGGCGACTTCAGGACTCTGTCCGACAGCCGCATGCGCGGGACCGAATGAAAGAGGACGACGGGCGTCGCGTTTAAGTGCTCGCCAGCCGGTGCTGCCCCATTCGAGAAAGAAACTTGGAAGGATCCAGAATAGAGGGTGTCGCGAAAGTCCTTGGAGATTGGAAGGGTTAGGATCCCGGCTCGCTGTTGTTTCGGCGTGCTTACAGAGCCGTGACCGTGCGGGAGCGGGCCCCGATCGGGGCATGTGGCGAGTCTATAAGAAAAGGGTCCTCGGGTCACTGTCTGCCGGGTCCTGTTTACCGGCATCGGTATGCCGGTACCGCTCCTTCGCAGTCACGGCTCTGTCAAACGGCTGCGCCTGCATGATTTCCTATCCAATGAAGTTTCAGCTTAGTGTCCCCATCGGGGATGGTGAAATCCCCGCCTTCAGGCGAAGAGAAGGTCCCCGAAGTCCCGCAGGGACGGTAGGGTCATCTTCGCGTGAAGTTGAAAGTGGTAGAGTCGGTCTCTGACGTGGCTTCGGGCTCCAGGCCGAAGTGTCGCGGTCGAGCCGAGCTCGACCAACGGCGGCCTGGAGACCACAGCCACGACGAAGGTCAGCAGAGATGAGTCGAATTCGATTCGACATCCGATCGAACCCCCCGGATTCTAGCCGGGGGTCGTTCAGTTCCACGCCGTGCTAGCCATATTTTCACTTACCGCCGACCTATTGGGTATTTTGGATCTCTTCTATAGCCGCTTCATCGTTTTCCTCCTTCTCCCCTTGGATTCGACTCTCCTGCTCATCCTGGGGGCGCGCTCGGCCCGCAGGGGCAACGCCGAAGCAAAGACTCTCAACTTCGGATTCAGCGCGCTAGGCGTTCTAGGTTTACAGGATTTCTTAATCTCGTTCGGGCTGGTACCCGATTGGCATCATCTATTTGGCTGGGGCGCATTGATCCTTGTCTTGACTCTCGGCTACATACTCGAGCAACGCTTCACAGAAAACCATAAACAAGTGAAGGCTTACTCGCACGAGCTTGAAAGCGCGTCTCTGGCGCTTCAAGACTCGAATCGAAAACTCGAGGAAGTGAATCGCACTCTCGAAGAACGAGTGCGCGGGCGGACGCGGGACTTGAACGACAAGAACGAAGCACTCGAAATTGCGCTTCGTTAACTGCAAGATGTGCAGCAGCGGCTGGTCCTGCAAGAGAAAATGGCCTCTCTCGGAAACCTGGTGGCGGGCGTGGCCCATGAGATAAACACGCCGCTGGGAGCCGTCGCAAGCTCTGCTGATACTTCCCGGAGATCACTTGAGCTTATGGAGAAGCTTCTCCACGAGAGTCAATCGTTGCCAGAGCTTCAGGCAGACGCGAGATTTCAGACAGCTCTCGAAGTCCTACAAAACAGTCAAGACGTCACCACTTCCGCAAACAGCCGGATATCTACCATCGTCAAGAGCCTGCAAGACTTCGCACGCTTGGACGAGTCAGAAAGACAAGTAGCGGACCTGAACTCCGCCCTCACTACGACTCTGGCGCTGCTCCAGCACGAGTTCCACGAGCGAATTACCGTGGTCCGTCATTTTGGAGAGCTACCGCCCATTCACTGTTATCTGAGTCAAGTCAACCAAGTGATCATGAATCTCTTGCTCAACGCTTCCAAAGCAATCGAAGGTCGCGGACGCATTACCGTGTCCACCCGATGCCCAGGAGACACGGTCTCTATCAGCATCGTGGACACCGGAGCGGGAATTCCACCGGATAACCTGACTCGCATTTTCGATCCGGGGTTCACGACGAAAGAAGTCGGAGTCGGCACGGGGCTCGGGCTATCGACGAGTTACCGTATCGTCAAAGACCATGGTGGCGAGATCGAGGTGGAAAGTACTCCCGGCGAAGGCTCTGTTTTCACGATCCGGCTACCCGTTCGCTCATCGAAGCTCACGCCTGATGACTAGCCCGAATTTCTCATCGCTTGTCGTAGCGAGGCGCCGCAAGGGCCGTCCTGGCAAGGCTTGCGACCGAGGCCGCCGCAGTCGTACTTTGACAGTACGTCGAGGCGGCCGACCGAGCGAAACACAGCCAGGGTGGATGATTGCGGCGACGCAGTAGACCAGCGATGAGAAATGCGGGCTAGTTGGCGTTAGATCGGTCACGTTGCCGGCTCCCCCCTCCGATATTCCTTCGGGCTCCTGCCAGTTGGCGCCGCTGTCTTTCGAGTCCATAGGACATCGCCTTTTCGGCTGGGCGTTTCCTACACAAAAGGATAGCCGACATCCCCCCTTGGAAGTTAACTCAGAATCTCTTTGACAACGCGCGCTGGGAATTCGTCGGTGAGCCTTTCGGCACGACCATTCCGCTTGTAGATCAGATCCCGAGCATTTAGACCGAGCTGATTCAGGACGGTGGCGTGGAGGTCGTGAACACTTACCCTATTCTCTATTCCCCTATATCCCAATTCGTCGGTCGTGCCGTGGACTGTTCCGCCCTTGATTCCGCCTCCGGCGAGCCAGACTGTGAACGCATGCATGTTGTGATCCCGGCCCACTCGCTTCGCATCTTTAGGTATTTCAGAGTGAGGTAAGCGACCGAACTCGCCCCCCCAGAGCACCAGTGTGCTTTCCAGCAGCCCGCGCTGCTTCAGATCCTGTAACAGGGCCGCTACTGGCCGGTCGGTCATTCCACAGGTCTCGGGTAAACCCTTCCAGATTTCGAAATGGTGATCCCAGGGGTCGTGATTCATATAGATCTGGACGATGCGTACTCCACGCTCGACCAGCCTCCGGGCCATCAAACAGCGGCGGCCATAGGAGGCGGTCAGCTGGTCGTCTAGACCGTACATCCCACGGGTCGTCTGGCTTTCCTGGGAAACATCGAGGACGTCAGTGGCTTCCAGCTGCATTCGAGCTGCCAACTCGTAGCTGTGAATCCGTGCTCCGAGCTCGGCCTCTCCCGGATGCCTTTCCCGGTGAGCCATGTCCATCCGCCCCAGCAGCGACTTCGCAACCTGGAGAACCGGTCCGGGAAACTCCTCCCGAGGCTTGAGATTGGGCAAGGGAGATCCCTGCGACCGCAGCCGTGTTCCCTGGTAGACCGGTGGCAGCCAGCCCGACTGCCAGTTCTGGATACCGCAGCGCGGCAGCCCCGTCGGATCCTCCAACACCACATATGCCGGCAAATTCTGATTCTCGCTTCCCAGACCATAGGCCACCCAGGCACCCAGCGTGGGACGTCCGGGAAGGAGACGGCCGGTATGCATCAGAAAGATTGCAGGCTCATGGTTGGAGTGCGTAGTGTACATGGCGCGGACCACTGCCATGTCGTCGACGCGAGTTGCCAGGTGCGGCAGCAACTCCGACACGTCGATCCCGGCCTTCCCGTATTTGGCAAATTTGAATTGGGTGGGCATCAACGATCCTGCGACCCTATTGAGGCGCTGTTGACTGTCCAATGCCGAGGGTGGCGGTGGCTCACCAGCATGCTTTTCCAGCAGCGGTTTGGGATCGAAAAGATCCATCTGGCTGGGCCTACCCGACATGAAAAGCTGGATGACCGCCTTGGCCTTGGGTTCGAAGTGAGGCGATTTCGAATCCAGGCCGGGAACCGTTTGCTCTGCCGAGGCGGCTAATAGAGAAGCCGACGAGGCCAGGTCCCCTGCCAGCAGGTAGGACAGGGCGGCCCCATAAGCGCCGTCACCGAGACGGGAAAAGAGCTCTCGACGGGAAAGGCGACTGGTTCTGGAATTCGACCACATGGCATCCTCAATTGACATAGGTAAACTCAGCTGAATTCAGAATCACGTGACAGAACGTGGAGAGGGCTAGCCATTCGGCCCGGGTGTGCCTGGGTTCGGGGGTGGGCTCTTGCTGAAGATGGTCTAGCCAAAACTGACTCATCTGCTCCAAAGACTGGAGGGCATCACCAAGTTCCAGGGACGACGGAGTACGGGTAAGAGCCGTCAGGTAGATCTTCTTGATCTGTTCCTCTCGATCGGGGCCGGCGGTATCGATGATTCGACCCGCGAAGAAACGGGCGCTCTCCCGAACCAGATCCCCATTCCACAGCACCAACGCCTGTGAGGGCACGTTCGATTGACGCCGCATGATGCAGTTGGTCTCCAGACGCGGTGCGTCGAAGACCTCCAGAAGGGTGACGGGCGTAGAGCGGCGGCGGAGCAGGTAGATACTCCTTCGAAGGCTCTTCGAGACCACTTCCCCATCCGGACGTATCTCCACGGGATCAGCGGCTCCAAACTGGCGAAGATCCAGCCTTTCTCCGATCTTGAGAATCGAGTCACGGAGCGTCTCGGCATCCATACGTCGCATCGGGAAATGCGAAAGGAGAAGATTATCGGGGTCCGCTAGCGGCTGCGTTGCGTCGTGGTCGGAACTCTGTCGGTAGACCGTCGAATTCATGATCAGCCGATGCATTGCCTTGATGCTCCAGCCCCGACGAACGAATTCAGTTGCCAACCAGTCCAGCAACTCCGGATGGGAAGGGCGCTCGCCGGTGTGACCGAAGTTATCTGCTGTTCTGACCAATCCCACACCAAAATGATCCTGCCAGATCCGGTTCACGATGACTCGCGCCGTCAGAGGATGCTTGGGCTGAACCAACCAACGGGCAAAAGCAAGGCGCCGGCCGCTTGTCTGCTTTCCTTTTCGCGGGGGCTTCACTTCATAGGGAGACAGAGAACCTGAGAGGACTGAGGGGACACCCGCTGAAATCCGTTGACCAGGGGTGAAGGCATCACCCCTGAGATGAATAAAGGTCGGATCTGGCTCTCCTCCCAGGTCATACAGTGCCAGGATCTTGGGAGAAGGCCGAAGTTCCTTCCTGGTGGCATCGATTTCCCTCTGGATCTCGTCGAGCCGACTGCTGGGTAAAAGGCTCACTCCGTCGCCCGCCTCCTGCTTCGAAGACTCCTCTGCCTGCTTCAGCAGCCGCTCCAGCCGCTCAATCTCGGCCAAGACGGGTCCGTTGTGACGGGAAACCTCTCGCCGCTCTTCCTCCGGGGCAAATTCGAGCTGTCGTTTCGCCGGCTCGATCCAATCATAGAGGTCGTACGCCTCCCGAAAAATGGCGCTGAAACGATAGTAGTCGCGCTGAGGAAGGGGATCGTACTTGTGATCGTGACATCGGGCGCACCCCACGGTGAGCCCAAGCACCGAGGAGCTGACAACCTCGAGCTGCTCGGCCAGCATGTCGAACCGGTCTCGAACATATTGAGTGAAGCCGTCCTGGCACATCCGGAGAAAGCCGGTGGCCACCAGATTGTCGAACTGCTCAGGGGTGAGGTCTTTGACCGCCTTGTAATCGAAGAGCTCGTCACCCGCGATCTGTTCCAGAAGAAAACGGTCATACGGCTTGTCGTCATTGAACGACCGGATCACGTAGTCCCGATAGCGATAGGCAAAAGGCCGAAGCAGATCCACATCGAGCTTGCCGGACGAATCGGAGTAACCGGCTGCATCCAGCCAGAACCGTCCCCACTGCTCTCCGTAGTGGGTTGACTCCAGCAGACGATCGATCATTCCCGGGTAGGCATCCGCCGACGAATCCTGGAGGTAGAGCCTGATTTCTTCGAGCGATGGAGGCAATCCAGTCAGTGCCAGATACACTCTGCGCAGCAGCTTCAAACGGTCTGCCTGGGGCGAGTAGTTTAGCTGCTTCTGCTCCAGTTTCTCCAGGAGAAACGCATCGACCGCTGTGCGAACCAGATCCTTCTGCCGAACCTTGGGGACATCTGGGCGGATGGGTCCCTGGAAGGACCAGAAATCTCGATCACTGGCATCCACGAGGGGATCTGTAGATGGAATGACCTCAACCTCGGGAGCTCCAGGGGGTGCTCCGGCCGCAATCCAAAGGCGCAGAGTTTCCAACTCGGCGAGGGTTGTGGGAAGCAGATCCGCTTTTTTTACCAACTCCTTCGGGGGCATCTCGGCAGCGGCGATCCGCTGGATCAGGAGACTCTGATCCGGACTACCGGGTACCATCGCCGGCCCCGACTTCCCTCCTCTCAACATGCTTTCCCGGCTCCTCAGATCGAGACCTGCCTCCTGCTTTCTCCTGCCGTGGCAGCTGATACACTTCACATTGACGATCCCCACCATCACTTCGGTCTCGGTGACTCCTCCATCGCTGGCGTGAATTTCAGGGGAGGCGGCCTCCTCTCCCTGGATCAGTGCGCCTCCATCGATCCAGCGGCGGATGCGATCGATCTCTTTCGGGGCCAACTTCGCCTTGCTAGGCGGCATGGCTCCCTGAACCACCTTTTGGAGCAGTAAGCTTTCACCCGGCAAAAAAGGCGTGATTACAGAACCGGAACGGCCTCCTCTGAGAACACTGTCCCTGGTCCTGAGGTCGAGATCTGACTGGCGGTGGCCATCTCCGTGACAGGCAAGGCAGCGGGTTTCGAAGATGGGTAGGATATCCGACTCGAAGCGCAGCGGCGCTTCTGTCATCGCCGCAGCTGTGCCAGAACAGAAGAGCAAGAAGAGACATCCAGAACGGTGGAACTTCCTGGTTGCTGCAGCCTTGGAGAAATCATCGCTGAAAGCCCAGGACCTAAGGGCTCGTCAGATTCTAATGCGCTGACGCCCGAAGGATCAAGAACGAAGGCCCCTTGTCCGTCCAACTGTCGGCGGTTACAATGCGGCTTTGACGACCATATGTTGGGCTTCTATGGCTCTATCCGTCGAGTCCAAAGCAACCGAGAATAGACACGATAACCGGGAGCAGGTCACTTGAACGAACCACTTGCCTACCTCAAGGGAGAATTTGTCCCCTACTCGCAGTGCGTCCTGCCGATTCATGACCTAGGCATTGTGATTGGCGCTGCTGTGACAGATTTCTTCCGGACGTTTCACCAGCAGCCCTACCGAATCGAAGATCACACCAGCCGTTTCTACCGCTCCTGCAAGTATGCACGCATCGAGCCTCCGGTCAGCCCCGAAGAGAGCGACGCCATTTCGCGCAAGCTGATCGAGCACAACAATAAGCTTGCTCCCGACCAGGAGCTGGGCCTGGTGTACTACATGACGGCCGGTGAAAACCCAATATATGCCGGTGCCGCCGGCAGGCCGAAGGAGCTGACTCCTAGCTATGTTCAGCACACCTTTCCCATACAGTTCAGTCTCTTTCAAGATGTGTTCCGGAAGGGCGTTCACTGCGTGACGCCATCACCGCGGCACTGGCCGCCTCAGTGCCTGTCCTCAAAGATCAAGAATCGCAATCGGCTGCATATGTGGATCGGTGACCAGGAGGTCCAGCAGCTCGACCCCAACGCCATGGCCGTTTACCTGGACATCAACGGAAACATTACGGAAACCGGCGGCTCGAACTTTGTTATCTTTCGCGGCGGCAAGGTGGTGTCACCGCGACGCCCCAATATCCTCTGGGGGATTAGCCTTACGGTGCTCGAAGAGATCCTGGGAGAAATGGGCATCCCCTTCCTGGAAGAGGACATCCAAACCTACGACGTCATCAATGCCGATGAAGCGTGGCTCCCGACGACACCCTACTGCCTGGGGCCAGTGGTGCGCATCAATGGAGTGCCCATCGGCGACGGCAAGCCGGGTCCGATGTGGCGGCGTGTCCTCGATCACTGGAGCCGCATAGTGGGCAAGGACATCTATCGCGAAACCGCCAAATCGGGCTAGCCCAGATTTCTCATCGCTGGTCTACTGCGTCGCCGCAATCATCCGCCCTGGCTGTGTTTCGATCGGTCGGCCGCCTCGACGTACTGTCAAAGTACGACTGCGGCGGCCTCGGTCGCAAGCCTTGCCAGGACGGCCCTTGCGGCGCCTCGCTACGACAAGCGATGAGCAATCCGGGCTAGAGTATTGGATCTTACGGATCACGCTCTGCTAAATACTACTTGCGAAATCCCTCCGCTAGCCCTACTATTTGGCCAGCTCAGAATAGCAGTCTGGAGCGAGCACAAAACGTAGGCGCTGGTTTATGAGAGGCCAGTGGCTAAGGAAGGACCTTTTAGTGAGCGAGACATCTCCGCATCCATTTCGCGTATTTCTGGTCAATCCAGCGCCCTCGGCCGAGAGAATCAAGTTCTCCTTCATCACTCCGCGATTCCTACCGGTACTGGCAGCGGTGACACCAGAAGAAGATTTTATCAAGGGATTGCGCCTGATTGACCAGGCCGTGGAGCCGTTCCCTCTCGACGAAGTCCAGCCCGGAGACCTGGTCGGTATCGGCATCCATACCTTCAACGCGCTGCACGGCTACAACCTCGCAGCGAAGGTCCAGGCACTTGGTGCCACTATCATCATCGGTGGCCCCCACGTCTCGGTCTTCCCCGACGAAGCAGCCAAGCACGGTGATGCCGTGGTTACGGGAGACGCCGAAGTGGTCTGGGGTCAGGCGCTGCGCGACTATGCGGCGGGCCAACTGCAGCCTCGCTACAACGGAGGGCGGGTAGACCCCGAGTTTTTCTCTCCAGCCCGCTGGGATTTGATGACGCTGGACCGCTATCTGGTGGCGTCAGTGCAAACAGTGCGGGGCTGCCCCAAGAGCTGCAGTTTCTGCTCCGTGTGGGTGCAGGACGGTCGCTCGCCCAGGCTTCGGACAAACGATGCCATCATCACAGAGCTCAAGGCTCTTTACAGTGCAGGTTTCCGTCTGATCATGTTCGCCGACGACAATTTCTATCCCTATACGCCGCAGGACATCGAGAACGCACACAATGAGGAGCTGCGTGGCCGTCTTGAGGCAGGCATGCAGGCGCGCTACGAACTCCTCGAACGCCTGGCTGATGAGATACCTTCAGACATGTACTTCTTTACTCAGATCACGATGGAAGTCGCCGACGATCCCAAGTACATGAAGGCCATGAAGAAAGGGCGTATCGGGGGCGCGCTGATCGGAATCGAGACCATCACCGAAGAGGGCCTGAAGGCCACCAACAAGGGCTTCAACTCTAGCGGAGCCGACCTGGCAAGACGCTTGGAGACGATCCGCAAGGAAGCCTTTTCCTACATCATGGGAGCGTTCATCTTCGGAATCGAGACCGACACCCAGGAGAGTATGGATCAGACCATCGAGTTCGCTCGCGACTGCGGCGTCGCGCTGGTACAGTTCATACCCTTGACTCCCCTCCCCGGAACCGTCGACTTTCAGATGATGCGCAAGGACCGAAAGGCGTTGAAGCTGAAAGACGTAAACTACGATTACTGGTTAGACCCCGATCATCCGCGCATCCTCTACCATCATCCGCTTCTAAAAGAGGAAGAGATTCTCGATGGTATTGAACGAGCCTGGCGCGACTTCTACAGTATGACTTCGACCTTAAAACGCTGCCTGCGATTCGGGATGTTCAAGGATTTGCGGAATTTTGTGGCCTACTTCGTCGTCTGCCAGGGCATGCTGAGTCGTTACCGACGTTACGGCATCTCGGCCGATAGCGCGGTGCGGGGCACCAAGCACAAGATCGCCAATGTACTCGGGAAAATGGCCCTTTCTCTGCTGAAGCGCTCCCCGGAAGCGGCCTGGTCTGCACAAGGGACGAATGGCGCCTCGCAAACCCATGAAGCTGCGAAGCCGGCTGCAGGTCTACAGAAGAATTCGCCAGCGATGTCGCCCGCGGCCGTCGATCCGGATCGCTCTGCAGAGTCCCAGGAGTCGATCGCCAGTTAGCTGGGGACGGCTCTACGGCGAAACTCGAGGGCACGAGGCCGGCGCCGTAAAGTGTTTCTTGGACACGCTCCTACGCCAAAGGCGTGACTGCGAGTAGCCCATGGTTGCAATGCGAAGCGAGCTACCCTGGGTTCAAGTCGCCCCCGATTCTTCTACACTGAAAGTGTTATTCCCACCTTCCTATGTGTCGCAAGCTACATTGCGGCAATAACCCCGTTGGGGCAAGGCATTTTTTTTGACCGACCTAGACCCCGGGGTAGCTCGCTTCGCATTGCACCCTGGGCTACTCGCAATAACGCCTTCCGCGTAGGTGATGCTCCACTGAGGCGAAGAAAAGTTTCTTTTTTTGAGTGATCCAGTTTGGCCAGTGGCAGCGCTGGACTGGAGCTTGAACGCGTCAGCTCTTCGCTCCCAACTCTACTCTCACCAGAAAATAGAATACCAACAACGATGGCCCAATCCAGCGCGGTCATTGCGAGTCAGATCACCGGTTGGCGAATGTCCTGTACATCAATACTCGCGGGGATAGGCGATCACTCGTCGGAGGGGAGGTTTCCCTGCACTTTCGGAATAGAGGCCGTGGCTCTGGATGAGCTCGTGCTGCAGGCGGCGGACATAGGAATTTTGAGGGGTCAACTCCACCGGCTTCACCGTGCGCTGCACTCGAACGATGGCATCTTCGCTCTCTTGGAGGGCGAAACCGTACTGGGGATCGATCGCCTTCAGCGTCCGAACCGCATCGGGAAAAAGTCGTAGCAGGGCGCTCTTGATCTGGACAATGGTGTTGCTCTTGATCCGATAGACTTGGGTGCCCTGCTCCAGCGCTTGAAACAGCTTCTTCGGCTCCCTCTTGCGCTGCGCCTTCAGACCTAGGATCAAGTCGCTCCGAGTGGGCTCGTCTACCAGCTGCAGCGGAAGCCCCAGGTCGCGGATCGCTTGCTCCAGGCGGGTTCGACTCACTCCGAGAGGGAAGACTCTGACGATCCCCGAGGGATTTCGATCGAAGGAGAAGCTCCTTGCTCCGACCGAAGGCTCAGGCTCCGACGGGCGGAAGCGCTCCCTCTCCTCCGAACGGAGGACAGGCTCCAGAGCATGCGATCCCTCTTCGATGTCCACCCTGCCGTCCGGCATCCGCACGCGCATCTCGGGATCAACCCGGGCACGGGCGAGGAGTCGATCGGCAACGGCTGCGATATCATGGTAGACGGCCAGGCGATCTCGGTCTTGGATCTCAACCAGGATATCGAAGGTGGGAGGAGCCTTTCTTTCCAAAACCGTTTTCTGCGTTCCTCTTCTGCGAGCTACTTCATCTGAAAGGGTCACTGCCTGGACCCCGCCGACCAGGTCTGAGAGGGTCGGGTTCATCAACAGATTGTCCAGGGTCATTCCATGGGCCGTTGCGATCAGCTGAACCCCACGCTCCGCAATGGTCCGCGCGGCCATCGCTTCTTGCGACGTCCCAATCTCGTCGATCAAGATTACCTCTGGCATGTGGTTCTCGACCGCCTCGATCATGACCTGATGCTGAAGCTCGGGTGAGGGTACCTGCATCCGACGTGCCCGACCGATCCCCGCGTGAGGCACATCACCATCGCCGGCGATCTCATTGGAGGTGTCCACGACCACGACTCGCTTATCCAGATCATCCGCCAGCACTCGAGCCGCCTCGCGCAGAAGCGTTGTCTTTCCCACGCCGGGTGGGCCCAGCAGGAGCAGGCTCTTTCCGGTCTCAATCACATCGCGAATGATGTCCACGGTCCCGGTGACGGCACGACCTACCCTACAGGTCAACCCCACGATTTCTGCCTGGCGGTTGCGAATCGCGCTAATCCGATGAAGGGTTCGTTCGATGCCGGCGCGGTTGTCCGCCGTAAAAGCACCGACCCTCTCGGTCACATAGTCCAGTTCGGATCGACCGATCTCAAACTCGTCCAGATAGGTGGCGCTGTCCAGAAAGCGAGCCTCCAGCGGCCTTCCCAGATCCAGGACGACCTCGATCAGGTCGCTGAGCGCTCCAGCCTCCTCCACGACCTTCCTGATCGGTGGAGGCAGAACCTCTAAAAGAACAGGCAGATCGTCTCTCACCTGGTGGAGTTCTTTTTCGCCGGTGGGGACAGGGAAGCTGGTGGAGACGCCGGTGGGGACAGAGAACATCATGATCCCAATATACTACGAGGTCCCGGTCGAAGTTCAATTGCCCGGGTTTGGGTGGGGATCGAACAGAGAACAGCAGAGGATTCGACAGAGGAGCCGTTTTTCCGATCTAATAGTCCAGTATGAGGAAATTATTTTTTCTACTTCTGT
>Ga0310121_10001810_pt1 | contig 21207 bp, 23 predicted proteins | sample CB27_Tmax_986_MG_FD_203504 | JGI IMG/M metagenome (GOLD analysis project Ga0310121, IMG submission 203504) | Marine microbial communities from Western Arctic Ocean, Canada - CB27_Tmax_986 | ecosystem: Environmental > Aquatic > Marine > Oceanic | place: Canada: Western Arctic Ocean | collected...
CACGAGCACGAGCACGAGCCCGAGAAGAGCAACCGCCTCATCATGGCTCTCCGCGCCGCGATGCGGGACTTTGTCGATGTGGGAATCTACTTCGTGATCGGCATCACGATCGTCGCGGTGGTCAACACCCCCCCGCCTTTCGACAACGCCATCCCGCTTCGCGATATCATCAATCGAACCTCGGACAGCGTCTGGGGTGCTCCCTCTGCCCTCATGGGCCTGGCCTTCCTCCTCAGCCTGTGCAGCACTTCCGACGCCTTTATCGCGGCCAGCCTTATCGACTTCGAGCCCGGGGCTCTCCTCGCCTTCCTCGTCTTTGGTCCCATGATGGACGTGAAACTGCTCTTTCTCTACAGCACGGTCCTCACCAAGAAGTTCATCCTCTACCTCGCCGTGGGCCTTTTTTTCGTCATCGGCGCCATCAGTATCGTCGCGGGGCCCCTGTTAGCGCCTGACAAACCCATTCCCCGCCTCGAGAGGTGAGGGTGTCCCTCCCCGCCTCCTTGCCCTCGGCACCCCCGAGGCGCTAACACAGAACCGAAGTCGTAACGCGTGAAAGCCACCATCAACCAGATCATCTTCAGCCTCGCCACCATCGCGTGGGGCGTGGTGCCGGTCTATTTCTACGCCACTGGCCTGGTGGGAAATTACCTCGCTCCCAACTTTCACCTCATCTCCCTCGCTGGCGGTCTTGCCATGATCGTCCTGGGGCTCTTCAACCTCCTCAATGCGCGACGCAAGGTCGGCTGCGGACACGATCACGATCACGAACACGACCAGAGCCCGGTGGCAGCCATTTTCCTGATGATCCTGCCGGTGGCGCTGTGCTCCGGATTCACCAAGCACGAGTACTCCACCAAGGCCCTCACCTGGAAGGGGCTCTACAAGCAGGGGCCCGCGCGTTCTTCCCTCTTTTCCCGCCGCCGCGAACCCTTCACCCGCGCCACCATCGAAAAATCCACTCCCAAGTCGAAGGACGGCAACTACCTGCTCACCATCACGGAGCTCTATTGGTCGGCCGGCGACAAGGAGATCATGAAGGCCTACGACCGCCTTCCCGCCGAACTGGAAGGCCGCCTCATCGATGAAGATCCGAAACTCAATCCCGGCGGGAATCGCAAGCGGCTCTATCGTCTCTTCATGACCTGTTGCGCAGCCGACGCCCAGGTGCTCGGACTTGCCCTCGAGTTCGACGGCCCCTTGCCCGATCTCGAAGACAAGACCTGGGTCAAGGTGTCGGGCGAGGTGGCCTACGAACACCACGACGGCCAGGACTTCGCCTACCTCAAAGTCGCGAAGGTCGAAACCACCACCGCACCGCCCCCCAACAGCCAGTTCCAGCGCAGACCCTAGTAGTCCATCAACCTCGACTTGACGCACTACCAGCAGGATGTCGAAAAAGGCTGAAACGCCGCGCAGGGCGTGCCAGCGTGCAGTTTCAGGATCGCGGCTCCTTCCCTTTCGCTTCTTTCTCGGGCTCGCTTTCCGCCGTGCCGGATACCGGGGCCGGCCTGGACTTGCCCTTCACGAGCTCTTCGAACTGGACGATCCACTCCCCCGTATTCTTGTGCACGTCGTTTTTCTCGATGTGCGCCAACATGCGTAGCGCGGCTCCCTTTTGGTCACCGGTCTTGAAGAGATCGACTTCCATGTCCCACAGGAGCTGTGGACGGCGCTCCGCGAGGAAGCGCTCCAAGTCCGCGGATCGCTCCTGGCGGACGCCGCGCGCATTGGCAGGGCGACCCCACTCGGAGTGGACCGATCCTTCATGAAGAATCCGCTTTTCCCACGCGGAGCGGAGTTGCGGAATCTTGCTCCGTTTCCGAAGCGGGGGAAAAATCAGCTGCTCGTAGACAACATCCAGCTCCAACGGGGCAGTCGGCCATCCCTCGATCTTGATTCCATTCAAGCCGTACGCGGTGGCAAAGACCGAGGCCAACACGCTCTGCCGCAGCCGCGATTGTTCGCCCTTCAATTCCTTCGCGTCCTTGAAGATCTGATCGATCCGCTCCACCGCCTTCGGCCAAAGTTCGTCCTGTTTATCCGGATCGGACGCCGCTTCGAGGGTCAACAACAACCAGCTGAGCTGATGCCGCAGGGCCCGCCGGAAGGCCGGCGAGTCGCCTCGCTCCTTGTGCCTTCGCTTCCAATCCCGGAACTCTGACGCCTTTTTTTTCTCGTCCTCGAACTGCACCTTCTCGATGCACTTCAGGTACAGCCCGTGCGCGGCGTTATCGGAGGCGATCGCGTCGCGGAAGGCTCCATGCGCGGACTTGTAGCGCGCCTCGATGCGCTGCTCCGATCCCGCCCGCAGTTTTTTCAGGCGCTCCAGCAGCAGCTGGGCATCGAGCGGAGTCAGGGTTTCGGGAGCTGCGCCCAGGGGCAGGGCCAACGCCGCGAGACAAAGGAGGGTGGTAGGATTCACGGTTTCACTGATTACGTCGCGGGGACCCGGTCCTTTGCGATTTACCGGGCGCGATCAATTGTTTCGGGCTTCCACCCGCAGGAAGTAACTCGGTGCGCCGCCCGTAGTTGCGGGGCCGGCAACGAATTCCACGGGGCCCCCGGTCCCGGCCTGCCAGCCACCGAGGGGCGCGAGGGACTGCAGGTTGCTGCCACCCAGGATGCGATACTCCGCGCCTGGAGCGGTCTGGTAGTGGACCTTCAGGGAATTGCCCGTTCGGTCGTACGCGAAGTCCACCGACGGCGCGACCACGGGGGGAGGAGCGGGGGTGGTATCGATCACCAGCAGGTATGCTTCGAGCTTGCCGCTCGTCGCCCGACCGAACCCGCTGATGCTGTTGCCGGTATAATCCACCCCGTAGGCCCGCTGGGGCGCCCACGAAGGAGGCAGGACACCCGCCGCAAACGCGATATCGGAAACGCGGAACGGCTGCCCATCGACCCAGAAGATCGCTTCATCATCACCCAGTACATTTTCACCGTAGCCCACGATGACCCGCCCGTTTCCGCTCACCCTGATCGCGGTGGTGTATTGATAGGCGTGCGTGCCGGTGGTGGGAGGAGGCAGGGCCACCATCCCACCGGCCGGGGTCCACTTGAACGCCACATTTCTTCCGGCCACGGTGTCGATCGCCTGGCCCACCACGACGTTACCGTCGAACGATATCGAGTTGGCGGAAAAGCTGATGACGGTATCGGTCGGCTGGTGAAGAATCTGGGGCGCCCCGCCATTGTCCCACCGCACCGCCGCTTGCGCCGACAGGGACGCTTGTGCATAGCCAACGATCCGGCTCCCATTCGCGCTGGCACCCAACGGTACGCGATTCGGCACCAGGCTCCCCGTCAGAGGCAGAAGATACACGGCTTGCGCCTGGTTGCGATTCCAGGCAAATCCTTTCCGTTCCACCGCGTCGCTGAACTGGTTGATGCGGACATCGGTGTGACCGACCACAATATCGCCACCGGGCGAAACTCCCCAGGCGACCGAGTTCCTCCGCAACGGCTCGGGCGGAAGGGGAATGAGCTGAAGTTGCCCGGCCGCGGTCCAGTAATAGGCGTCCTCGGTTCCCCCAAAGCCGTTGAGGCCCACCACCACCGAGCCGGCGGCCGAGACCGCCAGGGCATTGCTCCCGTTCGGCTGGGGGGACGTGGAAAGGAGATCGAGCCGGCCATCAATCAGCCACGAACCCGGGCTCGAAGCCGTCCACACGCACGCCAGGTTGGGATTCCCCGCGCTCGCACTGTAGCCCACCATCTTCGTGGCATCCGACGAGATCGCGATCGCCTCGCTGGTCGGTCCCCAGCCATCGAGATAGCCCAGCGGCAAGAAGGCAACGTGGGCGGCGAGGGGCTGAAAGGCCGCTAAAAAGCAAAGTGAGACGGGCAGGCGCATTGCATTGGCAGATGTCGCTCCTTCTCAATTAGCGGAGGGCCCGATCAGTGCCAAGCAGAAAACCGGTGCAGAATACGCGTTCTCGCCTCCTCCCGCGGAGGTCAGGCGACTTCTGCAACGGCGGGGCGATCCGTCTTTTCCCTCATCCGTCTTCCCCCCAATCCTTCCAGGTGCTGCAGGATGTCCTGCACGCTCTCTTCCAGGGTGGAGGTCCCGGCTGTCACCCCGACCACCTTCGCGCCGAACAACCAGTGCTCGCGCAGGTCGGCGGGGCGCGTCACCAGCTCCGCGCCGCATCCCTTCCGGCGCGCCTTTTCCACCAGCTGCCACGAGTTGTTGGAATTCGCCCCGCCCACCACCAGAACAAAGTCCGCCTCCGCGCAAAGGCGATCCAGGGCCCGCTGCCGCGCCTTGGTGGGATGACACACCGTGTCCTTGAAGATCACTTCCGCGGCCGGATGGCGCTGCCGGATCTTTTCCAACAGCTTCTCGACCCGGTCGATGGGCTCGGTGGTCTGCGCCACCACTCCGAACCGTTCCGCGAACTGGAGCGCCGCCACATCTTCCTCGCTCCGCACCACCTGCGCCGCCGGGAAGTCGCCGGTCAGGCCCAGCACCTCGGCGTGGCCCTTCTTCCCGATCACAACCGGCGCACAACCCTCCGCCACCAGCTGCGCCAGGGCGTTGTGCGCCTTCCGCACCAGCGGACAGGTCGTGTCGGTGAGCCGGTACCCCGCCTCCTGCCAGCGTCGCCGGTCCCGGTCCGAAGCGCCATGCGCCGTGACGATCACGTCGGTGGTCTCCGCGCTCTCCGCCGCCAAATCTCCCTCGCGTGCCCCGGCCTCCGCCAGGCGCTGCCGCACCACCTCGTTGTGAACCAGTTCGCCCAGGATCGTGGCGGGCCGCCGGGCCGCCAACCGCTCCGCAGCCTGCAGTGCATCGTGCACCCCAAAGCACATGCCGTAGTGTTCCGCCAACAGGATATGGAATCGCAGGTTCATGGAAGGGAAGATCGTCGTTTCAGATTTCTTGGTTTCGTCCCGCAAAATTTCTCGGCCCGAATCAGGAGCCGGGGAGTTCGCAGGAGGATGACCACGAAGCTTTGCAACACAAAGTAAGACTGGCGTCGAGCCGAATTGTTCAAGATTTGATGATTAATTGGGAGAATGCCCGGTTCAGTTCTCAACCCCTCCCGTCCCGGTCGCCGCCCCCCCAAACGAGCGCCTGTCGATCACTCCTTCCCCAGATCCAGGATCTCCTCCAGGATCGAGAGATACTTCTCGAAGGCCTTTCGTCCGGCCTTGGTCAGGGTGTAAAACGTCTGCGGCCGGCTTTCCCCCTCCACCTTTTCCGAGTCGAGGTAGCCCGCTTTACCCAGGGTGCGCAAGTGCGTGATGAGATTCCCGTCGCTCATCTGCAGCTCCGCCTTCAGGTCCTGGAACGGCCACGCCTCGGCCCGGGACGCCAACAAGGTCACGATGCCAAGCCGGCCCTTCTCGTGAATGACCTTGTCGAGCTTTGAGAAGTCGATCATCGCTCCTCCGGGCTCACTCCGGCACCGCCGCCCCGGCTTCCACCTCGTCCCCCCCGGCCTTCATCACGATGAACCCGTAAAGCAAGTGGAAGACTCCGAAGCAGATCCCCATGATGAGGTTCGCTTCCAGCATGGGGCTCTCCATGTGGTCCGGCGCCCACATCCCCATCAGTAGATTGGCCCCATCGCTCCACGCGTAAAGAAAGGATGCCAGCCCCGCGACCAACAGGGCCCAGCCAAGCCGCGACATCGATTTCGGAGCGAACCCCCGCATCGCGAGGAGAGCCAGGCCGTAGCAAATCACCCAGATCGCCGCTCCTATCGCAGCGGTGCCGGAAAGCGTCAGCCCCGTCCCGATCACGCCCCCCGCCAGCATGGGAGGCACAATGGCCCGCAGCGCCATCTTAAGCCCCGGCGAGAAGAGGGGGCGCCCCTCCCGCTTCGACTTCCTGGATACCAGGAAAGCATTGAAGGAGCACGTCACCAACAGCGCCACCACCCAGCACAGCACCCACGCCACCTCTGTGATGCCCTTCTCCGCCACCTCGGCCTGGTCGAGGGTGGCCCGCTCCCTGAAATAGATCGCCGCCGACAGGATCACCGCCAGGGCCCCGCCTAAGAGGGCCGTAGGCCAGGAGATTGTGCGGTAGACCGTGGCCCGCTCCATCAAAGACCGAATCACCTTCAGATGATCCGCAGCCTGCTCCCGCTCCGTCATGGAGGTCAGTGTACAGTGTTCAGTGTTCAGTATACAGACCGGATTAAAGGGCCTCTGAATACTGCACGCTGTATACCGTAGACTTGCCTCGCAGCGCCCAGGAAGCCCCGATCCATCGAAAAATCCTTGCCAAACGGGGTGCATTCGCATAACTCCGCCGCCCTTCCCCGCGCTGCTGGAAGAACAACGGAGAGCCGAAGGACCTTGGCGGCGGGCCCTCCAACCTACCAGAGCCTCTGTGTGTTAACGGAGGATCCAGATCGATGATCAACGAACTCGTTAAGGAAATGGTCGAAGCGGGCGTCCACTACGGACACCAGACCCGCAAATGGAACCCGGGGATGCGCCGCTACCTGATGAAGGACAAGGGTGGCATCTACATCATCAACCTCGAGGAAACCGTCCGCTGCCTGGACAAGGCCTCCAACTTCATCTCGGAGCTGGCAGGCAAAAAGCGCAAGATTCTCTTCGTGGGCTGCAAACAGCAGGCCCAGGAGGCGGTCCGGGAAGCAGCCGAAGCTTCCGGCCAGTTCTTCGTCAATCACCGCTGGCTGGGCGGCACCCTCACCAACCTCGCCACTATCCGGCAGTCGGTGGAACGCCTCAAGTATCTCGAGGGCATCGAAAAGGCGCCTGAGTACAAGGCCATGTCGAAGAAGGAGCTCGCCGCCCTGAACCGCGAAAAAAACAAGCTCCTGCGCAACCTCCACGGCGTCCGCAACATGGACAAGCTCCCCGACGCCCTCGTCATCGTCGATACCGCCAAGGAATCGATCGCGGTGGCGGAAGCACGCCGCCTCAGCATCCCCATCATTGGCATCATCGACACCAATGGCGATCCCTCCGTCATCGATTATCCCATCCCGGCCAACGACGACTCGATCCGGTCCGTCCGCATCATCCTGCAGAACCTCGTCGACTCCATCGTGGTCGCCACCAAGGGCTAGACCCTCGCTCCCTTCTTCCATTCACTTCCACTTTTCTCCACCACCATGGCAATCAGTGCATCCCAGGTTAAGGAACTCCGCGACCGCACCAACGCGGGCATGATGGAGTGCAAGAAAGCGCTCCAGGAGGCCGACGGCGACATCGAAAACGCCATCAAGAAACTTCGAGAAGCCGGCTCGATCAAAGCCGCCAAGAAAGCCGATCGCGCTGCCAAGGAAGGGGTCGTGGCCGATCACATCGATGAAGATGCCAAGCACGGCGTCCTCATCGAGGTGAACTGCGAGACCGACTTCGTGGCCAAGAACGAAAACTTCCAGGGCTTCGTGAGGGAGTTGCTCGGCACCGTCGCCGCTTCCGGTGCGTCCGATCTCGACGCCGCCAACGCGATCTCCCACGGGGAAGGTACCATCGACGAGTTCGTGAAGTCCAAGGTTATCGAACTCGGCGAGAACCTGCAGTTTCGCCGCCTGTCGCGATTCGATGTCGATGGCACCGGGGTGGTGGCCTCCTACATCCACTTCGGCGGCAAAGTCGGGGTGCTCCTCGAAGTGGGCTGCGAAAACGAGTCCACGCCAGGCGACGCTGGCTTCCGCGAACTGGTCAAGGACCTCACCCTCCACATCGCGGCCACCGCCCCGGCCGGCCTCAGCCGCGAAGATATCCCGCCCGAACTGATCGAGTCCGAGAAGGAACTCTTCCGCAAGCAGATGGAAAACAGCGGCAAGCCCGCCGAAATCGTCGAGAAGATCGTGGAGGGCAAGCTCGGCAAATTCTATTCCGAGAAATGCTTCCTTGAGCAGGGCTTCGTGAAGGATCCCGATCTCACCGTCGCAAAGCTGGTCGAAGCGACGGGCAAGGAACTCGGCGACACCCTCACCGTCCGCCGCTTCGTGCGTTACGCGGTGGGCGAGTAACCCGCCCCGATCCCCTCCAACCAACCTCCTCGGGCCCCGCAGGCAGCGGGGCCTTTTCTTTGCATCGCGCTCGCCGGCCGTCACTCCTTATCCCGCCCGCCACCCTTCACCCCGTCGCTTCCCCTTATCCCGGGCACCTCCCTCCCCTGACCTCTGCCGCCCTCCCACCTCTCAAGCGCCTTCCCCCACGCACCCTAATTCAACCGCCCCCCAACTCCCGATTCCGGCGAGCCTCGACGGATTTCTAATATTTCAAATATTGGATATACTTGGTAGCGAGAAGACCGGTCTCTACGGGGAGCCCCGTCCCGAGCCCCTCCATTTTTCGCTAGCGATCCCGCCGGAGCGGGCCTAGATGCGGGGAATGCGTGTCGCTGCTCTCCATGCGCTCTTTACCATTCTGGCCGGCGCCTCGTTGTCTGCGGAGCTGGTATCCTTCGAAAACGCCCGTTTCACCCTCGACATCCCCGCAGACTGGAAAAAGGCGAAGGGGCCCGATGACGGAAATTTTCTCTATCGGGAAGCGCCCGGTGGAGAGGGCTCTTTTTCAGTCTACAAGCTGAAAGTCGCGAAGGACCACCGGGCCGAGCTGCAGGGAACCCTCAAGCACCGCGTCGATGCCATCACGAAGTCCGGGCTGAAAGTCACGGCCGATGTGAAGGGCACCAAGCAGGACTTTGACGGCAAGCACGCCGTCTTCGCCGTCATCCCGGTGGAAGCCGGCCTCGGGGATCGGAAGGTCAAGTTCAGTTACTACCTCGTCCTCATCGATGCGAAGAACCTGGTCGTGATCATGCAGGCCACCCTCCCACGGAAGCCGCCTGACAAGCTCCGCGAAGCCACCCTCGGAATCATCCAATCCTTCCGCGAGAAGGAGTAGTAGCCGCGTCCATTCAGTTCTTGAGGAATCGGTCTGCGCTTGTTAGCCAGGTCGAATGCAACAACGCCGAATCTTCCCGCGGTGCGGGGCGATCGCCCTCGTCCTGGCATCAGCGTCGCTCGCCACCCCGCTGCCTCCCGGAGGTAATGCGACCCTCACCGGATCGGACCTTTCCACCCATCCGGAGTGGGCCGGTTTCCTTGAAAACGACGCCCTCATCCCCTGGGAGATCCGCAATGCTTCAGATACCGTGATCCTCACCGGCACGATTCAGAATCGCGTCAGCGTGGCCAACACCACCGGCAACCTCGTCATCTCACCTTCCACTACGCCAGCAGCCCGCTCGGTCCCCCGGACTCCGGCCGGTTCATGGCGATCAGCGTGAACACCTCGGAGTTCACCCTCGACGGGACGGCGATAATTTTCGCCGAGGAATCCCCGGGCGGGGCGGTCTTCAGCACCCAGGTCTCCAACACGGCCGCGCCCGTACCGCCCTCTGAACGCATCGAGCTGCTCTCGATCGACCGTGCCGGCGACGGGCGCATCACCCTGACCTGGACCGCCAATCCCGGCACCCTCTACGAGATCCAACGCAGCACCAGTTTGAGCGCAAACAGTTGGTCCACCTTCCGGAACAAGACACCCGGCTCTTCGATCGGTTCTGATGACTTCCTCCCCACCGGCAATCCCAGTGCAGAGTACTACCGCGTCATCATTCCGTGAGGTAAAAGGCGCACCAGGAACTCACTCTTCCCGTCCACGATGTAACCGCGGCACCATGGACAACCAGGTGGAGAGGGCCGCCGCCAGGACCGCTACGCCCACCATGACCCCGGCCGGCGCGGCAAAGGGATCTCCGGTGCGGAGGTCCTGCACCAGGCAGACCCCGCCGGTGAGATAGACGAAGAGCATGCACCCTCCGAAGAGGAGACGCCCTTCGCGGGAATCGTTCTCGAAGACCATCGCGGCGGGAATCGCCCCTATGGCCATCGCACCGCCGATGAACGCCACGCCCCGGGGCAGAACAGTCAACCCCAGGATTACGAGCACAAAACCCAGGATGAATCCACCGCCCACGAACAACCCATCGAGCTTCTCCCCCCGCGTGAGGGCAAAGCGCGCGTTGCGGTCTTTCAAAATGAGCAGATGACCCACCCCCGAGGCGAGGAAGGAACTGAAGACGAAGACCAGATACGCTCCCACCAGGAGCGCCACGGCCACGGGATGAACCTGGGCCAGGATCACCCGGCCGAACCTGAAGGCCAGATAGATCCCGACGAAAATCAGGATGCGCTGTCCCTCCGAAAACTTCTGCAGGAAGAACACCCAACGCAAAAAGAGCCGGTAGAATCCCGAGCGCGCCTTGAACGACTCGCGCAGACCGAGCCGCGCATACTCCAGTTCGGAATCGAGACGCAGCGCCTCGCGAAAGTGCTCCTCCGCCTTGCGAACCTCGTGGCGCTGCAACGCCGACCAGCCCGCGTTGGCGTGCGCCATGGAATCTTCCGGATCGCGCTCCAACCGCCGACCGGTCCCCCGATCCGCGGCATCGAGATTTCCCTGCGCGCGCAGGATCACGGCCAGTTGGTTCTGCGCGTGAGGGTTGTCGGGTTCCAGCTCAAGCGCCTTCTCGACCGCCATCTGCGCTGCCGCCCACTCGCTCCTTCCACTCAACGCCCCTGCTTTCGCAATCCACGCCACCTCGTGGTCGGGATCGAGACCGATCGCGGTCTCGGCCGCGGTCAGCGCCTCGCGCGGCTGGTCCAACCGCCGGAGGATCAGCGACCGGCAGGCAAAATAGGTGGCGTTGTCCGCCTCGATGCCGATCGCGGCGTCGATCGACTCCAGCGCCTTGCGCCGCTCCCCAGCCATATCGAGCTGCGTCACCGCCAGCTGCGCATGACCCTCCGCATCATTCGGAAACTCGGCGAGGTGCTGATGAAACAGCTCCACGGCGTCCTCGTGGCGGTTCAGGTCTCGCAGTTGGACCGCGCGAAGAAAGGCGCTCATTTCTTCAGGCCGAGATACTCCAGCACATCGTCGTAAAACCCGCTCTGGTTCGCGTAAAGGGCGTAATTCTTCGCACTCTCGAACCATTTGCGGGTGCTGGGCTTCACCTTCCTGGTGGTCTTGAGGAGCATCTTGCCAGAAACCGGCACCATCTCGCCGCGCTTCATGGCCTCCTGCAGGGTGGCCTCCACCGCGAGGTCAAAAACGGCTCGCAAGTCTGCGCCCGAAAAGCCCTCCGTCTTCTTCGCCAGAGCCAGCGCGTCGAACTGCACGATCGGTTTTTCGCGAGCGTGAATCTCCGCAATCTCGGCCCGCGCCACCTCATCCGGGGGAGGGACGAAGACGAGTCGATCGAATCGCCCCGGCCGCAGAAAGGCCGAGTCGAGGTGCCACGGAGCATTGGTGGCTCCCAGAATCAGGACTCCGTCGTTCTCCCCCTGGGCACCATCGAGCTCCGCCAGGAACTGGTTGATCAAACTGCGCCCTGCCGACTGACGCATGTCCCGCCGGTCCGCGGCGAGGGCGTCGATCTCGTCGAAGAATAGGACTGCCGGGGCGTTCTTTCGCGCCAGCTCAAAGATCTTGTGCAGCTTGCTCTCGCTCTCGCCGATATACATATCGAGCACGTTGTGCAGGCCGATCGAGAAGAAGCTGGCCTTGATTTCCCCCGCGGTCGCCTTGCTCAGCAGCGTCTTCCCGCATCCGGGCGGTCCGTACATCAGCACCCCGCCCCCCGCTTTTTTCCCGTAGGCCTTGAAGAGGTCCGGCTTCTGGATCGGGTAGATGATTTTCATGCGGATGTCCTCCTTTACGGTCTCCATTCCGCCCACGTCCTTGAAAGTCACGTCCGCCGAGAGGCGAAATTCGAGATCCAGATCTCGAGCCAACGATGCGTCCATTCCGCAAAGGTCCATCTCGTCCTCATCGTCATCCCACTCCCGTTCCACGAAGTGTCCGGCGGAGGTCACTGCCATGCGCTTGTCGCCCGACGAACTCGCCCCGCCTGCCCTCACGATGCGTTCGAGCAGATCGTCGTTGCGCAGCTCGCCGTCGCACCCCACAGCGGAGTCGTAGAAGGCCCGTGCCTCACGCGCCTCGCCCTCCTTCAAGGCCAGGCGAGCCCGCAGGAGCCACGCCTCGCCGCATCCCGGGTGCTGTGCAGTCAAGGCGTCGAGCCGCACGATGGCTTCCGAAGTCTTGCCATCGAGATCCAGGAGGCGCGCTTGCTCCGTCCCGCCCTGCGCGTTTCCCGGATCGAGTTCCAGCACTCGCTCCACCAGACGCGCCGCTTCTTCCAGTTCGAACTGGTCCTGGTACACTTTCGCGGTGAGAAGAAGCAAGGGAACGTTATCCGGCGAAGCCGCCAGGGCCGCCTTGAGTGCCTCCAAATCCATGCCTCTCAAAATCACGGCAAATTCCGACATGGCAAGCCTTCGTGCTAATTCCTTGGCGAGCGAACCGGACCAGGACTTTTCCAGCCCAGCCGGCCTCAGGCCGTCCGGTTCCGCTCCTTCGCCGCTTCCCACAGCCGCTCCATTTCATCGAGCTTCGCCTCTTCGAGCGATTGCCCCTCGCTTTTCAGTGCTACCTCCATCGCAGCGAAGCGATCTTCAAACTTCACGTTGGTTCCTTCCAGCGCCACCTCCGGATCCAGTCCGAGGCGGCGGGCCAGGTTCACCACCGCGAAGAGCAAATCGCCCACTTCCGACTCGAGGGCCGGGGAAACTTCCTCTCCGGAGTGCCCCACCAGTTCGTTGCGCACTTCTCCCAGTTCCTCCTCGATTTTCTCCAGAATGCCCTCCACCTCCGGCCAGTCGAATCCCACCTTGGCCGCTTTTTTCTGCAGCTTTGCGGCACGCAAGAGGGCCGGTAGTCCTGTCCCCACGCCGTGCAGATATGGCGCCTCGTTCACGCCCTTTTCCTCGCGCTTGATTTCCTCCCAACGCCCCAGCACCGCTTCGGTGGTGTCGGCCTTGCCGTCGCCAAAGACGTGGGGATGCCGTCGGATCAGCTTGTCGCAAATCTCCCGGGCCACGTCGTCGAGACCGTGCCTCCCCTCCTCCTCCGCCAACTCGCTGTGAAACACCACCTGCAGCAGCAGGTCGCCCAGTTCTTCCCGCAGGTGCTCCCAATCCTCGCGGCGGATCGCGTCCACTGTCTCGTAGGCCTCCTCGATCAGGTTTGAGACCAGGCTGGCGTGGGTCTGCTCCGCGTCCCACGGACACCCCCCCGGCGCCCGCAACCTGTGCATGATGGCGCGCAGCCGCTCCATCTGGCGCCCCGGCTCGGCGCCATTGATCATCTCTTCATCGGTCATCATCGCTTCGTGGAATTACCCAATTACCCAAGCCTTTTTCACCATCCGCCATCCCCTCTGAATACTGAACACTGTATACTGAATCCTACTTCCTCCCCGCCCTCGTCAGCAGCTCGCGTTCTTCTTCGGTCAATGACTGCAGGCCGTGCTGATTGATCTTGTCGAGGATCCGATCCACCTCACTGGCATCCTCCCTGGATACCCTGGACTTGGGCCTCAGTTTTTTTTCGTAGCGGCGCTTCCGCAGGTCACGGACCTGAATGAGTTTTCGCGATTTCGGTCGCGTCCCGCCCTGGCTCAGCCGCTCCAACATCGCGCGCAAGACCGGAATCTTAAAGAGCAGGAATCCTGCGAGGGCGCCTCCGAGGTGCCCGGCCTCGCCACCCGCGTTTCTGCCGCCCACGATCACCACCAGCGCTCCAATCGCGAGGAGGACCAGCGCCAGTTGCTTCATGGTAAGCGTGACAGGCGGAAGGAGCAGGCGCACCTGCATGTTGGGAGCGATCAGCGCCGCCACCGCCAGGATTCCAAAGATGCCGGCGGAGGCCCCCACGATTCCAGGGTCCCGGTAGAGGCCCGCCAGGTGAAGACCGGAGTAAGCTGCGGCGCCCGCCATTCCGCAAAGGAGGTAAAACACGAGGAACCCCCGACTCCGCCAGTGCTGCTCAACAAAGGCTCCAAAGAAGTAGAGCGCGATCATGTTGAAGAGCAGGTGCCCGAAATTCCCGTGCAGAAACTGGAACGTGATCAGCCGCCAGATTTGCCCATGGCGAATCCCGGTATCGACACTGTAGGCGCCCCAATTTCCCAATCCCCCGTCGTAGAGAATATCGATGAAGAATACCCCGATGTTCAGGATCAGCAGCCATTTCACGACCGGAGCCCCCGCGAGGCGCCCTGGGGGTCGCGTGGTGGTCTGTCGGAAATATTCGCGATCGGCGGATCCCATGGCCTTCCGCGCATCCCTATCACCGGAGGAGGACCCCCTCAAGCCGTCAACCCGGCAGGCAACGCCTCGACCAGCCTCGAAAATCGATTTTCCACTCTTTTTCCGAATAGGCGCCCCTTTCTTCCGTCAGAGCGACGGACTCTCGCCCTGAGCCTTGGCGTCTAGGAGAAACTGCTGTTAACACTCCTATGAAACCGCTGAACACCACAAAATTTGCCCCCGAACCCAAGTCGGAATTGCAGATGTTTGACCGCTGGAACACGGAATCGCTCCAGGCTCTCATCAACCGAAAGACCACCGAGGGCCGCATGCCCTCCTTCCTGTTCCTCGGTCGGCAGGAGGCGGAACTTCTCCGCCATCATCTCGGGACGGCCTTTGGCGCCGAGTCCGTCCGCTCCCTCAAGAATCCCTACTACTTCGGGCTCAAAGTCATCGAAGTCGATACGGAGTCCTACCTCCGGACCGCCGGAATGAAGCGCGTCCGCGGGCTCGAAGAGGCCCTCAATCGGACTCCCGATCACCACGACCTCGAAGCCAGCTCGTTCTGGCGCTTCGCGATCCTCTGATTCACCAAAATTCTTAGATTTTCGCACTATCGCGAAACTCACACGCCCGCCCTTGCACGGTGGGCGTTTTCATGTACAGGGACCCGCGACATGTCCGATACCGCCACCACCGAAGCCGCCGCCACCAGTCACCAGGGCCTCCTCGACTACGTCAATGAGATGGCAGCTCTCTGCCAGCCCGACCACGTCCGCTGGTGCGACGGCTCCCAGGCCGAGTGGGATGAATTGACTCAGCTCCTGGTCGACGCCGGGACCTTCACCCGCCTCAATCCCCAGAAACGTCCCAACAGCTTCCTGGCCCGCTCCAGCCCGAGCGACGTGGCGCGGGTCGAGGACCGCACTTTCATCTGCTCCGAAAAGGAGGACGATGCCGGCCCCACCAACAACTGGGCCGATCCCGCCGAGATGCGCGAGAAGCTCAAGGGCTTCTTCTCCGGATGCATGAAAGGGCGCACCATGTATGTCATCCCCTTCTGCATGGGCCCCCTCGATTCGCCTTTCGCCAAGATCGGGGTCGAGATCTCCGACAGCGCCTACGTGGTGGTCAACATGCGCATCATGGCCAAGATCGGCAGCGAGGTCCTCAAGCGTCTCGAAAACGAAGCCTCCGGCGCCGTCAACCTCGGCCGAGACGGTCACGGCACGTTCGTTCCCTGCCTGCACTCCGTGGGCGCGCCCCTTGCCGAAGGCGAAGAGGACGTGGTGTGGCCCTGCAACGACGAGAAGTACATCGTGCACTTCCCCGAGGCCCAGGAGATCCAGTCCTTCGGATCCGGATACGGCGGCAACGCCCTCCTCGGCAAGAAGTGCCTCGCCCTACGCATCGCCTCCGGCATCGCCAAGAAAAACGGCTGGATGGCGGAGCACATGCTCATCCTCGGTCTCGAGAATCCCGAAGGCGAAAAGCGCTACGTCACGGCCGCCTTCCCCAGCGCCTGCGGCAAGACCAACCTCGCCATGCTCGTCCCGCCCGCCGGTTACGAAGGTTGGAAGGTGACCTGCGTGGGCGACGACATCGCCTGGCTCTGGCCCCACGCCGACGGCAAGCTCCACGCCATCAACCCCGAAGCCGGTTACTTCGGGGTGGCGCCCGGCACGTCCTACCAGACGAACCCCAACGCCATGGACTCCCTCAAAGAGAACAGCATCTTCACCAACGTGGCCCTCACCGATGACGGCGACGTGTGGTGGGAGGAGATGACCGACGAGGCCCCCGCCCACCTCATCGACTGGAAGGGCAATGACTGGAGTCCCGACAGCGAGACGCCTTCGAGCCACCCGAACGCCCGCTTCACCGCGCCCGCTTCGCAGTGCCCGGTCATCGACCCCGAGTGGCAGAACCCGGACGGCGTCCCGATCCACGCCTTCGTCTTCGGCGGCCGACGCGCCTCCACCATGCCCCTCGTCTTCCAGGCCAACAGTTGGAACCACGGCACCTTCATCGGCTCCGTGATGGGTTCCGAGATGACCGCCGCCGCCGCCGGTGGGGCCGGCCAGGTCCGCCGCGACCCGATGGCGATGCTCCCCTTCATCGGCTACCACGTCGGCGACTACCTCCAGCAGTGGATCGACATCGCCGGCAAAGTGAAGTCCCTCCCCGCCATCTTCCACGTCAACTGGTTCCGCAAGAGCCCGAACGGCAAGTGGCTGTGGCCCGGCTTCGGCCAGAACATGCGCGTCCTGGAGTGGATCCTCAAGCGCACCGACGGCAAAGTGGAAGGCGAAGAAAAGTTCCTCGGCACCGTCCCCGTGTTCGGCGAACTCAACCTCGACGGCCTCGACTTCTCGGAAGAGGACTGGAACGCCCTCATGAACCTCGACTCCGGCGAGTGGCAGAACGAACTCGATACCCAACAAGAGTTCCTCGACAAGATCGGCGCCAAGCTCCCCCAGGAGATCAAAGACGAACGCGCCGCCCTCATCGAGCGCGTGGGCGCCGGCTGAGCGTAAATCGCTCCTCCCGCGGTCGCGGGATCAAGCCCAAATACAATCCCAACGGGATTCCGCAATCAGCCCGGGGTTGGAACAACCCCGGGTTTTTCGTGCCGGTTTCCGCCTCGTAGCGATATCTTGGCAGTGGCAGTTGGACGACATCAAATACGAATGGCGGAGGACGGAGGAGCCTGAGTGAACCATGGGCCGGGTTCATCTCCATCCCTTCGGCCCCAAGCACGCCGCCACGATCTTCGGCTGGATAACCGATCCAGAGGAAGGCAGGAACTCGTCGCGCTCCTCCTCGGCGAACCACCTGCCGGGTCTTTCGACACTATATTCGTCCGGGTCGCTCCCGGTAACAACGCCGCAATCGCCTGTTGCCGGCGGGCCGGTTTTTGCGAGCTGCCTGAAGTCGTACCTCCGAGTCGGAGTCGAGGCAGCCTTTCGAAGAGGTAAGACAGCTTCCGTCGCTCCGGACTCAAGTGCGGCCCCAACCTCACCCTTGAGTTCTGGGGGAGATCGCCGACCATCCACGCATGCGTCAGTCTATCGGGGTTTTGATCGGAATTGTCCTGGGAGTGGTGGGCGCCATCCTCTTCGGGCAGAGCCTCGCGCCGGAGCCGGGCTCCGCGATCGAGCGGGCCGAGAAGGCGGAGAAGGAACTACGGGTTGCTCGGCAGCAGGTGAGAGGTCTGGAATCGGCTGGGTTGCGAGCGGGGCGTCGGCACTCCCTGCAGGGGGCGCGCAACATTTTGGAGGATGTCAAATCCGGTCGGGGGGCCAGTCTTGAGGACATTTTCCGTATCACAAAGCCCTTTCTCAAGGATATCTCACCGGTCATCAATCTCGATCCGGGTGAAGGAGGAGAAGGAACAGTTCGATCAACTCGCGGGTGAGTATGGAAGAAAGTACAACCTGACCGACCGCCAGCAGACACAATTGCGGGCGTGGCTCGAAGAAAAGGCGAGCGAGAATGCCGCCAAGTTCACGGCTGTGCTCGAAAACGATAACAGCAACTTTTTTGATCTCATGATGGCGAGTCGCGAGGCGGAACGAAGTACTGACGGGATCGAGCGGTTCATGGAGCGCCAGCTGCGCGGTCAACCGCTCGCGGATTTCAAGGCGGATCGCCTCCTGGAGCGCATCGAGAGTGTGGAGGGAGAGGCCAACGGGCGACTGAACCGGCTCGACAATATTGTGGAACTCGACGCCGCGCAGGAAAATGAACTATTCTACCTGATGGCGCGGAGCTCGGAGGACTACATTCCCTCCATGGATATCGAGGGCATGACCGGGAGCCGCACGCCCCTCGATCACGGAGGCCGCAACCAGGCCATTGGGACCTTCCTGCGGCCCGAGCAGGTGGAGCTCCTCAATACTCACCGTCAGAACCGGCGGGCGGAGGCCGAGCGCGAGATGTTGGATGTGGGCATCCGCCTCCCGCCGAACTGGCACCTCTTTGTTGACGACGATGATTGGTAGGCCGGTCGAGAAATCGGCCGCCATTGAGATTCGCGACCTTCGGGTTGATTACGGAAACTTTGTGGCGGTGAACGACGTGAGCCTCTCCGTTCCCTACGGCGAGGTCTTCGGATTGGTGGGTCCCAACGGCGCCGGGAAGACGAGCACCTTCCGGGTGCTGGCCACCCTGATGGAGCCGACTTATGGAGAGGTGAGCCTGGCGGGAATCGACGCCCTGGAGAACAAGGAGGAGGCGCGCCGCCTTCTCGGATACATGCCCGACCTCGCTCCCGTCCCCTCCGATCTGAAAGCGTGGGAGTTTCTCGATTTCTGCGCCAATAGAAAAGAGTCAGCGGGGCGCGGAAGGTCTCGTCGAGACCCCCTAACAGTTCCACCGCCCGCTGGGCGTCGATTTGCCGCGGGGCCTGCGGTTCGTGCGAGGGGAGCTTGTGCTCGACATCGCTGATCTCTCGCTCGGGATAGCGGGTCTCGCGCCTGGCGTGGCCGAGGTGCTCGCGATAGAGGGTGGTGAAGAGCCACGTCTTGGCTTTGCTGCGGTCCTTGAGCTGGTGCCCCTTCTGGGCCCAAATCACGAAGGTCTGCTGCACGAGGTCCGCGGCCCGGTCCGGGTCTTTGGCCAGCGAGAACCCGAAGCGGTAAAGCGGCTGGTAATGAGCATCGACGAGTTCTTCGAATTCAGTCATGAGTGCCGGTGGGATACATCAATTTAGAGCTCCCGGCCCTATTTTTATTCCCAGCGGGCCCTGAAAAGCGTCAAATTCGCCCCGTTCCAACGTAACAAAGAATCATGCGCACAACTATTTCCACTCTCCTGGCGGTGACGGCCCTCGCTCTTTCGGTGCAGGCCCAGATCACGACCGAACAGAAAAAGGACCGCCTCAGGGTGCTGGTCGGCGGCAAGCTCTTCACGGAGTACCGCGGCGACACGCGCGTCCCGTGCCTCTACCCGCTGATGAGTCCCAGCGGCACGCACCTCACCCGGCAGTTCCCCTTCGAGAACGGCGTCAAGGGGGAGGCCAGCGATCACAAGCACCACGCCGGGTTCTGGTTTACGCACGGCAATGTGAACGGAAAGGACTTCTGGCACAAGGAGGACTGCAAGATCGTGCACAAGGGATTCATTCAGGCTCCGGTCGTGCGAAAAGGATCGGCCGGAAAGGCCGGCGGCGTGACGTTCGCGGTCAACCTCGCCTGGGAGGCCGACGGTAGATCCCACCTCTCCGAAGTGCGAACCTACAACATGACGATCGGCGACAAGACCCGCACCATCGATGTCACGTCGGTCCTGAGCGCTCCCGAGGCTGATGCCGTTTTTGGCGACACGAAGGAGGGCAGCTTCTCGATCCGCACCACACCGAGCCTTCGCCTCACGGGCGAGGTCGCGAAGGGGCACATCCTGACCAGCGAGGGCTTCACGGATAAAGAGGCGTGGGGCAAGCGCGCCAAGTGGGTGGCCTACTACGGCCCGGATGGCAAGGGCACGCCCGCCGTGATCGCGATCCTCGATCATTCCAAGAATCTTCGGCACCCGACCTGGTGGCACGCGCGCGATTACGGTCTCCTGACCGCAAACCCCTTCGGCATTCGCGCCTTCGAAGGCAAGAAGGCCAAAGAAAGCGGCAACTACACCCTCAAGAAGGGCCAGGGCCTCACCCAGCGCTACCGCCTCATCCTCCACGAGGGCGACCTCGAGTCCGCGCAGATCGAGAAGCAGTGGAAGGAGTTTGTGAAGTAGGGCCGTCTCCGGTGTCAGGTGTCTGAACAGTGCGCCCCTACTTCCTCCTCCATTTCGTCAGGAGCGCCACGGTCCACTGGAACTTGCGGGCCGTTTCGCGGATGAGAAACGGCTCGTCTCGTTCTTCCACGAAATCGAAGTGGGGGGCGAGTTGCTCACGCAGCCATGCCGTGGTGCCCCTCTGCGGCCAGCGGTCCCGCGGGGTGAACTCGTCCAGCCACGTGCAGGGGGTGGTGAGCACCAGTTCGCCCCCGGGAAGCAGGAGCTCCGGAAGCCGCTCCAGCAGGCGGGCTGGATCGCTGAGGCGGCAGAGGAGATTCGCGGCGAGCACCCGTTCGAAGGTGCCAAGATCCTCCCGCAGCGCCATGGCGTCGCCCTGCTCGAAGGAAACCCGCATCGGTCGAACTCCACGCGGAAGCTCCACCACCAGCCGGGGGCGGTGGCGTCCTTCCTCCAGCCGCTCGATTTCGCAACGGCCCGCGCTCTGCATCTCCTGGGCGGCCTCCACGAAGGCCCGGGAGAAATCGATCCCGACGACTTCGGCGGAGGAGCGGGACAGTTCGAAGGCGGAGCGCCCCACTGCGCAGCCCAGATCGAGGGCCCGCTTCACCTCGCCGCGCGAAAAGTGCTTCACGATGCGGGCCGGAAATCCCAGCGCCTGGCGCGGTCCTTCCGGCCAACTCAGGACTTGCTCCGGCTCCCCGAAGTGAAAGAGGAGATACTCCGCGAGCAGCTTGTCGGTCTCATAGATGCTTCCGTCCGGCACGGTGCGAAGGGAGCATGATTCGCACTCCGCCGCAATGCCTCCTTCCGCCAGGTTTCCTCAGTGCACCGGCCCGTCCCCGCCCGGCACGGCCTCTTCCTCGTGGAAGAAGTCGTCCGGATCGAACTTCGGCACCGAGATGTTGAAGAGCTTCATCTTCCCCACCCCGCGGTGCCGGCAGCCCGGCTTGATCAGGACGGCGGACATCGGCTCGACCGGAACCATCTCGCCATCGAGTTCGAGGTGCCCTTCCCCCTCCAGGATGACGTAGATTTCGGTCGTCTTCCGATGGTAGTGGCAGGTCGGCTCGTCCGACAACTCGAGGAGATGCACCGAGGCCGGACTCCCATCGAGATCCGCAAAGGCCCGCTGCACCGTGCCGCAGCAGCACTCCTTCACGGGCAGCCCCGCAAACTCGATCCGTTCATAGCGCTTCACGCATCCAAGGGTAGGACACGCGGCCCGGCCGCCCAATAACAATTCATGGCAATCCGAAGCCGACGCTAGTGTAGTCCGTCAAGCAGACTGGGTTTTATTCAATTTCTTCCGTCCCCGCTTCACCTTCTCAAGAATATCGCTGGCTGAAGCGGTCCAGACGAA
>Ga0310121_10001811_pt1 | contig 21205 bp, 15 predicted proteins | sample CB27_Tmax_986_MG_FD_203504 | JGI IMG/M metagenome (GOLD analysis project Ga0310121, IMG submission 203504) | Marine microbial communities from Western Arctic Ocean, Canada - CB27_Tmax_986 | ecosystem: Environmental > Aquatic > Marine > Oceanic | place: Canada: Western Arctic Ocean | collected...
CTTGTGCCGCCACTGATCCGGTTGTCAAAGCCACCACGGCAATGACGATTACGACTAGTCGAGACATAGGTATCCTCCTACGTAGCTTCTGCCTGTCTGGTCATTTCGGAATCTCGTTCGTCATGTACGATTTCAATATCTTACGTGCATCGGCAGTGATTAAAGGTGCGTTGCACACTAGGAGGAGGCAGATGGTCGATTACCTTGTGTGTAAATCAAGGTGTAATCGTGTTGTATTAGCTACCGCCTCATCGTTTGATATGGATATATTGACACAGAGCGCTATCAACACTTCGCTTGGCAGCAAACGAGAGGTCAGGGTTCTCAGCGTCTATGGAGATAGAAAAATGACGGTCCAGAGTTTCTTCGAGAAAAGGTTTGATGACAGGCGAAGTTGACTCTTTGGAGTAGTTGGAGCAGATGCGGGGCTACGGGCATGTTGCAATAATTCACACTTCGGGCAGGAGCGCCGAATGTGTCTGGTGAGTGAATCGCGACGGAGTGATGAGAATTTCTCAGGGCTTGTCGTGATTAAGGAGGTCTTATTTGATGCGTGACGAATGGAACTTCAAACAAGAGAAAGAAAGCGCAGCATCCATTAAGCGTAGACAGTTTTTGCGCTCGGCGGCGGCCGTTGGATTCGGTATTGCTGCAGGAAGTTCCGGTGGTCCTCTGAACTCTGTTGAGACGACAGTTTCGGCACGGAATCGGCAGCCAGTGCCAAGCGATCAAGGTGACTTTGATACATTCTCGCTTGGAGATTTTCCTCTTCTCTCTGGAGCAGTTCTGAAGTCGGCCGTTTTGACCTACAAAACCCACGGGGAGCTCAGCAGCGCGAAAGATAACGTTGTTGTGTTTCCAACATGGTTCGCTGGTCGGCATACGTCCATTGAAAGCTTCATTAGTAGAGACCAGGCTCTCGACCCCAATCGTTACTTTATTGTGGTGCCGAACCAGTTCGGCAATGGACTGTCATCGTCGCCGAGCAACGCCGAACCTCCCCAAGACCGTATGCGGTTTCCGCTTGTGCACCCCTACGACAATGTGCGAGCTCAGCACCGGCTACTCACCGAGCACTATGGAATCGAGCACCTCAAGCTAGTCGTCGGGTTCTCGATGAGTGGACAGCAGGCATTTCATTGGGGTGCGCTTTACCCGAATATGGTCGACCGCATTGCTCCGATTTGCGGCAGCGCTAAAACGGCGATCCACAACCATGTGTTTCTAGAAGGGATCAAAGCCGCTTTAACAGCAGACTGTTCGTGGGCCAATGGAGAATATGCGAGTCCGCCGGTCGCAGGCTTACGCGCATTCTCGCGCGTTTATACGGGCTGGTTTGCCTCACAAGCTTTCTTTCGCGAAGGTCTACACCTGAATTTTGGAGATGATGTTGAAGGTATATTTTCTTTCGCCGAAAATCTTTTTGGCAGTTTTGATGCCAACGACCTTCTCGCGATGCTCGCGACATGGCAATCGGCTGACATTAGTGCACATCCAAGATTCTCGGGTGACTTAAGTCGCGCACTTGGGAGTATTCGTGCGCGTGCCGTTGTCATGCCATCACGGACCGATTTGTATTTTCCGCCAGAGGATAACGAGATTGAGGTATCTCAGATGCCTGACGCTGAACTTCGGGTTATTCCCAGTCTATGGGGCCATTTAGCGGGCGGCGGTAGTTCCCAGTCTGACGTGTCTTGGCTGAACGACCAACTCAGAGAGCTGCTTGCGACTTAACGATAATTGATGGTCGTTCGGGCCAGTGGAGAGTAATGTTTAGATGACCAATTTCTTTTCGAAGCAATACCGAAGTAGGAGAACCGATGTTGAAACATAGCCTCGTCGTATTAAGCGCCGTGCTGATTTCTGCTGGTGAGTGCTTGGCAGTGCCCCCTGCGCATCCTCTCGATCATCTGACGGCCGAAGAGCACTGGGCGGCTTACGAGATCCTTCAAACCTCCAACCGAACAGATTCCGAGATGGTTATCCTTTCTGTCAGTTTGAACGAGCCACCAAAGTCCGAGGTGCTGGCGTGGCGGAAAGGCGATCGGTTTCGTCGAGAGGCGATTGTGCAGTTGTCCCAGCAGAACGCTGGCTACGAGGCCGTACTTGACCTGCAAGCGCGACAGATTCTCGAATGGCGAGACGCCCCGGGTCAGAACTATATGAGGCATTCCGGTGAGGACGCGACTGTGTCGAAACTCTTACTGGAACACGATGAGATGAAGGCGGCCTTTGAACGTCGTGGTGTCACCGACTTTCGACATATCAATTGTCTAGTCATCAATGAAGGCTATTTTTCTCGACCGGAAGAACGAGGCAATCGAGTGGTGCGTGCCGGTTGTTTCAACGGACATGGAGGGTCGGTAGGAGCGGCCAGTCGATACGAAGGGTTGGTTGGAGTGGTTGACCTGACTACCAAGTCAGTGCTCCGGGTACTCGATTTGGAGGCGATCCCGCTGGCACCGAAAAAGGCTGAGTTTGGTCCCGACGCCGTTGGTCCAACGCGTGATGCCGGAACTCCGATTTCGGTTGTGCAGCCGATGGGGCCGTCCTTCACGCTTGATGGTCAATCAGTGAGTTGGCAGAACTGGCGGTTCCACTTTCGTGTTGACCCTCGTCGTGGTGTGGTTCTCTCGCTCGTGCGTTGGGTAGAGGACACTATCGAACGGATGGTGATGTACCAAGCCTCTCTTTCGGAGTTGTATGTACCGTACTCGAGTCCACAGGAACCATGGGTCTACCAGTCGTATTTTGATCTTGGTAGCGCTTCGAACCTCTTTGGTGGTGTGGCGACTCCCCTCGAACGAGGCACGGATTGTCCGGCTCATGCCACCTTTTTTGACGCGGTGAGCACTGCCGAATCCGGTCGACCGACGAATGTGACGCGGGCGGCGTGTCTTTTCGAGCGTGTAGCGGGCGACCCGGCTTGGCGACATACGGGTGGTGATGGCATCGTGGAGTCTCGCGTCCGCCGTGACTTGGTACTGCGGATGTTTATTGCCGCTGGAAATTACGATTATTTGCTCGATTATGTCTTCCTGCAGAACGGGTCTCTCCAGGTTCGGATTGGGGCATCAGGCATTGACCAGATGCGGACGGTAAAGCCGGTAGATGCAGTTCAGGCGCGCGCGATGGCACCCGACCAGGAATTGTACGGGCGTTTCATTGCACCGCATCTGGTGGGTGTTAACCACAGTCATTTCTTTTCGTTTCGACTTGATTTAGACATTGACGGTCGGTCCAATTCGTTGGCCGTGGATCGACTGACAACCAAGCGTCTGCCTCACGGAACACCCAGAACAAGTTTATGGAATTTCCATACCGACATCCCACAGCGAGAATTGGAGGCAAAACGACAGACAACAATCGACAAACCAGAGCTCTGGCGGATCATCAACCCCGGCAAGCCTGGGGTGTACGGGGACCCGGTTGGATATCAGATCGCCGGTGGTAATCAAGCGATCACGCTGTTGGCGGATGACGATTTTTTGCGTCGCCGTGCCGGCTTCACCGACCACACGCTGTGGGTCACACCGTTTGAGCCCGATGAGATGTTTGCCGCGGGTGTGTATCCGACGGTCAATGAGGCGGACCTGGGATTGCCCTCATGGACGAAACAGAACCGACCGATCGATCAGGAGGACATTGTGGCGTGGTACACAGTCGGTTTTCACCATATTCCACGACCTGAGGATTTTCCGGTGATGCCGGTCACGTGGCACAGCTTTGAATTACGTCCAGTGGGATTTTTTGAGAGAAATCCCGCACTTGATATTCCGAAGAGTCACTGAGTAGGTCGGACCGCAATGCTCACAGGCAATACTGTCTCGTGGCCGTGTCGACGATTCGGACTCAAGGTGGCAATGGTCTGATGCGCTGAATCAATGAAACGCGTTCTAGAGCGTGTCGGTTTTTCAGAGAGTGGATCTGCGGACGTAAAAGGCTCTCTGGTCTTTTTCCGAATTGTCAGCTCTAGTGTGGCTGATAGCAGGCCTTCTGGATTGTTGCATGCGAGTTTGATCAAGTTCGGTTTGAAAAAGGGTGTTCATTGAAGAAACTACTCGTTGTGTGTCTTGGACTCGTTGTGGTCACCGGAATACTTGGGTATTCGTTTCGAACTTCACTCACCCGATCGTTTCTAGCCTGGTGGCTATTAGAGAGCGTGCAAACGAGCGAATGGGATACGCTTCCGGATGGTTTACATGTGGCGCTTTGCGGTGCGGGCTCTCCGTTGCCCGATCCGAAACGCGTGGGTCCGTGCGTTGCAGTATTAGCGGGTGAGCGACTGTTTATCGTGGATGCCGGTGCAGGGGGTGTCCGGAACTTCCGAGGCATGGGCCTTCGTCCAGACAACATCGAAGCCATTCTGCTGACGCATTTTCATTCAGACCATATTGACGGTCTAGGCGAGATGCTATTGCAGCGATGGGCGACCGGAGGAAGCGTTCGTCCGACGCCGGTCTTTGGTCCGACCGGCGTGGAGCAGGTCGTAAGAGGGATAAATCAGGTCTATGCACTGGACGCTGTTTATAGAGCGGCTCATCACGGAGAGGAGACGATGCCTTTGTCCGGTAGAGGTGCGAAAGCGCAGAGTTTCGAGATACCAGCACAGGGTGACGGCATCACAGTGATTGACGAACAGGGTCTGACGATAACTGCTTTTAGGGTTGACCACACCCCGGTCACTGCAGCGGTTGGGTATCGTTTTGATTACAAGGGGCGGTCGCTGCTCATCAGTGGAGACACAGCGAAGTCTTCCAATTTGACTGCATTTGCACAGGGAGTCGATCTCTTAGTCCATGAAGCATTGGACCCTTCACTTGTGCTCCTTCTTAACCGCGTCTATCGGGAAGCGGGTCGAAGGAATCTTGCCAGGATCACTGCTGACATTCCGGCGTATCACACAAGTCCGATCGAGGCTGCAGAAATCGCGCGCGATACGGGTGCAAAGGTGCTGCTCTTTTATCACATCATTCCCCCCCTTCTCCTACCTACGATGCACGAGATATTTCTTGAGGGTGTCGAAGGAATTTACAATGGCGTCGTTGTGGTTGGACAGGACGGAACGCTGATGAGTCTGCCGGCGGGTTCGGCAGAGGTTAACCAGATGGAATTGCTTTAACTCGTCGTGATAGACGAAAACGTGTTGCGGTCATTTTTTCGCGATCGCGACGGCTCTTCTCTGTTTTGGACACGGTGGGACGTCACTGCAAATAGACGCCTGGGTAGAAAGTTGCGAACTAGATATTTCAGAGGCCACTCTCCTAGGTCCGCTTTACAGCGGCTCTCGGCGTTTCTCGACATCAGCTCGTCTCCCAGGGCTTGACCTAGCTCCTCGGAGCGGGCATTCTCGTGGCGACAAATCTGTCCATCGTCTAAGGAGTAGGTATGATTCGCTCGAAGCTGGCCGATCTGACTCGCCACGTTGTTCCGTTGGTCGTCGTTGTAGTGTGTCTGACGATTCTGACGGGAATCAGTGTACGAGCAGAGGTTCCAGAAACTGCAACATTGACCGGAATGGTGACTGCTGCGCAACCGGTTACGGCTGCGCAGGTTTACATTCGAAACGTCGACAAAGGGATTGTCTATATGGTGTACACCAACGGTGGACGCTATCGTGCAGTCGCGCTGTTTCCTGGCACCTACGAAGTGAGCGCCAGCACTAAATACTTGGAGTCTGATGTTCAACGATTGACGGTGAGCGCTGGAGATTCGGCAGAGGTCAGTCTCACGATGCGTGAGCTGGAGGGCGACGCGCCTCCACTCGTTATTCCGGCTGGCCGGACTGCTATGGAGAGCGGTAATACCGGATCTTTTGTATATGAGAGCTATGATGAGATCTATCCACCGGGGCCGGGTAAGGTGGTGGCAGAGCAGGTTTGCATGGTCTGTCATGGCGAGAACTTTTTCCCCATCCGTCCTGGTACAGAGCGGCAGTGGATGTCTTGGATCGACCATATGGTTGGCAGCACGCTCGGGGAACAGGACCCGACCCGTTACGGCCAGGGTCTCCTCTCTTTTCGAGCGTCAATGTTTAGATTTGGTCGGCAGGATAGAGACGATTTGTTGGCATATGTTGTTAAACACTTCGGACCTGACAGCAAACCCCGTCGTGTCCGCATAGAGCAGCAGACACCCATCGATGAAACCGCCTTGGGAAAGGCGATGTATATCGAGTATTACCTACCAACGGATGCACCAGGAGAGGGGACTAATGACCCGAGATGGGCGGCTGACCGGGTTCGACGTTACGGACAAGACCCTCGTTTTGATGCGGACGGAAACGTCTGGTTGGTCGACCGAGGTATACCTCACCGACTCGTTAAGCTAGACCCTCGTACGGGTGAGCAACGTGAGTATCTCTATCCCGATCCGAGAAACGGCAACCATGAAATTCTGATTGATCCTTCCGGCATGATCTGGCTTCCAGAGCACCGAGGGCGCACGGGTGACAAGGAAAAACGGCTCCTCGGATTCAATCCAAAAACTGAAAAATTCGAGTACCAAATCCCGATGGACCCTGACAACATGGTCCGAAATCCAACCAAATTTCTCCAGTCTTTGGCGATGGACTCGAAAGGCAATATCTATATCGGATGGATCATGGGGGGAGCTCTGAGCAAGTGGGAGCGGAGTACGGGCGAGGTCTCAGTGTTTCGGATCCCAACGCCCCATGCAATTCCCTACGGTGTGGTGGCTGACCGAGACGACAATATCTGGATAGCGCTCTGGAGTGGAGGAAAAATCGTCAAGTTCGACACCTCTAACAATTCGTGGACCGAGTTCACGGCGCCGACGTATCCAGCTCACACGCGGCGGTTGAATGTCGATTCACAGAACAACATTTGGTGGGGCATTTATTCGGCTGGAAAACGGCCTGGAAAACTGGTCACCTTAGACCAATCCACGGGTAAGATGAAGGAATGGACGATTCCTCAGCAGAATGCTGAACCATACGATGTTGCCGCCGACCCAGACGACAACATTTGGGCTGCTGACGTCGGCCAGCGCCTGGATGGAGACTATGGAGCCTCGCTCTGGAAGTTCGATCGGAAGACTGAGAAGTTCACGTTTTACCCCAAACCTCAGCGACACGCTGACTCTCCGAAAATTCAAATTACTCAAGATGGAGCTGTTTGGTACTCACCGCGAGGAAGTCGTGAGGCGCCCGCCTTTGGGGTGCTTTATCCAGACATGGACAAAATAGACTCCTTGGCGGCGTTCTATCAGTACGGCCCGCCGGGGTACCCGTTTAAGGTCTCGGCATCAGCGAATGCAACGGCTGAACAGTGATGTTCTGTGGCCGCAGACGGGTCACAGCTAACTCGTGCTCCAACATCGGAGGAAAGTTAATCTCATGACGATTCCGATACCCTTCGGGTTCCACGTTCGTACGGTCGTGACGATCGGTTACACGCTCCTGATGACGGCCACGTCGAGTTGGGGTCAGCCCCCTATCGTGCAGCCTGGCGCGCCGGGCAATCCGAGTCGACTAATAACGGCTGAACAAGCATCCGACCTGGCCGCGATCAGTTACACCGACGGTGATGTCAAGTTCATGCAAGGGATGATCTCGCATCATGCCCAGGCGCTTGAGATGACTGCTCTGCTCGAAGCTCGTACCCAACGCGACGTCATGCGTCAGCTGGCCCAGCGGATCGACATCTCTCAGGAGGACGAAATTGCGATGATGCAGGACTGGTTGCGGGAGCGCGATCTGACGGCCCCCGAGCGAGACATGCATCATCGGCAAGGTTTCACGCCGATGCCGGGGATGTTGACGGACGAGGAGATGACCCAGCTCGAAGCTGTCTCCGGCATGGCGTTTGACCGATTGTTTCTTGAGCTGATGATCAAGCATCACCGTGGCGCCATCACCATGGTCGAGAATCTGCTTGACCAACCAGGAGCGGCTCAAGACCCGCAGCTCTACGCGTTTACCTCAGACGTCACGTCCGACCAGCGCGTGGAGATCGACCGGATGGACGGGATGCTGGCCGAGTTGTCGACTGACCCGCGCGTACAGCTCACAGCGGGCTTCGCTGATGCCGGCCAGGCGATCGGAAATTTGGCCTTGATTGCCTCCCGGACAAAACCCGACGGTTTTTATGACCCGGCAACCACCGAAACCGATGAGACGGAGGGCGACGAGGACGAGGAAGGTGCCGACGCTGAGGGGGAGCCTGAAGAGCGGCCACGACGCGGGCTACTCAACTTTGCGAATACCGACATGGCGTTTTCCGGAGATCTGTTGTTCGAAGGTAACTATCACGGGTTTAACACCTACCGCGTCGAGGTGCCGGCCTCACCACAACTGGTGAGCTCGGTGGTCTGTCCCGGAGGTCAGGGCGACGTTTCGGTGGTCGGGCACCTGCTTATCATGTCCGTCGAGCAAACTCGGGGGCGGCTTGATTGTGGGTTGCAAGGTGTGGCCGAACCGGTGAGTGAGGAGCGATTTCGGGGACTTCGTGTTTTTGACATCAGCGATATCCGGCAGCCTCGCCAGGTGGCTGCAGTTCAGACCTGTCGCGGGTCCCACACGCATACTGTCGTGGGTGACCCGGATGAAGACGGCAACGTCTATATTTACGCGTCAGGCGCAGCACGGGTGCGTTCGGATGAGGAGCTCGCGGGCTGCTCGGACGAGTCGCCGGCTGAAAACCGGGATACGGCGTTGTTCCGAATCGATGTCATTCAGATTCCGATGGAAAATCCTGAGGACGCACGGATTGTCAGTCGGCCGTTTGTTTTTCGTGACGCCGAAACGGGTAATGTTGCCGGATTGTGGGAAGGTGGTGACCACGGGCCAGACACGCAGCGCACGAGTGAGACGAGTGCATGCCACGACATTACGGCTTATCCGGAGATCGGATTGGCCGCCGGCGCCTGCTCTGGCAATGGCCTCCTGCTCGACATATCGGATCCTATAAATCCGGTCAGGGTCGATGAAGTGGTTGACCCCGGATTTGCGTACTGGCATTCGGCAACGTTCAACAGTGATGGCACCAAGGTTGTTTTCACTGACGAGTGGGGTGGCGGTGGCCGTGCCCACTGCAGAGCATCAGACCCACGTCAGTGGGGCGGGAACGCGATCTACGATATTGTCGACGGTCGTCTTGAGTATCGGAGTCACTATAAATTGCCAGCGCCACAAGGGGAAACGGAAAATTGTGTTGCCCACAACGGGTCGCTCATTCCAGTGCCCGGACGAGACATTATGGTGCAGGCGTGGTACCAAGGCGGTATTTCGGTCTTCGATTTTACGGACTCGACTAACCCATACGAGATCGCCTACTTCGATCGTGGTCCACTTGATCCCGACCGAATAGTGATGGCTGGATACTGGTCTGCGTATTGGTATCGTGGTTTTATTTACGGAACGGAGATCGCCCGTGGTCTCGATGTTCTGGAACTGTTGCCGAGCGAGTTCCTGACTGAGAACGAGATCGCGGCGGCTTCGATTGTCGCGCCGGCGACGTTCAATGCACAAGACCAGCGCCATATTGACTGGCCGGTCCGACCGATCGTCGCACGAGCCTACCTTGACCAACTTGAGCGAACTGAAACCCTAAGTGAGAGGCAGCGGTCTACGCTGTCCGGACTTTTGGACCGTGCGGACCGGTCACGCGGAGACCGTCGAGACGTCGAATTGGCAGGGGAACTCACCACGGCCGCTTCGGATATTCGGCGCGGATTGGATTCGGCAAGTGGACGGGACGAGATACGGTTGGCTCAGTTGGCGGACATACTCTCTCGGCTATCTGAGACGCGACAATAGTGTGCGGTGCATCGCCAGGGGATGACCAACTGTATTTGGGTTACGCACGCCAGTTGTTCCGCGCGAGAGGACCGGGGTTGTCGTGACGAAACGAGCTGAAGACCATCCCCTCGACGCCTGGTGATTGAGTTAGCGTTGTTTCTTCACGAGGAGACCGGGGACTCCATTGACGAGCGACGTAGAGGCGCACATCTGAATCGACGAGCGCTGGTGCGTATTCGAAACTGAGCTGTTCGTGCAGTGGGCGCAGTCCGGACCCATCGAGGTAGTTCTGCGTATAGCTGTGGCCACGGTGCATGGGCCAGAGTTGATGCCACATCGATGGGCACTGTGAGGAGTTCTGGTTGATGATGAGTTCATCAACCAGACCCTCCTGAATCCAGGTCGGCCACGCAAGCGCCATGTTCCCAAACGGGGGACCGAGGACATCGCCTCTGGGAATGCCGACAGCGAGTCGGCGGCCCACTTGCTTCAGGTGAGTTCGTAACTCACGCAGGAACCGTGTCAGAAAGTCACCACGCAGTGTCCTCCATTCGTTGAAATCAAATGGCTCACAACAAATGTCAGTGCCGTGTCTCTCCGAGAATTCCTGGCGAACGTTTCTGTTAAATCCAAATTGGTCTGCCGTGTTGGCAGGTTTCGACTGTGATCGAAAGCATACGAACAGCCCGTCGAAGTCTGTGGGTTCGATCAACCCGACAAACCGCTTCACGAAATGCTCGCGTACCTTGGGTTCAGCGAGACAGAGGACGCCCCACTGTCGGCGCCGTCCGGTCCGGTCGGTAACGGCGAATTCCGGATGTTCGTAGCTGAAACGACTCTGCCACGCGGTGTGTTGCCAGTGCATGGCGTTGTGGTAGCTTACGGCGCGTCGTTCTGGTCGCGCTAGCGGCCATCCCTCATCGAACAAAGAAACATACAGATACGATCGGATCCCTCGGCTGTGTGCCAGACGCGGCACTTCCCGGAAGTCATCCCATGTGACAGTGTTTTGGTTCTTAGATGGATGTTGAAAACCTGCGGCCGCTTGGAAACGGCCATCCAGACGTGTGCGGAGAAGTCTCCAGTGGATGGTGCCGGCTCGGAGTTCGCTCCGCCACACGTCCATAGAGCGTGCGAGGGCATCAGGAGTGCTGAGGCGGCCGTCGGCTTCACCAAATGTCAGGTGATCGCCCCACGACACGCTAACGATATGCGAAAGTCTCATCAGTGGAAAAATTACTCTCAAGAGAGCATGAGGCCTGTCTAAACCTACTTCGTTTTTAGTGCGTTGCCAGCTGCAAAACCTAGGCAATTGAACAACATATCACCACACTTGTTGAGAGCGCTCTCCCTTGCGATGTCGTATGGGAGTATCAACTCAAGAACTTCCCAGCCAGCTGAGAGGATCAGAAACGCGCACCAACTCTTTAAAAGAAATCGTCCAATAAATAGCCATTGCAGAAAATGTCCGAGTGAGTAGAGATTGACCACTGCCACCTAAGTCCCAGCGGTCAGCGTTCTTCGCCACGGGCTATTTCAAGGAGGGCGGTCATTCCGACATTCCCTTCGTGACAGGCAAATTCAAACATCGGACCAACGGTTCTAGACATATCGAGGGCTGCGGTCCAGGATTCGGTCCATAGCGAAGCATCGTCAAATGTTACTTCGTACCGGAGCGTGTCGTCGGTGGTGGGCGTAAAGCGTTCGACCAGTCGCGCGGTCGTGAGGGGCAAGCGTCGATAGCGCTGTCGGTTATTGAAGTTCGTGGTTTCGACGACCAGGGTGTCGCCCTCCCAGTGTCCGCGGGAATCTCCGAGCCACTGGGTCACACTTGCGGGCAAATGAGACCGACCGTCGAGCGGAATGATCCGAAATTCATGGATCATTTCGAAGAGTAGCAGTATGTGGTCAGGAGTTTGGACCAGATGGATGTTTTGACTGTAGGGGCCGCCAAGTCTCGGGATGCCGTAGCTGATGCAGCGTTCCGACGGGGTGCGGTCCTCTGGGCTATCGGCCCCGAGTGGGGGCATAGCGTTCAAGCGCGTGTCCGCTTGTTCCGTGTAAGGAATACGTCCGTCAGCCGGACTGACAATCATTGAGGTGCGTCCGTCAGACAGGGAGCGTTCCCACCAGACGGCTCGGCGTGCGCCAACGCCCTCGGTCGAGCGGGCGGCTTCGTTCACACTGGTGACCTCCTCACCGGTCAATAACTTTTGGCCTCTATGTCGCTCGGGTCGTTCCAGGGGTGTCGCGGTGCCATGGTTCCATAGTCCGCGGAGGTCCGGGTCTCCCCACTCCGTTCGTGGACGTTCCTGGGTTGAACCCATGTTTGGCAGGATGGTTACCGCGCCTGCCAGCCCGCCGATCAAAATGAACTTGTTCCGGCGTCGCATTGATTTGTGAGGATTACGATATCACCACCTGCCGCTTCGGAGAAACGCGACGTGGGGTTATGGCGCAGTTGCCCGATATGCATATCGGAAACACTCACGTCGGCTCTATGTGACGTATGATCAGTGTTATGGCAAAGGTTCAGATTTTTCACAACAAACATTGAAACTCGTCGGTCAATGCCGTGCGCATTGCTGAGGAATTGGGTGTTGACTTCGAAGAGGTGAACTATATTCAGTCGCCTCCGGATGCCGCGACGTTGCGGGCGATCATCGGCAAGCTTGAAGACCCTCCGACAGCGCTCGTCCGTCGAGACTCAAAGTTCAAGAAGCTTGAACTGACAGACGCCGATGTGGCGACCGAAGACCAGGTTGTTGAGATTCTGGTGAAGCACAAGCAGTTGTTGCAGCGGCCGCTGGTTGTGACTGAGGACACGGCTATCGTTGGACGGCCTAAAGATCGTGTACGAGCACTCCTGAGTTAATGTTCTCTGGCATCTGACAGGGAACAGGACGAAAAGGGAATCGTCGTGCGTGTATCAATCCGACGAAACTGTTGTGTCACCCGCTTCCTTAAACTTGGGTTTGTAGCGTCCGTAGATATGGTCACCGATCCGTTGCATTCGTTGTATCTCGTCGGCAGGCAACGGGCCCCGTTCGAGAGCACGTAAGGCCTCTTCCATCTGGTTGCGGTCCGAAGGCCCACAGAGCACGAGGTCTACTGTGGGCTGATGCAGTACGAAGCGGTAGCAGTCACTGGCACTGGGTGGTGGCTCGCCAGTTGGCATTTTTCTTGGATTCAGCAGGTCTCCCCATCGTGTTGCGGTGTACGCGATCATGCCTGGGTGCGGACTTGTCGGGACATAAGGGAAGGCATCCCGCTCAGCGCCTCGGTGCACAGCGTTATACCGCAGCATGAACACGTCGTACGGGCTCTTGCCTTCCCGATATTCATCAAAGAGCGAGCGCAGCAACGGTCGGTTGTGCGTACTGAGCGCAAGAAACCGAACCTTTCCTTGGTCACGAAGCCGTTCGAAAGCCTCGATGAACGCCGACCGGGGTCGTTCATTGCGCATGCCGAGTAATAGGATGTCGAAGTAGTCAAGTCCTGACCGCCGAAGGGCAATGTCCACCGAGGGACGAATCAGACTTGGGAGTTTTGAGTAAGACTGCACAGTCAGCACGACGTTGTCACGATTGCGCCGTGCGAGATTTCGCATCGCTCGACCGAAAGCCGGTCGCCGTACTGTTCCCCAGTAGAGGAAGTTGACAGACCGCTCGACCGCTTCCTCGATGACGCGTGTCGGCGCGCCATAACTCGAACCGATACCGAGTTGGCTCACCATGAGACCGGTCTTCCCGAGCGGAACCTTCCGGGTGAAGTCGTTTGTCACTGAGGGGATCCTATCAATTTGGGCTCTTGACCAAAATCCAGTGCGTTACCGTGTGCTCGGTAAGTGCGATTAAAATTTGGTTGATGTTTAGGCGGCCAAGAAAATAAGGTTCTGATTTCGTGGTCGAAGACCACATTGAGAATGCTGGCACGCCGTAAGCTTTTTTGTTGCGTTTGGGCTGTTTGGTTCGTATTCTGCAAGGTGTTTGTGGTGTTTGTGGTGTTTGTGGTGTTTGTGGTGTTTGTGGTGTTTGTGGTGTTTGTGGTGTTTCGAAAGGTACGAATTCATGATTTTCGGTGCCGGTGTACTCGCAGAGATGGGCGGCCAACGACGCTTCGCGATGCTATCAATTCGCCGTCCCAACGGGACTTTGATCCTACTCCACCCTTCCGTGCTTGATGCACAGATGATCACGTCGATGGCTAGGTATCTCTTATGGTAACTATCGTTCGTTCCCGTTTGTTGTATCCGATCGTGTTATGCGGTGTGTTGTTGCTGGTTTCCGAGAGGTCTCCTGCGCAGGAGCCGGAGTTATTCGGCACGGTCGTTCCAGCTCAACTCGCGACTCCATCAACGCGGTCAACTCTAGCGACTGCCGACATTGATGGCGTCCGGCAATGGGACGGCTATGTGCAGTCTCTGATACGAGACGGTTCGCTACGGTTGAACCGCATGGACGAAAATACCGTAATTGAAGGCCATGCACACGAGCGATTCACACAATATTTCCGTGGAGTGCGGATATACGGCAGCGGGATTAGCCGGGAACTCGTCGGCGGACTCGCCGTTTCTCTCAGTGGCATTGTGTATGACAACGTTGACGTCGATACGTCACCGACGTTATCGGTAGATGCTGTGGTCAGCCGCGTCCTCCCCGCACTTGGAGACGACGTGATGGACGTGCCGGAACTCATCGTCCTTCCGAATCCAGACGACACCTATACCTTGGCCTATCTCGTAGACGTAATAAACGACTCGGAGTTCACTTTGTATCGCTATGTGCTGGATGCGCATAGTGGAGATGTGCTCCGTCGGTTTGATGCGTTTCGAACCCAGGACGGCAAGTCGTCGCTCGGGAAAGGCACCAAAGGTGACACGAAGAAACTCAGCGTCGTGCGGCGCCCCACCTGGAACGTTGACCTTGCATTGGACAAGTTACGGCCAGTAGACGGAATAAACACATATGACATGGGTTTCGACACAATGCGTGGTTGGGACCACATAACTAGAGGTACTCCGTTCAAAGACACTGAGCTCGCGGCGACGCCAAGTGGTCGAGAGTGGGAAGACGCCATGGTCGTTGATGCGCATGCCTATCTTGGATGGACCTACGACTATCTGTATGAGAGGTTTCTTCGTCACGGGCTTGATGGGCGAGACGGTCGGATCAAGGCGATCGTGAATTGGCCTCACCCGAACATGCGTCTCAATAAATATCTTGGCGGGTATTTTTGTAATGCTTTCTATTTTCCTCCTCCGCGTAATCTGATTTTTCTAGGTAGTGGTCTAACGCGTAGCTTCACAGATGGGAGGAATCTTCGTCCGTGTAATCCGTTGGCGGGCGCATTTGAAATTGTTGCCCACGAACTCGTGCATGGTGTGACGGCGACATCCTCAAATCTTATTTACTGGATGGAGTCTGGTGCGCTGAATGAGGCGTTCTCTGACATCCTTGGCGTAAGTGCGGAATTTTTTCACGCTAGCAAGGGGAGTGGACTTCCGTATGCGGCGAACTATCAGATTGGCGACACGACCTGGGTGAGACCGATTCGAGATATGGCTGATCCCAGCCGGCACTTCGATTTCATTTATTCTGATGGTTCCGGAGCGATCAACCATCCCGATCATTATGGAAGTCGATGGCTTCCGACGGACCCAAAAAAGCCTGCCGATGCCGGCTGGGTTCACCGTAATTCGTCGATCGTGAATCACGCGTTTTATTTGGCTATTGAAGGTGGAAGGAATCGTCGGTCGAACAAGACTGTTCAGGGTGTTGGGGCGAGCAATCGAGCTGATGTTGAGTACGCCTTTTATCAGGCGTTTACCTATCACTTGAATCCAACATCAACAATGCGTGCGGCTAGGTACTGGACAATTCAGAAAGCCCCAACTGCGGCAGCTCGAAGGGCGTTGTTAGCCGCCTGGGAGGCCGTCGGCGTCCATGCGAATCAAGAAGTCAGAGTCAAATTCAGGAGCGTATCGAAGCGGACGTCAGCGTCTTGTTCTCTCGCGATGCAGATCGATATTACGACTGGGGCGAAGCGTTTCGACGTGTCATCACTCCGTTTTGACTTGCATTCTGTTTATGGCGATGCGCGCCTACGGGAGGCTACAGTTTCGGCATCGCGGTTTCGTGAGTATTTTGGTCGATCTTCGATTCCCCCGCATACGACCGTTCGATCATCTTTATGCTGGACCGCTCCGTCCAGCCACGTGTCTCTTGAGCTAGACCTTACCGGGAGGCTCGGGAATGGTGTCAACGGTCAGTATTACAGCGGTCGGTGGCAGAGTTTCTACAACCGCTAACTTGAAACTATGCGAATTGGGTATGTGTTGCTGACGAGGCTGTCTCTAGAATGACAAAACTAACAAATCGACTCACAGTTTATTGTGGGTTTGTGGTCGGCATTCTTGGTGCCGTGGAATCGCGCAGCCTTTTTGCACAGGAGCCGACTGAGCGTGGCTGGGTGAACGTGAATGCGATTGTGCAAGGAACTACGCATACCTTTAGCGACCGCGTGCAGTTCGCGACCAATAGTGAGGAGGGAGAAATATTTACCGAGTATGCGGTTCGGCGGAATGTTGTGATCGATGTCATGGGTGGGGTTCGATTGTGGCGATACATCGGCGTCGGGGTAGGCGTTATGCGGTCTTCTCAAGCCGGGGTATCGAACACATCGACGGCGCGAGTCCCGCATCCTTTTTATTTTCGGCGGCACCGCCAAGTAACGGGTCCAACCGCGACAGATCGAACGGACACTCAAATCGATATTCATGGAACGGCCATCTTGCCGACGGGCCGTCGTGTCCGGGTCATGGTTTTTGGTGGACCAACCGTGGTCCAAGTGCAACAAGGTCTTGTCACAGGGGTCACGACGAGAGACTCCTATCCCTACAACACCGTCACGTTCCAGAGTTATACCAAACAACGACACAATGTGTCGGCGATCGGGTTCAATGTCGGAGTTGATGTGAGTTACTTTTTTTCTGATTACATCGGCGTTGGAGGCTTGGTTCGCTACAGTCGAGCAACGGTTGACTTTACTGCGGCGGACGGTGATACCTTACAGGTCGTGACTGGTGGACCGTATGTGGGCGGTGGGTTACGTATAAAATTCTAATACCGTCTTCAACGCACGTGCTGTGTTCAGAGTGCGTGTGCCGGCGGCTCTGATAGAAGAACTGCTTGTGCGTGGCCTGCAGTCGACGAATTGTCTCGCAGGTTCGGCTCGTGGAGATTCAAGATATGAGCATTCGTCGAATCTGTTCTCTCGTCGGTTTTGTGGTTGCATTGGCGGCATGTGGAGGTGACACGGATGCGCCGACGGCACCGACGGCTGTATCTCCAGCGAGCAGTCTTACGATCGTGCCTGAAACGACCGCCGGCCGTGATGCCGTTCTGTCGTCGGCTTTGATGACAGCGTCTGCAGGAACGGTCAGAACCCTCACGGTTAGTGCTGATTCGACCACGTTACGAGTGGGAGCTACGGTCGTTGTGCGAGCCTCGGCTTTCTATAGCGATGGAACTAGCCAATATGTAGATCCCGAATGGGGGTCGAGCGATTCTGCCGTGGCCAGTGTCACCAAGGCGGGAGTGGTGACGGCACATACGGTTGGCACGACGCTCATTGTCGCGACATTTGAAGGCCAGAGCGGGTCGCTCAGCATTACCGTTCGGCCGACGTTGACGATATCGCGACTCGTGGTGACCCCTGGCACGCCGGCTATCCGGGTCGGCCAGACAACGACCATGACGGCAGTAGCGCATTACACAAACGGGTCGACCGAACAGGTGACACCTGAGCAATGGTCATCGAATAATCTCGGTGTCGCAACGGTAACCGGCAACGGCCTCGTGACAGGTGTAGCGCTCGGCACGGTGCGGATCAAGGCAAAGTATCAGGGTAAGAGTCCGTCGGTCAGGATGAGGGTCGTCTCGTTGTCCAGTTTGGTGTTGTCGGTAGGTGACCGGAGTCTGAGGACTGGTCAGACGGCGACGATAAAGGCGACAGCACGTTATTCAGACGGGTCAACGGAGCGGGTCACCCCGGCCTGGTCATCAAATAACCCCGGTGTGGCGACAGTATCCGAGTCAGGAAAAGTAACCGCAGTGGCCGTCGGAACGGCGCGAATCAAAGCAAGTTATGGTGGGAAGAACCCGTCCATTCGGTTTACGGTCGTGTCGCTGTCGAGTGTGAAGGTGACCGTTGGGCAACGAAATCTCAGAGTCGGTCAAACGACAACGGCGAAGGCAACAGCGCGCTATTCGGATGGGTCAACGGAACGCGTCACACCGAAGTGGTCGTCGACGAATCGAAGTGTGGTAACGGTCTCTTCATCGGGAAAGGTGAGAGCCGTAGCGCCTGGCTCGGCACAGATTAAAGCGCGGTATAGCGGAAAGAACCCGGCTGTGGGGATTACGGTCACCCGAGCCCCTATGAGCAAGGCGGATATCGTTTTAACGGGGCAAAGATTTCGCACTTACTGGGCAGCGTCAGGTCATATTGGATATACGCTGTACTTTAGGAACAGAGGCTCAGGGTGCGCCAAGAATTTTCGTTGGCGCTTACGAACATGGGAGTATGGAGGAGGGTCGTGGTCGACACGTGGTCCGGCTTTGGACAACGTTATTGAGACACGTCAAAGCTCTTATCCGATTCGTGCCGGACAATCTTTTACTGGGGCACGCAACAATTTGATTGAAACGGGCAAGTATTGGCGCCGTTCAAGTAATCCGATTTGGTGGCAAGCTACATTTTGGTGGACGAGCATTTATTGTAGCGATGCGCTGACTGAAACGGGTGCCCGAACGGAAGACCAACAGACTGGTGGACAATCCCAATCAGAGGAATTCGGTTCTCTCCGAAGGGCCACACTCCCTGGCCGTTAGGCGATTCGGATTTGAGCGGGACCGGCTTCGTTTCCAGGGTCGCTGCGAAATCACCGATAATGTCCGAGATGTACATTGGCGAATGTGAGTTAAAGCCCACGTCGATAAACGCGACGCTAGCGGTGTCGAATTTCGTGATGCGATTGTCCACATCGATGACTTGTCGTTTCGGCTATCTACTAATTGTCGTAATTTCGGTAACGATGGTTACGACAGGTCTGCATGCTCAAACGCGTTTTGTTGCAGAGCTGCAAAACCGGGCGGAACAGGGGAACGCTGAGGCTCAATTTATGTTGGGCTCGATGTATACAGACGGGACTTTAGTTGACCAGAACGATGTTGAGGCTGCTCGGTGGTTACTACGGGCCGCTGAGCAAGGCTATCAGCGAAGTTTTTTCCCGTTGGCTCTGGCCTATTCCGAGGGGATTGGTGTCCCTCAGGATTTCGTCAACGCTCACATGTGGGTCAACATCGCTTCGGCGCTCTTGGTCGGTGAAGACCGATCACGTGCAGTCGCTCAGAGGGGGCGTCTTGAATCCCGAATGGGCGTGACTCAGATTGCTGAAGCCCAGCGTCTCGCTCGGCTGCGTCTTCCTTTTCTCCAGAGCGTCTCAGGAACAGAGTTGCCACCATCGCTAGCACCGCAAGGTGAACGGTCGGTTTCGTCTCCGGTCGAAATAGACCCGCCCACCGAGGAGCCATCTGCTACGTTAGCGCAAACGATAGAGCCTAACGAGGAGGACGTCGCAGCGGTCCCATCGTCTGAAGAGGAAGCAACGGAGGAGAAAATCGACACGGTAACGCCAGTGCAAGGTCAACCTGAAGTGCCGCGACCGAGTTCACTACTTGCGGATGCGGAAACCGTTGAGGCTGCTGAGGTTCAGCGATCAGATGAGGTGGCATCCAGCGAAGAGCCAAGCAGTTCTTTGTTCGATCGAATGTTTTTTACCGTGGGCGGAATGTATCGGACCACGACCACGACGTTTAGCGACAAGGTTACGTTCGAGAAGTACTACGAAGACGCACATGTGGAGGTTGATTACGTCGTCGGACCTGGTGCGTTTTTGGACGTGATGGGTGGTGTCAGATTGGCGCGATTCGTGGGCATTGGTGGAGCAGTGTCGAATTTTACGAGCGCGGATCAATTGTCTCGTAATGCGAAGGTCGCCACGTCAATACCGCATCCGATTCAGTGGAACAGACACCGAAGCGCGACCGGTTCCACGCGAAGTTACCGTCGTGAACTGGCGGTTCACCTGCACGGCTTCGCCGCGACATCGCTAGGGGACCGCGTATCGCTGATGTTTTTTGGAGGGCCTTCGTGGTTTCGAACGCGACATGATCTTGTAACAGGGATTACCTTCGAGGAGTTGGGAGATACCATTCGATTTGAATCGGCGCAGACATCTGAGCAAGGGGCCTCCGTGTGGGGTTTCAATGTTGGCACGGACCTGAGCATTTTTTTTACGGAACATTTTGGACTTGGTGTACTTGTGCGGTATTCACGTGCCATGCCTAGTCTGCTGTCGGCAGATGGTGATAGGGTGACGATGGAGGCGGGAGGTTTGGATGTGTCTGGCGGACTCCGCGTGCGGCTGTTCTGAATCAACGATTATGCGATTGGGAAAGAAATTGTTGTTCTAGGCTGAGAGGTCTTCGGATTTGTAATGACGGGGAGGAAACCCGTGATGTATTCCTTGGTTCGTGTTTTCTGTGTCGTTGCGGTTGTTGCTGGGGGGATTCGAGCGGACGCACAGGTTGGACCGGTTGCTGAGGTGCGCGTTCGCGCGGAGCAGGGCGATGCGGAGGCACAGTTCGTCCTAGGGTCACTATATTCTGCCGGTACCGTTGTTGACAGAGATTTCGTCGCGGCTGCGCGGTGGTTGTTGTTAGCTGCGGAGCAAGGGTATGTGGAAAGTTTTCTGCCGCTGGCACGTGCATATTTGGCGGGAAACGGCGTTCCTCAGGATTTTGTCAGTGCACATTTGTGGTTCAACATTGCCGCCGCACGGCTGACAGGCGAAGATCGAACCATTGCGGTTGAACAACGGGACAGCGTGCAGGCTCAAATGGGGAATGAACAAGTAGCGGAAGCCCAGCGTCTTGCGCGCGAATGGGTACCGTCAACCGATTTGGTTAGTGAAACTGTTAGTCGTTCCGACGTTGCACGATGGCAGAAACGTCTTGGGTCTGAAACTAGCCGAGTGCCGTCTGCTGCGCCACAGACCGATCTTCTGGGAGTTGTAGCGCCCTCGTTGACGAGTAGTTCCCTTCAACGTTCGTGTTTTTCGAGTCGAGAGTTGGGCCGAAGCCATGCATCACAGCAACACGGCAGTGCGGGCTGGTTTTTGGCTGGACTTGGGTGTGGGGCTGGCTTTGGATTAATTGGGACCGGCGCCTGTATTGCCGCAAGTGCGTTAACAAGTCCGCAGCCACGGACGCTGGCTGACGGAAGTAATGAAAATTGTTATCGGGAAGGCTACCGCGGACGAGGGAAAAAGAGAAACATCCTTTCAACCCTGGGTGGTGGATTACTTGGGACCGGCGCAAT
>Ga0310121_10001812_pt1 | contig 21177 bp, 12 predicted proteins | sample CB27_Tmax_986_MG_FD_203504 | JGI IMG/M metagenome (GOLD analysis project Ga0310121, IMG submission 203504) | Marine microbial communities from Western Arctic Ocean, Canada - CB27_Tmax_986 | ecosystem: Environmental > Aquatic > Marine > Oceanic | place: Canada: Western Arctic Ocean | collected...
CAAAGCGCAGCCTTGGGACTCGATGCTCAAAACCGCGCCGCGGAAGTGAAACTGCGCGCCGAGCGAAAGGCGGGCCAGCTGCTGAGCTCACTGAATCTGCGAGGAGGTGACCGAAAGTCAAACAATCACGCCGATTGTTTGAAATTGGACGATTTAGGAATCAGCCAGAACCAATCAACGCGCTGGCAACGCGAGGCCCAGTTGTCCGAAGACGTGTTCGAAGAGTACCTTCGGACGAAACAGGCGGCGGGAGGGGAAATCTTGGCGGCCGGCGTTCTGCGCCTGGCAAAGATCCAGTCTAAACAGCAGGGGGAGACTGCGTCCCAGAACGTCAAGGCGCAGACAGCTGGCGACGACCTAGAAGGGAACTCGCCACAGCCTAAAACACAGCGCAAAAGTGCTGGTCCTCAGCCACCGCTGCGGGACGAATTGATGGGAGAACTGAAGGACCATTGCAATCTACTGGACGACATTCTGCGTCCAATCTACTCAGGGACCTCCGAGAAGTTGCGCTCCGGCGAGCGCCGGGGGCTGGGTCATCTGATGACGGAAATCCGCGTCCTGCTGAAACAGCTGAGCCAGTAGCAGGTCGATGGGACCTCGGACGAAACGCCGTGGCAAGCTCCATCTGGGCTATAACGGGCACATGGCCAGACCAGTCTGGTAGCGCTGGTAGATGGACCCCATCGAATAATACATCCACAACCCGTCATCACGGCGCACGACATACGGCGCGAAGCACGCGTAGGCATCCTGATCACCCTCATCGCCGCTGAGCAACGTGATCGCATCGTCACGGATCCAATGGGTACCGTCGCGACTTTCTGCATAGACAATCGCGCTACCGTGCGGCGCGTACTCTCCCTGAGAGGTGATCTCCAACGCCGCGCTGTACCACATGCGATAGATGCCGTCCTCCAACAGGACCATCACGTTGTAGACGTAAATCTCTTTGCCCCCGCCGACCGTGGTGCCCGAGAGTACCGGATCGCCGCCGTTTTGCCGCTCCCACTCGATACCATTACGGCTGGTTGCGTGGCCGACGTGAAAGTGCTTCTGCGGGCCGACGCCGTTGTACCAGATATGCAGCAGCCCGCTCGTGTCGCGCACCACGGCCGGATGCAGCACAACCTGATCGTCGAATTTCCCTGTCTCTCCGGGACCCAGTACCGGCTGACCGTCGTTTTGTCGCTCCCAACGGTAACCGTCTTCGCTAGTCGCATAGCAGATCTTGTACTGACTGCCGAGGGGGCCGGCCGTGTACCACATGTGGAAGCGGCCGTCGAAGTGGACGACCGCCGGATGGTCGGCCTTGGTCTCGTCGGCCGTACCAGGGCCACCATGGGCAAGCACGGGTCGGCCCTCGTTGGCCTTGGTCCAACTGAGGCCATCCTCACTGGTCGCCAGACCGACCGAGCCGATAAACGCATCGTCGGTTCGGCCGTTGTACCACATCATCCATTGATCGCCGACTTTCAAAACGCACGGATACTTCGCGTGGGTTGAGTCAAAAGAGCCCGTCGGACCGCGGGGCACCATGACTTTACCAGTCTTTTTAAATAAAAAGGTCGGACCGGTTGACTTGGACGCGGCGCCCAACAGCCGTCTTCCACCGCAGGCCCCTGCCACGCAGGTGAACAGGAACCCGCGTCGTGAATGCTGAAAAAAGGTCATAAGGCGGCTCCGAAAAAAGAAAAAGAAAAAGAAACAGCGCCCTGAGAAGGCTGAATAGACAATATCGACAGTGGTCAGTTGACCCCGCAGTCAGTCTACTACACGGCCGCCCACGTGGATAGTCATGGTGTGACACGCTTCATGAATGGGACGATTTCTCGGTATAAGTTGGACACAGTAAGTTGGACACGGACTGACATCCAGGAGATCGCGTTGACGCTTCGGACGCGCCGACCAGCTATCCCATGACGAGCGATTGTGATACGATGACGCACCTGTTTAGGGTCTGGGATTCGGAATTCGCCACAAAACACTTGACAATCGATGCCTCCTCCTTTAGGCTCCAACTTGCGCCGCCACCTTTATCATATGCGCGTTTTGTGTCTGTTCCGAAAACGACCGCCGAACCTTGCCACGACGACGTACTGGTTTGGCCACGTCGCTCATGCGTTTGCGATCAGGGACATTTCAAAGCGTCATGACGTCGCTGTTCCGTGGTGGTTGAAACTCAATCGAGGTACAAGCAAATGAGTTTTCGGAATTCTGACACTTTCACTGTAAGACTACCCGAGGATGTCTTCCTCCGTCGTGCGGCTACACTCGTCGTCCTCACGGCAGGGCTAGCGGCGTTGCTGCCCGGACGTGCAGAGGGACAGGCGCTAGAGCCAGTGCTCCCAGCCGGTTTGGTGGCCCAATGGACGTTCAACGAGACCAGTGGCACCACGGCAACCGATTCGGTGGGTGGGCTGGTTGGTAACCTGGAGGCACGGGGAGGGGATACCCCAACGTTTGTCTCGGGTAGGTTCGGTAACGCCCTGTACATGAACGGCGCGGGTGACGACGACGACCGCAGCAAGGACACCCCTGGAATGCTAGTTGATATTACCGGAACCGGGGTGATCGACTGGGGTACCGCGACGGACTGGACTTTAATGTATTGGCTGAAATCCGACCCCACCTACGAATACGTGAGCGCAGACACCATCTACAGTGGTAATTATGGCCCAGACGGAACGTTCAGCGGTGACGCCTTCCAATTTACGGCAACCCGTGCGGGCGGCTTTAACGGCCACTACCAGCGGTACGGTTCCAGCCCCACGGTGACAAGCAGTCCGCCCGCGGAATTCGAATTCGAGGCGGGCACTCCTGTCCCCATCGTGGATTTGGTCGTGGACGATACCTGGCATCACTATGCGTGGTCCGTGGAACGCAGTGGCGACTCGGTTTATTATATCGACGGCTTCGAGGTATTGCGTCAAACGCAAGATAATACCGGAATTGACTTTGTCAATGCGACGGCCATCGAGATTGGTTTCGACGATTTCAACGGTAGCATGGACGACCTGCGGTTCTACAACCGAGCCCTCACTCAAGAGGACATGGACGTGCTGGTCCCGCCGCCAGACCCTGTAGACACATTTATATGGAGTAGCGGCGACGAAGGTGACTGGAACGCTAGCAGCAGCTGGACGCCTGCCAGAGGGGGGCCACCCAACGGAATGAACCCCGCGCCGCCGGTCAACAGCCATGTAGCGCAGTTTTTGGACATAATCGAGACCGCAACGACCGTGGTTGTCGACAGCGATGTGTCAGTCAGGCGGATTGAATTTGACAACGCCAACAGCTACTCGATAGCGGGGGTCGCCAGCGTGAATCTTATCGAAGGCACGGACCTGGAAGGCACGGCGGATCCCACCAGAATCGAAGTCAGACAGGGATCTCACCAATTTCAGGCCGTGGTCAATTTACAGACGAACACGTCGCTGGACGTCGCGAGTGGCTCAGCACTGATCTTCAACAACCAACTCAACCTGGGTGGCAATACGCTTACCAAGACCGGCGACGGAGAATTGGCCATTCGCAACGACTCTTTTACAGGGAGCGGAATGGTCACCGTCGAGGAGGGAACCTTGTCCGGTAATGGAACGGTCGGCGGCAGCGTCGACAACAGCGGCGGCACCATCGGACCTGGAAATAGTCCGGGGATTCTGACAATTGATGGCGACTTGACCCAAGGTGCTGGCGGCACATTGGCCATCGAAATCGGTGGCACCATCGCCGGCGACGAGTTTGACCAGCTAATAGTCAACGGCATGGCCGATTTGGCGGGGACTCTGTCCGTCGAGCTGATTGATAGCTTTGCACCAGATCCAGGGATGAGCTTCGAAGTGCTGACAGCAACCAGCATTACCGACAATGGACTTAGCCTGGGTGGACCGGACGCGTCGATGTTTTCCATGACGATCGGTGAGACGAACATTTTACTGAACTTTGGCTCCATGACACCAGATGGCGATCTGAATTCCAGTGGCCTGGTCGATGCGGAGGACCTTAATCTGGTATTGTTCAACTGGAACGAGCCACCCGAAAACCTGCCTTCCGAATGGAATCATATGCGGCCCGATCCGGGCAATGTCGTCGGAGTCGCAGAATTGAATAAAGTGTTGTTCACATGGAATGAAACGAGCTCACTGGCGTCTGGGGTTCCAGAGCCCGGTTCAATTGTTTTGACGGCCTTGGCGGTGTGCCTTTTAGGAGCGGCGACCAGGGAGAGGATTGGCAACATGCCAAACTCCTAAGCACGTACCCAATGCCGCCAGGGCGTGCACAGCGGGAGAGCATGTCTCGCCAAATCCGGAAAGCTGCGATGCGCATTCATAGACGGGGCTTTACGCTGGTAGAGCTGTTGGTCGTGATCGCCATCATCGGCATCCTCGTCAGCCTGCTGCTGCCGGCGGTGAACGCAGCTCGCGAGGCGGCGCGGCGAATACAGTGCGCTAACAATCTGAAGCAAATCGGCTTGGCGCTACACAACTACCATGCGGCCCATGGGCGTTTTCCGGCGCTTTGGTACTATTTTTGGGAGGGGCGGGTGCGGACCGGGCATCCGGTATTCACCGCCATCTTGCCCTACATGGAAAACGAGCCGTTGCACGACCAGATCGACTATGGTCATCCGCCCCAGGACAGGCAGTACAATGGGGTGCTTCAGGATGCGGTCGTCCAGGGTTATCTTTGCCCGTCGGACGACCGTCAGCTGTTCTTTAACGGATTCAGTCCCGCTCTGATTAGCAAAGGGAACTATGGGCCGAACGTCGGCATGCGGTGCGAGGGATGCACCGACGAGCTCTGGAGACCCCGCGATCCTCCCAACGAGAAAGGGGTAGTCAACAAGAAGAACACTGTCTTTTTGCCCAACAGGGGACTGAAGATTAAAGATATGCTCGACGGCACTACGAAGACCGTCATGATCGCCGAGGTTCGTGGCGGAAGTGGCGAGGACGCTCGTGGCTCTTGGGTACTGATCACCGATGTTGGCTACTATCGCCACGAACATACGCCCAACACCAGCCTGCCCGACCTGTTACGGGGGGGGCAGTGGCGTCATTGCGACTTTCGCACGGCTGACCCACCGTGCCAGTGGCTTACACCGGCCAACGATTTTCACCGCTGGCATGTTTCCTCACGCAGCGCTCACCCGGGAGGGGTGCAGGTGGTTCTGGGGGACGGTTCGGTCCGCTTTATCGTCGACAACATTGACCTGGCCACCTGGACGAATCTTGGCGGCCCCCGGGACGGTGTGGCAATGGGAGAATATTGACGTGACCTTGAAGTTGGAAAACGCCAGCTAGTGGTTCCTGACAAGCGAACTCTTGCATACGGGGTAATGACAAGTAGCATGAGCCCCTGGCGCCGGTGGCCTGTGCATTCCAACACGACACGTGCAACGCTAATCTCATGCGCCGGAGTCCATGCTACCTTTAACGCCCAGCCGAAGGCGCCGGGTTGATGCGGTGGGGCGCTCTCACGAGCCGGCGCCTCCGGCTGGGCGTTAAACGACGCACTGGATCTTAATAAACAACGCTACGGTCCCGCCAAAGTAGCACCGCCAAAGTAGGTGTACAAAGTGAATGATTCACGACGCAATTTTTTACTACAGGCTGCCGGCGCCGGCGCTGCGCTAGCCTGGCAACAACCGCTTTTGGCGGACCAGTCGACCAAAGTGCCAGCGGACGACGTCGCGTTGGTCGTCATCTCGCTCGACTTGGAGATGTCACGCCACTTTCCCGAGCCCAACTACAATGAGTGGGATTATCAGAAGGGGAATCTAAACGACGAGACGAAGCAGTACACGGTCGAGGCCTGCCGTCGCGTCAAGGCCAACGGTGGTGTGTTACACAGCTTTGTGGTGGGACAGGTATTGGAGCAAAAAAACGTCGATTGGCTCAAACAGATCCTGTCCGAAGGGCACCCACTAGGCAACCACACCTACGACCATGTGCGGATTACCGCCACGAAGTTGGCAGATGTGCAGTACCGTTTCCAGCGGTCACCCTGGCTCATCGCGGACATGACGCCCTTGCAGGCGGTCACTGACAATATCCGGCTCTGCGAGATCGCCATGCAGCAGCGGCTGGGCGTCAAGCCGACCGCCTTTGGCGCGCCGTATGCCTTTAACGACGGGCTCACCGGTCGCGAGGATCTGCAGCGGGCGATCCTTTCGCTGGGTTATACGTGGGTCACCAGCAAGTACAACGGCGTCGATTTGCCCCGTGAAAACCCGCAACCAAAACATTTTCAAGCAGTGGCCGAGAGCTTGGCCCATCATCAGCCGTACTATTACCCGACCGGCCTGCTGGAGGTCCCTTATTCACCGGTCACCGATGTAGGGGCTTTTCGTGGCAGGCGGTGGACGCTGGACGAGTACTGTGACAAGTTAAGGGCCTGCATCGACTGGGCCATCGAACATCGAGCGGTGTACAACTGGTGTAGCCACCCGTCAATTTTGTACGTGAAGGACCCAGAGTTTCGCATCGTGGAAACCATTTGCGAGCTGGTGGAAACGTCCGGCGGCAAGGCCATGATTGTGGACCGCGCGGCCGTCGCCGCCCGCGCCCAACGGCAACTGGCCGATCAGAAACCTCAAGGAAAGTAGTTCTGCAACTATAGGTTGAGTCCCGGTGGAGGTTCTTTTGAACCAGAAAAGTCAATGCTGTGCGCGGGTCTCCAAGTCGGCCGATGTCCAGAGCGCGGGTCGCCTTGAAAGGCGTACAGGCGTACGGTCGTCGCTGTCTGTTTCGCTTCTGGCTGCCGTCGCCGTCGGCTCTCTGTTGGGTGCTGGCTGCGGCAAAGGACTCACCACGGCCACCGGGTCGGTTACCTTTGACGATGAGCCGGTCCAGCAGGGCACGATCCAATTCGAGTCGCCCAACGGCAAAGCCCCCACGGCGGGTGGCCAGATCGAATCCGGCCAGTATACGGTCACCGGCGCGTTGGAGATGTTAACGGGCGAGAAGATCGTCCGCATTCAGGCGTACCGGGAGACCGGCCGCAAGATACCTGCTGGGTCACCCGCCCCACCCGGCACGATGGTTGACGAGATCGCACCTTTTATTCCCGCAATCTACAACAACCAGTCCCAATTGACGGTCGAACTGGCAGCGGGAGTGGTCAATCAACATGACTTCGATCTCAGCTCGAAACCGTAGCCGCAAATACGTCCGGACAGTTGCGGTGTGGTCCGTGGTCACCGCTGCTGATTGAAATTCCGAAGAATCCGCACCAATAACTTGACAAGCGGCATCCCGTCCATTAGGCTCGGGCGTGCGCTTCTAGCTAAAAAAATACGGGTTTCGTTCTGGACCGAAAACGACTCCCGATCCACTTTTTGATGTCGTGCTTGGGTAGTCGCTCGTGCGGTTGTGATGCGGGATACCGGCAAGCGTTTGGGACTTGTTAAGAAACAACTTCTTCCTTTGTCCGCATTCCGGCGGGAGAGGTTAGGATGATGGGCCAAGGAAGTGGACAAGTTATTTCTTAAATTGTCCTGAGGCGTTGCTGTTCCCTTGGTGATTCAAATTCAGACGAGGAAATAGGCGAATGAGTTGTCAGCAATTAAACACTTTGGCGGTAAAGCTGCGTACAAATACCATCCTTTGTCGTGGCGCTACAATCCTCGTCCTCATGGTCCTGCTTGTGGCGTCGCTGTCGGCACGCGCACAGGCGGTACCAGCGGTACACTTTGCCTTCGACGAGACCAGTGGCAGCACTGCTGCTGATTCGGTGGGCAATCTGGTGGGTGACCTGGTGACAGGGACGTCGGGAGGGTTCGCTCCCACGTTTGTCCCGGGTAGGTTCGGTAACGCCTTGTACACGGACGGCTTTGCTGTCAACAACGATACCCCTGGTATGGACGTTCGCACGGGGGATTTTTCTGTGATTGACTTTGGTACCACCACGGACTTTTCGATCGCGTATTGGCTGAAGTCCGACGTCAACTACTTCATTCAGGGCGCGGAGACCATCTTGTCTGGTTTATATGGCGAAGGTGGAACCTTCAACGCTAATGCCTTCTATTTTTCGGCAGTCCGGGCGGGCGGCTTTAACGGCCAATACCTGCGGTACGGGGCCCCAGGTTCCGGCGATATCCAACCCTCGAGTGCAGTCGATGGGCCAGCCTTGGTGACGGACGATGCCTGGCATCACTATGCGTGGACCATGGATCGTGACGGCACGACGAATATGTTTGTCGACGGCGAGGTGGTTGACACTGTTGAGTTCGATAGCACCGGCATTGACTTTACCGGTGCTTCTGGACTAGATGTCAGTGGTGACCAGTACAACGGTAGCATCGACGAGCTGTACCTTTTCAATGAGGCTCTTCTCCCGAATCAGGTCGAGGCTTTGTTTAACAGCAATACGATCGTAACCCCGGACGATCCCCCCATCTCGTTTGAGTGGAATGTTACCGGCCTGGGCATCTGGGACCGCAAAACCAACTGGAATCCTGCCAATGATCCTCGCGGCGGACCACCCAGCGGAGACAACGAAGCGATATTCGGGGACGTGGTCGACAGAACGGCTCCGAGTTCGGTGATTGTCGACAGCGATGTGACCGTTGCGCGAATTCAATTCGACAATACCAACACCTACGCAATTGTGGGGGCGGCCAGCGTCAACTTGGCGCAAAGCGAGGAATTTTCGACCGCGATCGACGTCGAACAGGGAGACCACGAGTTTCAAGCCGTCGTCAATCTGCAAGCGGACACGACGGCAAGTGTCGCCAGCGACTCAACGCTGACCTTCAATAACGCGCTCAACCTGGGGGACAACGATCTCACCACGACCGGACCAGGAGAGGTGGTCATTAACAATGACTTGACGGGGGACGGAACGGTCATCGTGCTAGGGGGAATCTTATCCGGTAATGGATCGGTCGCTGGCGGCGTTAATAATCAGGGTGGTACGATCTCACCCGGTAACAGTCCGGGCCTGATGGCCATCAACGGAGATTTCACACAGGCCGAGCAAGGTACGCTTTTCATCGAACTCGCGGGAACCGCGGCCGGCACCGAGTATGACGTGTTGCAGGTCGATGGTGCCGTAAACCTGGGTGGAGCCTTGGCGGTGTCACTGCTGAGCGGCTTCGCACCGACCAAGGGTGACACTTTCAACATACTTGAGCTCGGCGTAGTTAGTGGCCAATTCAACGAAGTCTTATTGCCAAAATTGGTCGACGGACTGGCATGGGATGATTCGGTGCTCTATTCAAACGGGAGCCTTTCGGTCGTTCCCGAGCCGAACACGCTGCTCCTTTATTTGTCAGGTGGATTGATTTCCGTTGTATTCGGTTCGAGAAGGCGAAACGATCGTGGGCGGTCGACAACCTGAATTGTGGAAGGTCGCCCCATTCCGGTTTATTTGCGTTTATTTGAGGCAAAGGGTTGACATGCCGTTAGTATCTGTCAAGATGCATAAATAAATAAATCTGTCAGGTGATCGTTCCGAGCGAACACTAGTCGAATAGGTAGCCTTTAAGGCAACGCCAAGCAAACAAACAAACGACCTCACGAATCTTTCTATCTCTGCCCACGTATTTGTCGGCAGGATTTGGAAGGGATCGAGGGGTCGTTTTTTTATTCAAACGGGAGTACACCGTGAGCTAAACATCTAGTTATTAATTGAAAAGGGGGGTTGTACAAATGGAACGCAAGAGTCGGAGAATCTACGGCTGTGGTCAACTTGGACGAGTGGTGGTATCGGTGGCCGTGGCTGCCTTGATCACCTTCGCCAGCGCTCAGGCAAACGCTGAGGCGATCGTACACTTTGCCTTCGACGAGACCGGTGGCACCACCGCTGCCGATTCGGCAGGCAATCTGATCGGGGACTTGGTGAAAAAAGGGCACAACGCAAACCCGGGAGACCCAGTCGGTGCGTTTCCGACGTTTGTCCCAGGCCGGTTCGGTAACGCTCTGTTCGTGGACGGCGTGGGTGGGAATAATGACACCCCGGGTATGAATGTTCGCACGGGAGATTTTTCCGGGTTGGACTTTGGTACCACCGCGAACTTCTCGATAGCGTATTGGCTGAAATCCGATCCCGCATACGCAATCATCTCCGCGGACTCTATCTTCTCGGGTTTGTATGGCGCGAATGGTACGTTCAGCGGTAGCGCCTTCCAATTTTCGGCAGCTCGGGCGGGCGGCTTTAACGGTCACTATCTGCGTTACGGGGCCCCAGCATCGCCTGACATCCAACCTGCCGCGGGGATTGATGGGCCGGCCTTGGTCGAGGACGATGAGTGGCATCACCATGTGTTTACCGTGGATCGTGACGGTGACTCCAAGATATATGTCGACGGCGCCGAGGCCGGAAGTGCTACATACAATAGCACCGCCATTGACTATACGGGTGCCACGGGAATCAACTTAATGGGTGATCAATACGGTGGTAGCATCGACGAGCTGTGGGTGTTTAACAGTGCGCTCAGCGCTGTTGGGGTCGACTCGTTGTATAGAACAAACAAAGTTCCTGAACCGGCCACGGTAGTTCTGCTTACTGTGGGCCTGGCAGCTTTGCTCGGAGTTCGCCGGCGGCGACGTTAGACGCGGGAAAGTTTACCTGGCAACGCAACCACAGCAACTGCTGTGGTTGCGTTTTTATCCATGCATCGGATGCCGACGCTGTGATCACCCAGGGCTCACCTGATCATCCGATCGCGTAGCATCCGTGAGTTTTTCGCAGGGGCAAACTGAGTCCTCAGCGATCAAACATCCGTTTGCCGGCCCGTTGGTTTCGGTCGCCGGTTATTCGAACGACGTGTTCGCCTACCTCCCGTCGTTGCGCGTGCTCAACGAGGGCGGCTACGAAGGCCGCACCGGCATCGTTCATCAGCTTACGCCGACGCCGTTCGCGGCCTCCGTCGAGGACCGCGTGATGGGCTGACTTGGCAGGTTGGTGTGAGAGTTCTCCGCCTAGCGTTCAAATCGTTCAAACGACAACGAATACGAGTCCAACTTGGGCGTCCTATCCGATCTTTCGGAATTGAACAGAAACTGCAATTTGACTGGTTCGGTCCAGTTTAACTCGGTACCCGCGGCCACGTCACGTTGCACCACCCGGTCGGTCGCATCGAGCACATTGACCAAAATCGAGGTTTCAATCGGCGTTTCCGTTTGATACTCGAGCGTCGTAAATCGACACTGTGGGGGCAGGGTCAGGACTTCGGTCGTGAAGCTTCCTCGCGATACGTAGCCGCTGCCGGCCTTGCCGAGCACCAGATTGTCTGTCTGGTTCATTACGTCGTGCCTCTGTCCGCGATAGATAAAAAATTCGTCGGCATACGCCCAGGGAATGACGTTTAACCGTTGATAACTCCTGCGTCGTTGAAAATTTTCCGTGTTCGGACCGTAGCCCTTGGTTTCGATGACATCCAGCCCGCCGGATCCGGAGACGGCCAGTTCCAGAAAGGGATCCCCGTCCAAATTGCAGACAAATGCATGCCCCCAAAATCGGGACTCACCCAAATCAAACTCGTCGATAATCTCTCCCCGCGCATCGAGTGCGAATAGAATTGCATTCGGCTTAACGCCAGGCGTGGGGGAATACTGCCCGTTGGTCATGGCCAGGATTTCCAGTGCGGAATCCCCGTTTAAATCGCACAGGATCGGTGCCATGTACATATGCTGACCGTCGTCCAGATTCGGCCGCAGGTCGCGTCTCCACTTAAAACGTCCCTGGGCATCCAGGCAGTACACCTCACCGCCGAAAGTCATGCCGACAATCTCGATGGAGCCGTCAGCATCCAAATCGGCCACGTTGGGTGAGTCTTCGCCGCTGAGCCCCGGAACTTTCCATATGACGGTTCCATCGGTTTCGAAGGCATACACGGCGTCGTGGGCATCGTCTTTCTTGTAATTGTCGACCGACTTGATGATTTCAACTCGTCCGTCGTCGTCGATGTCGGCCAAAACGGCATCGGCGCTGGACGCGTTATCATCGGTCTTGAAGCTCCAGACACTTTTCAGCGTGATCGGATCGACGCGGTGCAAGACCCCCTTGTTGGCGTGATCATCCCCGCTCCCGGCGAACAGGTCCCAATGGCCGTCCTGGTCCACATCCATCGCGGTCGTGTAACAGCCGCATTGCACCCATTGGTCACGTTTGGCAACGTGGGTAAAGTCCTGTAGGTCGAGTCGGATGAGATATCGGAATCGGGAACCAAAAAAAGCATCGAGGATTCCGTCGCCATCCGCGTCAATAATGACCGAGGAATTCCCCAGCTTGTCGTCTCCGGAATCGTAAGTCTTCAGCAGTTCGCCCTGAGCGTCCAGTAGATACAGAAACCCGGGGTTGGAAACGGAATACAGAATCTCATATTGTCCGTCTCGATCGAGATCATAGACGGTGACCGATTGTTGTTTCCCTTTCAGCGCGCGACTCCATTTGACGGTACCGTCGGCAGCGTTCAGTCGTTGCAGGTTGCCGGTCGCGCGTGAAGCAAACAGAATCTCACGCTGACCATCGCCATCAATGTCAACACACACCTGCGCTCCACAGAAATCGTCGTCATAGATCGTGTACTGGTGTCGGAACAGTTTGCTCTGGACAGAACGCGTGACGTTTTCGCCAGTCAGCGGCTCCTTACCAACAAGCGGTCTCTGGAGCCCACACCATGACAAGACGACGAAACAAAGAATGAAGCGTGGCATGACAGAGTCCAACACCTTTGTGAGTGAAATGTACGGATTGCGCATCTTAAAACATTTTTCGCTGAGCCGGGGTCATTCCTATCAGAACTGTTGGATGCAAATGGCAACTTGTCTTACCACTTCGCTGCGTGATCTCATCTTTCATTTGCCACGATCCGGGCCGTCACTCCCCTTCTCCTAGTCTCCCCTTCTCCTAGTCTCCCCTTCTCCTAGTCTCCCCTTCTCCTAGTCTCCCCTTCTCCTAGTCTCCCCTTCTCCTAGTCTCCCCTTCTCCTAGTCTCCCCTTCTCCTAATCTCCCCCGCTCCTAATCTCCCCCGCTCCTAACGCTCACCGGACGAGTCTCACGACCGGCGGGTCGGCGAGGTCTTCCCAAATCCGTTCCGCCATTTGCAGGTCGCGCTGGCCATTGTGGACGTCAAAACGATAGCGTGACGCGTAAGGCTTGTCTGGCTCGATCTCGAATTCGCCGAGCACCGTTGGTGAAAAGCAGAAGTACGGTTTACTTGGGTGAAGTCGTACCGGTTGTGGAGCGCGGAAGTTTTCTGGGTGGCAGAAGATGGTCACGCCAGTCATCTGGCCGTCTATTCTTCCATGGATATCGCACCAGCGTGGGCGCGTGTGATTGCCGTTCTGCCGCGTTTTGCCTTCGCTAGTGAGAAAATCCCCTTGCCCAGGAGTTAGCCAATTGCGATGCCCGCGAATCGCCAATCCGCCATAACTGGACTCTTCAATATGTAATGGCCCGCCCATGCAGCGCTGAACGGACTCGAGGTCGAACAAATAGCGGTCAGTGAGGTTGTAGACTCGCAGCTGCCACGTTTCAACGAGCACCAGCTGAGGCCGGTCGGTCGTGGTAAGGTCTAGATGCTTCAAGCGGACCGTAAATCCGCCAAATACCGGACCCGTATCTCGCAACTCGATCGAGGAGTGCTCAATCCTTGCTGTCCCACCTTTCTGGTCCCAGAAGTTAATCGCCCGTCCTTCAAAGGTTGTGCTCGTCCAGGGGAACATGATCCCATGCTGGTGAGGATGGTCGGGCGCGAAGTCATCGGTGATTGCTTGTCCCCGTGGATTGTAGAGCGGATGGATGTAGCCGCTGCGGTCGTAGTACTCCTCGTCACGATTGGGCGACTTGACCTCGGCGGTGTTGTAAACGAGAACCGGGTTTCCGGAAACGGTCACCGTGATTTTGTCGTCAGTAGATTCAAGGCGGACGCCCTGACTGGGTCGTAAAGATTCATTGGAAGGAGCAAGGCGGTACGACCGAGTTGTTCCGGCAGCCAGCGGGTCACGAATGATCCATACAAGCTGCGGTCTCTCTCCGTCAGTGACTTGGACGGGAACACTTTGATCACCCTCCTCCCGCTTGAGCGTGAATTGACGATACCCTTTGAGGGCTTCGGGAAGCGTCAAGGAGACCGGTGTCCCCCACCGGTCGTGTCTTCCGGCAGACACTTCGACGGTTCGCTCAGCGCCAAGTGTGTCATTTCCAGGAGGCTCGCCACCAAGTGCATGGTTACCGCTGGCAACGAACCCGAGTAGCGCGGGAATTGTGATCCAGGCGATTCGAATCACGATATGTCTGTCCTCGTACGTGCTTACGTGCTGAAAGGGGGGGGAATACCTGGGAGTGGGCAATTCACGGCAGTATAAAACGGCAGTATAAAGTTGTTACCAAGTTGTGGGAAGGGATCCGGCTACCTGTCGAAAGTGGAGGAGTCGATCTCGGACCATTCACCGAACCGCAAAGGATTACCGCTCTGGGGCTGCGGTCGTTATACTTACCTACTACGGAAACCGGCCTACTACGGAAACCGGCCTACTACGGAATCCGGCCTACTACGGAATCCGGCCTACTACGGAATCCGGCCTACTACGGAATCCGGCCAACTACGGAAACCGGGTCTTCCTAAGTGGCAAAGTGACGCTGCTCTTCTTCCGGGCACGCTGCTTGCTAGGCGGAATGAATTACGAATAGTTGAACTGACGGACGATTTGAGCATCCGCGGTGCATAGTCATCCGCGGTGCATAGTCATCTGAGGGTGGACGATGCCGAATAACACGCACGAATTCCGTCTTAGGACATTTGAACTTCTTTCGACATTGGTTATATCGTCGTTCGTCATTGCCCATGTCGCCATGGGGCAGAATGACGCGACTCCAAGTAGTAACCATTGGTCGTTTCGTCCCATCGTTAGACCAACGGTTCCGCTTGTCGAAGCCACTCAAGACACGCGCCATTCGATCGATGCGTTTGTCATCGCACGGCTGGAAAAAGAAGGATTGACGTTGTCTCCCCAAGCGAGTCGGGAGGCACTCATTCGCCGGCTCTCACTTGATTTGTTGGGGTTGCCGCCGACGCCGGAAGCGGTCGATCGTTTCGTGGCCGACTTTCGCCCCGGTGCCTATGAGCGCCTGGTCGATCGGCTGCTGGCCTCGCCGCGTTACGGAGAGTGCTGGGGACGTCACTGGTTGGACGTCGCACGCTACGCCGATTCGGACGGGTACAACTACGATGCGGCCCGATCCGTCTGGAAGTATCGTGACTGGGTCATCGATGCATTCAACGCGGACATGCCGTTTGACGAATTTACCATTGAACAGATCGCTGGAGATTTGCTCGACGGGGCAACGGTCTCGCAAAAAACCGCAACCGGGTTTCATCGCAATACGCTTTACAACCGAGAGGGCGGCAATGACCCAGAGCAGTACAGAGTGGAACGTGTTGTCGACCGCGTCAACACGACTGGAGCTGTGTTTCTCGGATTGACCGTCGGCTGCGCGGAGTGCCACTCGCACAAATACGATCCGATTTCACAACGGGAGTACTACGAGCTTTTCGCGTTTTTCAACAATTCGGATGAGCCGTCGATCGAAGTCCCCACGTTGGCACAAACACAAACCGCGCAGAAGCTTCGGCTGCGGATTGAGGAATTGGAAGAACAGCTCAAGATTCACGACGCATCGACCGACGACGCCTTTAACACGTGGGAAGAGCGGATCGGGAAGCTGGCTGTTGACTGGACGACATTGGTGCCGTCGACGGCTACCGCCACTGGCGGCTCAACGATTCGCATTTTGGACGATCACTCAGTACTCGTAGGTGGCGTTAACCCGCCGCAAGATACCTATACGATCGTAGCCGAGACTAATATAGAAGACGTCACCGGATTTCGGTTGGAGGTATTGACGCACGATTCACTGCCGAAAAAAGGTCCCGGCCGGGCAGAGAACGGGAACTTCCTGCTCAGCGAACTACGCGTTGAGGTGGCACCTCTCGCCGACCCTTCCGATGTCAGGCCGGTCACACTAAAGGCTGCCGCAGCTGACCATTCCAAACCTAATTATGACGTCACGGCCGCGATCGACGGAGACTTCGAGACGGGCTGGGCGTTGAATACCACCGAGGGCAACGTCTCAAGGACCGCCGTCTTCGAGACCGACGAAAATATCAATCTGCCCGGCGGTGCTCTTGTCACTTTTCACCTGTCACATCTCACGGGCGAAAAGTACGGCATCGGTCGTTGTCGACTGTCCCTGGTCCGGTCATGCCGCCCGGTCGCCTCGGGAGTTGCGTCTCCTGCTTTGGCATCCATTGTGGCGATTTCCAGAGAACAACGCACGGATGAGCAAAGGAAGGCACTCCTAACGGAATTCCGCAAGACGGATGCGGAAAGAAACGCGATTCTCGCGGAAATAGCACACTTGAAAAAAATGATTCCCAGCCCCGCCACGACTTTGGTCGTCGCCGAGCGCACTGAGGCTCCTCGCGAGACGCACATTCACGACAGAGGTAACTATCTCGAGAAGGGTGAACTGGTCCAGCCCACCGTCCCGGCGGTGCTGCCTCCTTTGCACGAAACAAGAAGAGAGGATGGGGAGAGGAGGAGACAAGGAGAGGGGGAGAGTCAGCCAACTCGACTTGATTTGGCCTGGTGGCTTGTGTCGAGGCAGAATCCATTGACGGCCCGGGTTACCGTGAATCGCGTTTGGCAGCGGTATTTCGGTACGGGTATTGTGCGGACCGAGAACGATTTCGGTACCCAGGGCGCGCCGCCAACGCATCCATTGCTCTTGGACTGGTTGGCAGACGAATTCGAGCGGAACGGTTGGTCGATGAAACAACTACATCGAATCATCGTGACGTCGGCGACGTACCGGCAATCGTGTCAGCTCCGGCCGGAGCTGGCACGCGTCGACCCGGACAACCTGCTCGTTGCTCGTCAGCACCGACTCAGGCTTTCGGCCGATCAAATACGGGACGCTGCATTGGCTGTTGGCGGGCTGTTGTCAGGCAAGATTGGGGGACCCAGTGTATTTCCCTATCAGGTCCCCGGCGTCATGAAGGTTCGACGAACTCCCAGCGATTGGGTGATGAGCTCCGGCGAAGACCGCTACCGCCGTGGCATCTACATCCACTTTTGGCGTACGTCACCGCACCCATTCTTGACGACCTTTGACGCGCCTCTGTCGGACGTCACCTGTACTCGCCGAAGCCGTTCCAACACGCCGCTGCAGGCTCTGATGCTGTTGAACGATGTTTGGTTCCTCGACGCCGCCAGTGCTTTGGCAGAGCGCATCTTGGCTGAGTCATCGAGCTCTGAAATCGAGCGGATTCGTAGCGGCTTCCGTCTTTGTCTGGGACGCTGGCCTTCGCAAGAAGAACAGCAACACCTGGCAATCTATCTTGCCAGCCAGCTCTCCGAGTTTGCGAGCGAGCCGGAAGCCGCCAGGGAGTTGGTTGGTGATCGTGAGACGAATGGCCAGACGGCCATGGAGGTAGCCGCCTGGACCAGCCTAGCGCGAGTTCTCATGAACTTGGATGAATTTGTCACTCGGGAGTAAACAATGGATTCAGATTATCTTTTGCCTGTGAAGCGACGGCAATTCTTCGGAGACTGTTGGATGAGTCTCGGATCCCTGGCCGCTCTATCCCTACTCGATCGTCGCGTGTCCGCTGGGCCGATTCGCGCGCCAGTCTTCAATCCGCTGGCCGCCAAGACGCCCCACATCGCTCCCCAGGCAAAGCATGTCATCTATCTGTTCATGGCGGGTGGGCCCAGCCAGCTTGAGCTGTTCGACAACAAACCGAAGCTCAGGGAGCTCAGCGGACAGACGATTCCGGATTCCTTTGTTCCCAATGACGAGAAAAAGCGGTTTGCCTTCATTAAGAACGACGCCAAGTTGTTGGGTTCGAGACAAAGGTTCGCGAAGCATGGGGAATCCGGCACTGAAATCTCGGACCTCTTGCCACACCTCGCTGGAGTTGCCGACGACATCGCCGTGCTAAAGACTCTACGCGGCGAGAACTTCAACCACGGCCCGGCCAAGATGTTCATGAACACAGGTTTTGCACGTCCAGGCCGACCTGGTGTGGGAGCCTGGACGACCTATGGACTTGGAAGTGACGCCGATGACATGCCGGCTTTTGTTGTCATGAACACAGGTCCTCGGGGTGCTCGCAATCTCACTCAGCTGATCTCGAGTGGATTTCTCCCCACGATGCACCAGGGCGTGCCGCTGCGCCCGTCCGGCGACCTGATTCTCGACCTGACCAACCCCAAGGGGATCAGCCGCCGTCGTCAGCGACAAGCCATCGATACGATCCGCGCTCTCAATTCAGTTCGCTATGCGGAAACGGGCGATCCCGAGATTGCCACGCGGATTGCTGCCTACGAGATGGCTTACCGCATGCAGGTGAGTGGCCCCGCAACCATGGACCTCGGGAGCGAGACGCAGCAGACGCTGGTGAAGTACGGCGCCAAGGCTGACGAACCATCATTCGCCAGAAATTGTCTGTTGGCACGACGGTTCGTGGAACGTGGCGTCCGCTTCGTCCAGTTGTTCCACACCGATTGGGACGATCACGGTGGGAATCCCCAGACGAATATCGAAACGGGCATTCAGAATCGCTGCCAGGAAATCGACCGTCCTTGCGCCGCTCTCATCAATGATCTCAAGGAGCGAGGTCTGTTGGATGAAACGCTGGTTGTGTGGGGTGGCGAATTCGGCCGTACACCACAAGCGCAAAACACCGAGCCCGCCGGCCGCGATCACCACATTGATGCGTTCAGCGTATGGATGGCCGGCGGCGGCACCCGGGGCGGCCAGACCGTGGGACGAACCGACGACCTGGGATTCCACGCCGTCGAAGATTCCGTCCACGTCAACGATCTCCACGCTACGATCCTCCAGCTGCTCGGCCTCGACCATGAGCGGCTGACCTATCGCTTCCAGGGGCGGGAATTCCGTTTGACTGACGTGGGGGGGAAGGTTGTGGAGAAACTCTTGGCGTGAGTCTTAGCATGGGGTGAGGAAGCAGGGATGCCGCGGGGAAGGGGTGGGCTGATGAAAACCTCATACCTCGTAGAATTTTATTGTAGCGCGATAGCATTGAAAAATGAGAATTGAGAATTGAAAAATGCAAAATCATTCTTGGAAAATTTGCATTTTTCAATTCTCATTTTGCATTTTCCAATTCCCCTGCAGCGCAACAAACACGAAGCACGCCATTTGCTCTAAATAGTCCATATTCCGGCCTTTTCATCAGCCCAGGGAAGGGGTGTCTGGGAGACGGGAAGATGCCCTGTTGGACGGGGGACAAGCAGTTTTCTATCTCCCCAGGACCGGCTGATCGATGACGACGCGGTTGCTGACCCCATCGTGGTTAACGGTCGTTTCCTGACCATCCGGCCAGCGGACCGTAACCGACACTACGCGGTCCTCTCTTGCCAAACCGAAATTCCGCTGGCTCGTGGATTGGGAAAGATAACCGCTCCCGGATTGAATCTCGATGGTCCGCGCCGCACCGCTTTGGAGCGTGACGGTGATCCGCGCGCCGACGGCCGTCGGATTGCCCGACTTGCCTCGGAGCACAACGTTCAGCCTCTGACATTCATTTGCGATGCGGTTTTCAAAGATCGCCAATTTGTTGTTGTTGTTGGCGACGACGAAATCGGGTGAGCCATTGCCGTCCAGGTCGGTGACGGCCAGGCCCTTGGCGTCGCTGGCCACCACGAGTCCACTCTGCTCTGGCCAGACTGGTGTGAATCGCGGTCCATCGTTCGTGCCGCTGCCCAGTAGCAGCAGGCTCAATCCACCATCCATGCGTCCCGTTTCTCGTTGTGGACTGAAGAAATTTTGCACTAGGTAGAGGTCCATGTTGCCGTCGGCATCCACATCGGTCAACGCCACTCCGAAGCCCGGAGATATCTGCGCCAATCGAGGCAGCGGTTCAAATGTGAATTGGCCCGTGCCATCGTTGACCAACAGGCCCGACTCGAGTGTGTTGGCGGCGAACCGGTGCGCGGAGTCCAGGCAGGTCGAGGTGTAGATTTCCGCGAGCTCGGACGATGCGAACGCGTGGAACGACTCAAACTTCTCACCCACAAAAGGCATCGCGTTGGTGGAACAGCTTCGCCCCCGGACAGGAAAAAGTTTTTCGTCTTCAAACTCGGCCTCCACCAAGCGCATGCGACCCGAATGCTCGAAATCGCCGTAATAAAGCAGTGTCGGATTTTCTGGGGTCGCGTGATACTTCGAATTGAGCCCGAAGTTCGTCACCACGTAGTCCATGTCGGCGTCGTGATCCAAGTCGCCAGCGGCGATCCCATTCCACCATCCGAGCCGGTCGGCCAGTTGCGCTTGGGCCGTCGCGTCCACGAGCGTGCCTTGGTTGTTGCGAAACAGTTTAACGGGTCCCCATTCATGCGTTACCAACAGGTCGACCCAACCGTCCCCGTCCGCGTCCGACCAAACCGCGCCCGTCACGAGGCCCGTTTTACTCAAGCCTGGGGTGAGGCGGTTGGTTACGTCGGTGAATTTACCTTCGTTGTTCTTAAGCAGGTGACTCTTGGGCGCGAGCGGGTATTGGCCAGGAACGACACGCCCACCAACAAACAGATCCAGATCGCCGTCGCGATCGAAGTCGGCGGACGTGACGACACTCCCGCTGTCGCGGAGCGTCGGTAAGAAATCATCACTCGCCTTGGTGAATTCACCTTTCCCATCGTTTAGGTAGAGACGGTCTTGTAACACCTCATCGCCTGGTTCACACTCCACACCACCACTGACGACATACAAATCGAGGTCGCCGTCCCCGTCGGTATCAATCAACAAGAGGCCCATATCCTCACAGTGTCGGTCGCCATCAAAAGCGGACATCGGCACGTGAACGAAGCGGTCCCTGACCTTTCTATACATGCGAGTTGCCTGTCCGGCAGCCCCTCCCACAAACAGATCTTCCTTGCCGTCACCGTCGCCGTCGCCCACGGCGATCCCCGGTCCCAACTGCGACATCTTAAAGGGCAGCAGCGGTTGGCGAGCGTAATCGTCGAAGGGCCGCTCGTCATGGCTGACAACCGGCACTCGCTCCGCGCGGGCAAACATGGTCGACTCCTTCACTCCCCGTCTCCCTATCTCCCCTTCACCCCCTCTCCCTGTCTCCACTCCTCCCTGCATTCGCTCCTCAGTCACCGTGTACTCACGATCCGCCGCCAGATTCTCGAGCG
>Ga0310121_10001814_pt1 | contig 21151 bp, 18 predicted proteins | sample CB27_Tmax_986_MG_FD_203504 | JGI IMG/M metagenome (GOLD analysis project Ga0310121, IMG submission 203504) | Marine microbial communities from Western Arctic Ocean, Canada - CB27_Tmax_986 | ecosystem: Environmental > Aquatic > Marine > Oceanic | place: Canada: Western Arctic Ocean | collected...
TTACATCACCTTATGGGGAATTTGTGGTTCGACCCATTGGAATCCAAATTCGCTCATTTGCGATCTGAAAGACGCCGTCGTTATTAGTTTCGAGAAATGCTGGTAGCCCGGAGAAGATTGAGACACGACGGTCTGGTTCTGTGCCAATTTGGCCTAAGTCGCTAATGTTGGTCGCTTGTGCGGCACCTAGATCGGGAAGGTTAGGGGAAACCAAATAACCAAGATCCACATAGGCGCCTCGCCCCACCAGGTTCGCCGTCCAGTCGGAACCGTAACGCGCTGAGTTCAGGGAGGTTGGTGTGTTGTTCATGACTGTGTTATCGACGATTCGCTTGATGTGAGCGGCTCGATACGCTGGATCCGAAACCGCTTGTGTGACCGGCGGATAGTCAGCGTCACCTGGCGACAAGAGTATTCGACCTGTGGTTGATCCACTCGGACCGACGTCCACGAGTGGCGCGAGCGGATCGTAAACGCGCACATCAAACGCAAGTACGTCCGTCAGCACGGTGTGATCTCCATAGCCGCCCAACAATCCCCCGCGAGTATACAGCTCCTCGTCTGCGTTAATCTCACCGGGTGCGAGTTCCAATTCGTCGGAACTGATCAGGTCGGGAAACCCATCGTGAAAGAAGTCCTCAGAGATCCAATTGGTCCGTTGATTCAGAGCGCGATTATGCGGTTGAGTTAGGTCAGCAAGCGAATTCAATCGATATCTTGCCGCGTCGTCGTTCGGCAGTGAAAAGTCGAAAGTGTCACTGGATTCAAAATCGGCTCTTATTGAGACGTCTGTTTGTGCAAGCACAACGACACTTCCGTCGGGAATAACACTGTTAGGACCTGGAACTAAATTGAGATTCGGACGTACCAGAAACACTCGTCGCATCAACATCACAGTCGTTTCACCCGGATCCTGAATCCCATTGTCATTCACATCCAAGATCGCAGTCCACCAAACCACCTCCGCTTCCTTCGATGTCACCGTCGCAGTCGAAATCTGTCCCGTAACGGTGTGCTGATAGGTCACTCGCCCCACAAACTCCCCTTCCGGTTTGCGTACGGTGAAGGCCAGCACATCGTCCCAGTCGCCGAAGTGCGTCGCCTGGCCGTTGTGGGCATCCACCAGTCCATTTCCATCTGCATCACGGTCTGTCCGCAGCCCCTCCAGAATCATGAAGTAACCTGACCCGGACTCCGGATCGTTCCAAGGCTTGACCTGGCAGGTAATGTTGTCCAAATCCTGTTGCAGCCGATTGGTGACGGTTCGCATTTGACCAGACATCTCGATCAGCGCTTGTCCGGTTCGCATATTAGAGCCGAGAGTGTCGAAGATCTGCACGATGGCGAAGACGACCAACAGCGTGAGGGTCACTGAGACGAGCAGTTCGACGAGCGTAAAACCGGTTTTTGGTCGACGATGGCTGAACGGTCCAGCGACCCGATGATCGCTCGGTAAGATAGCGGGGTTCAACACGGCACACCTCCTGAGACCGCGCGCAGACCGGGATCGGTTGGCACTGGCCATCTGTTGCTCTATTCCAAACTGTGCTGACCCCTTAAGGCGACCTCTTCACACTCTCTTATTGCACACGTATGGGGCCGGGATGTCAAGCAATCTTTGCCCCGTGGCGCGGCTTCGGCTTGAAAAAACGCGCCATTTTTCAGCCAGCCCCTTTTTTTCAGCCAGCCCCGGCACGATTTCTTGGTCAGCCTGGACACGTGGTGGGTGAAGGTGGCCCGTTCTAGAGGCGCATTTCTCACGCGCCTTCTATTACGCGGTAGCCAAGTCCATGTCTGGCAGCGACAGGCTTCCCAATTTGATCCTCAACGTATGGACAATACGCTTGGTGTCAAATGGTTCGCCTTCCTTGCCAGCCAAGGACTGACCACCGTTCGCCAGGAACTGCGTGAGAAGTCCGGGCTGGAAGTCCGCGCTAGGGATCAATAATCGGCACGACCGCCAGTCATATCCTCGATAAATCGTGTTTGGAAGGAATTCCGGCGAGAGAGCAGGTGGCACAGTTTGTATGCTGCTTCGTCCAATTCCCCACAGCGACCCATCATGATCTTGGCTTGCATTTGAGCCACCACTTCTGGGTCCATCGCCGCCACCATTGCGGTTCGGATCACGGCGGGAGCAAAACCATTGACCAACACTCCGTGTGGATGGAGTTCCTGACCAGCGGCTTTAACCAGGGCGATCACACCCCCTTTGCTGGACGAGTAAGCGGTCATCTCGACGTTGCCTTCCTTGCCCGCCACCGATGCAATCAATACGATCCTGCCGTACTGGTTAGGAATCATCACTCGCCCGGCATGTTTTGTAACAATGGCGGAGCCGACCAAGTTCACTTCCTGGCGCCGGCGAAATTGGTCCATGTCCAATTTCCAAATCGGAGCCCGCATGTCGGCGGTGTCTGTAATCCCGGCAGAGTTCAACGTAAAGTCGACTCTGCCCGACTCTTCCACGGCCCGGTCAAACAGTCCACGAACCTGCTCGTCTTGTGTAATGTCCAACTGGACCGCGACCGCCCGCATTAAACCGGCGTCGTGTAAGCTCGAAACCATCGACTCGGCACGGCCCGCGTCGATGTCGCAGAAGTAAACCGTGGCCCCTTCTTGAAGCAATTGGCGGGTGGTGGCCAGTCCAATCTCGCCGCCGGTGACGACGCCAACTTGTCCCGCGAATCTGCCTGGCCAGAACGCGTCCGCTGGTGTTTGAGTCTCGGTCATGTCCGATGTTATCCCTTCAATTCAATTGCGCTGGTTCGTTGCCAGCGAAACCAATTCGCGAATAATCGCTTCGAGTGTAAACTTTGGTTGGTAATCGATGGCTGTTCTCAAACGACGAATGTCCGGCACGCGATGCCTCACATCCTGGAAGTTGTCACCGAAGGCTTGCTGGTAGCTTTGAAATTCGATATCCAATTCAGAGCCGACGGTCTTGATGACCTGTTCCGCCAACTCCAAGATGGTTACCGGGCGATCACTGCCGATGTTGAACACCTGGCCCGTCGCGGCGTCATTGCCCATGAGTCCAATCACGGCATCGACGACATCGGAAACGTGTGCAAAACAACGAGTCTGTTGTCCATCGTCATGAACGACCAGCGGCCCACCTGACGTGGCGGCGGCCACGAGGCGTGGCAGAACCATCCCGTAGGTGCCCGTTTGTCGAGGTCCCACGACGTTGAAGAATCGGCCCACCACCACGGGTACTTGATATTCTTGCCAGGCGGCCAGTGCCATGAATTCGTCGAGCAGTTTTGAGACGCCGTAGGACCAACGTGGTTGGCTGGAGGGACCGAAGACCAGCTGCCGCTCCTCGTTCCATGTTGGTTCGGGATTGTTGCCGTAGACTTCACTGCTGCTAGCTAGAAACAATTTGGCCGGACGCCTGGAATTGCGTTGTTCGCGTAAAACATTGAGCAGTTCTCGGGTCGGCTGGACATTGCGTTCGATCGACTCGTAGGTTTGTTGGCAGATCAGCTGGACTCCCACGGCGGCAGCCAGGTGATAGACTTCGTCGACGTCGATGGCTACATCCGCGGCTAATGCGCCGAGGTCGCCGGTGATTATATTGAGCCGCCCGTGGCCCTGAACGGTTTCAAGATTAGTCTCTCTTCCCGTCGAGAGATCATCGACCACGGTCACTCGATCACCCCGTGACAGCAGTGCTTCGGTCAGATGGGATCCGATGAATCCGGCGCCGCCGGTGACGAGGCAGTGTCTGTTCATGATTTGCGTTTCCTAGTTCGTCGCTGGACCGTACAGGGTACCAATCATTGCCCGCATGGGCTACGTGTTCGCCGTCGACACCTGTTTGCCGTCGACTAAATGAGCCGTTTTTCTGGCCTAGTCGCCGCCAAAGCCGGACCGATACAATAAAGCGGTGTCTCCGCTCACTCGAACAACGAAGGGATAGAGATGATAGATGTCAGTATTTTCGCCCGGTATGGATCGCGGTCAGGCGGGATGAGCGCGGTCGCGGTCTGGTGGCTTTTATGTTTAGTAAACATTGGTCTGGCCGAAGATGAGCCAGCCAAGCCGGATTCTGACGCACCGATCTCAGCGAAGAAAGCGGTAGCCGCCTACGCCGACGCGGCGAATCTGCAAAACAACGGTGAGTTTGAGCTGGCCGCCGAACAATGGACCGAGTTTCTCGGCAACTTCGGCAAGGATCCGTTGGCCACTTCGGCCCGGCATTACTTGGGGGTCTGCACCATGCAGGCGGAAAAGTTTGCGGTAGCGGCCAAATGGTTCCAACAGGCGATCGATACACAAAACGCCACTTTCGATGCCATCGAAGAGACGCATTTGAATCTCGGATGGTGTTATTACTCGCTCGGGATGGCTGGTGAGACACCTGCCTACGCCAAGGCACAAAACGTGCTGACGCAACTTGTCGAGCAGTATCCGGAGACGGACGTGGGGGACCAGGCACTTTTCTATTTGGGCGAGTGCGCTTACCACCAAGACCAACCGAGAAACGCGATTGCGGCCTACGAGAAGTTGGTTGCCGACTACCCTGAATCAGGGTTGCGGCCGGACGCCCTGTATGCGGCGATTGTGACACGGCAAGAGGCGGGCGAGCACGACGAGGCATCCACATCCATCGCGACATTTCTGGAGGACTATCCGGAACACGATCTGCGCTATGAGATTCGCATACGTCAGGCGGAGTCGCTGCTGCAGCAGGACAAGGTGCCGGCGGCCGAGGATCTGTTCGCGGAGTTGGCCAAGATCAAGGACTTTCCGTCACTGGTCCATGTGTTAGTGCGTCAGGCATATTGCGCGGCTCGCATGGAGCGATACGCCGACGCCGCTTTGCTTTACCTGCGAGTTGTAGAGAGTTTTGGCGAGACGCCGTATGCCATCGACGCCCAATTGGGCGCGGGCCGTTGCTATTTTCAACTGGGCGACTGGCAGTCGGCCGTGAAGGCGTTGAGCCAGATCGCCGACGGCGAAGGGTTCCAGGCGGCCGAGGCGGCGCACTGGCTCAGCCGCGCGTATTTGGAAAATGATGAAGCGAAGAAGGCACTCGAGGTTACCGAGGCGGCCATCGCACGCGCGGCTGATTCGCCGTTCCTAGTGGATCTGAAGCTGGATCGCGGCGATGCGTTGTATGCGATTGACGGTCAGCAAGAGGAGGCGATGTCCGCCTTCTTGGATGTCAGTAAGCAGTTTCCAGATAGTCCCCACGCCTCGCTTGCACTCTACAATGCGGCGCTCACCGCCTTGGAGCAAGAGAAGTATCAGGACGCGGAAAAATATGCCCGACAATTGGTGGAGCAGTTTTCCGATGACCCGATAGCTGTCGACGCCGGTTATGTCATGGCCGAGAGCCAGTTATTAATTCGCCGACACGAAGAGGCTGCGGCGGCCTTAGCGCGGTTGGTGGCTACCCATCCGGAGCATCCGGACGTGGACAAATGGACGCTAAGGCAGGGACTTGCTCTGTTCTTAGGTAAGAACTATCAACAGACGATCGAGTTGCTCTCCGAGATCGCCGTGGGTTTTGATGACCAAGATGCCAAGGCGCACGCGTTTTATTTGATTGGGACCAGCCACAGTCACCTTGGTCAGGACGAGATGGCCAGGGACGCGCTAATTCAATCACAGCAGGCCAATCCAGAGTGGAGTCAGCGGGACAAGGTGCTCCTGAATCTCTCGAGGGCGATGCGGAAACTTGGTGACCATGCTAAAGCAGAGGTGCCGCTTCAGCAGATGATCGCCAGTGACCGAGAAAGCGCACTGGTCGACCGGGCTCATTACCAGTTGGGCGAGCTGGCATTTGCCAATGAGGAATTTGACACGGCGGTTGGCCACTACGGTTCGCTGTTGAAGGATTTTCCAGAATCGCCGTTGGTGCCTCAAGCGCTGTACGGACTGGGTTGGAGCCAAATACGGAATCAGGATCATGGCCAGGCGGTCCAGACATTGACTCGATTGATAGAGAGCGGCCACGCGGGCCAACTACTGGTAGGGGCACTGCAAGCACGGGCCGTCTGCCACCGTCATTTGGGTGACTACGAAAGCGTGCTCGAGGACACCGCGGCATGGCTGGATACCAAACCTATCGGAGAGAGTTTGGCCACGGCGCTTTATCAGCGCGGATTGGCTGCTGCCAAGCTCAAACAAACTGATTTGGCCGTGGCGTCGTTGATTCGTATTGTCGAGGAGGTCGAAGATTACAGTTCGATGTCGAGCGTTTTGTACGAATTGGCATGGGTCCATCAGTCCGCGGAGGACAATCGCGCGGCGCTCAATTGGTTCCAACGGTTAGTAGACGAGTATCCTGAGGCGGAGGCAAGTCGCGAGGCGGCATTTCATTTGGGTGAAGGTAAATACGCCGGGGGCGAATTTGCAGATGCCGTCAAGTGGTATGCCAAAACGCTCGAGGAGACCGACGATCAGCTCTTGGCTCAGAAAGCGGCATACAAGCTTGGTTGGGCCGGGTATCGGCTGCGGCAGTACGAAGAAGCGCTCGTGGGCTTTCAGCGTCTTTTGGATGAGTTTCCAGAGGGAGAATTGACGGACGAGTCTCGGTTCATGATAGCTGAGTGTCTATTTCGTTTGGCCCGATACGACGAGGCGCTCCCATTCTATGAGCAGTGTCGAGAAAGTTTACCGAAAGCGGAGGCCGTGGGCGTGCTAACGCTGTTGCACGGTGGCCAATCCGCGGCTCAGTTAAAGCAGTGGGATGCGGCATTGGGTTGGTTTCACGCCATCTCTGCCAATTATCCAGACTCCGATCACGTGCATCGGGCCCACTATGAAGAGGCATGGGCCCACCAAAATCTGGGTCAGACCAAACAAGCACGTGACCTTTATTCCGAAGTAGCGGACGCATCCCGTTCAGCTATCGGAGCCAGAGCTCGCTTCATGCTCGGTGAACTGCTTTTTGAACAGCAGGAATTCGACAGTGCCCTCAAGGAATTTAAACGAGTGATGTACGGATACGGCGCCGATGCGGCTTCCAAGCCAGCGCAACTCTGGCAGGCCAAGGCGGGCTTGGAAGCAGGACGTTGCGCGGCGGTCCTCGCCGGAAATGCACGGAGCAATCGCAATAAGACAGAGTATCTTCAGCAAGCCGAAAAATGTTTCCGCTACGTCATGAAACAGCATGGCGAGAGCGAAGCGGCGAGAGTGGCGGCGGGGCAGTTGGAAAAGATTGGCCGGTGAGAGTGAGTCGCGTCGTCGCCTATGCCGGTGCGCCACGTTTTCTCGCCGTGTTGCCTCAGTCTCGGGTGGTCACCTTTGCCGTTGCGTCACCGGTTGGTTCTGTTTTCTTGCCGTGTTGGCGTTTGCGGCCGAGGGCAGTGCATATAGGTCCCATAGGTCGTATACGACCTATGGGACCTATGCTTTCGCATTGCCTCTGTCCCGGGTGGTCACCTTTGCCGTTGCGCCACCGGTTGGTTCTGTTTTCTTGCCGTGTTTTGGTTTGCGGCCGAGGGCAGTGCATATAGGTCCTATACGTCGTATACGACGTATAGGACCTATGCTTTCGCATTGCCTCTGTCCCGGGTGGTCACCTTTGCCGGTGCGTCACGGATTGGTTCTGCTTTCTTGCCGTGTTGGGGTTTGCGGCCGAGGGCAGTGCATATAGGTCCCATAGGTCGTATACGACCTATGGGACCTATGCTTTCGCATTGCCTCTGTCCCGGGTGGTCACCTTTGACGTTGCGTCAACGATTGGTTCCGCTTTCTTGCCGTGTTTTGGTTTGCGGCCGTGGGCAGTGCATATAGGTCGTATACGTCGTATGCGACCTATAGGACCTATTCATTCGCATTGCCTCTGTCCCGGGTGGTCACCTTTGACGTTACGTCACCGATTGGTTCCGCTTTCTTGCCGTGTTGGGGTTTGCGGCCTTGATCATAACTCGGACAAATGCTGACATAGATTGCAATGCCACCTTAACACTAGCCTGACGCGCAAGCGAGGAGAGGCGCCGTTGCCCCACCAAATTACGAAACGCTGCCAAACGAGTTCGCACCGATGCCGCGCCGGGAATGCGATCCGCGTTCTCCTCGCTTGCGCGTCGGGCTAGTGTTTCCCAGCGAGGCAACCTGTAGCACTGCCAGCATTTGCCGGAGTTATGATCAAGGCCGGGGTTTGCGGCCGAGGGCAGTGTATATAGGTCCCATAGGTCGTATACGACCTATAGGACCTATTCATTCGCATTGCCTCTGTCCCGGGTGGTCACCTTTGCCGTTGCGTCACCGGTTGGTTCTGCTTTCTTACCGTGTTGGGGTTTGCGGCCGAGGGCAGTGCATATAGGTCCCATGGGTCGTATACGACCTATGCTTGTTCGTGCATCGAAACTAATATACAAATGTATAAATCAACATACGTATATCATTATGAAAGGAACTGACGATGTCTAGCTTCTCAGGTAATTCGTTGATCAAGCCACACGGCGGCTACCGAGACCTCAAGTCCTATCAAAACACCGTTATCATTTATGATGCCACGACCGAGTTCTGCGAGCGGTATGTGAATCGTTTCTCGCGCACGGTCGACCAGATGGTTCAAGCGGCCCGGAGCGGTAAACAGAACATCACCGAAGGCAATCAGGCGTCGGGCACTTCCAAGAAAACCGAGATTAAGCTGGTCGGGGTGGCACGCGCAAGCCTCGAGGAACTTCTGGAGGACTATCAGGATTTCTTACGACAAAATGGCCATGCCATTTGGGAGAAAGACGATTGCAAATCACAACGGGCGCGTCAACTTGCCTATGCGGAGAATCGATCCTATGTGAACGCGTATCAAGTCGGCATCACGCACTCTTCGGCGGGCGGTCGCCGCCAATATGATGGTCTGCCTGATTCATCAGACGAACTATTTGCTCGACCGGCAACTTGGCGCATTGGAAAAGGAATTCTTGGAAGAAGGTGGATTTACGGAGAGAATGTACCACGCTCGGAAGGAACGACGGCAACGATGAAAGAAGCAGGTCCCCTACCTCGTACGTGACCTATGTTTTTCGTTGGACCGCGTACCGCCTTTCGGTCAAACTATCCCGATCCGACCTTCTTCAGCAATGCTTCCGCTTCCTTGCGACTCGGGAAAATCTGCCGACTATCCAAGATTGGCTTCAGCAATGTCCGGGCCGCTTCCGGGCGGCTGTCGCTGACGATCCGTGCCATATAGTAGGTTGCATCCGCGTCGGTCACGCCTCCGCTACTCATCGCCGCGTTGAGCTGTCGTAACGCTTCGGGAGTATTACCCAGTTGATGTGTGACCCATGCCAATATAGCGGCCGCGTTGCGACCACTGGCCTGGGCACGGTCGTTGTAAATAAGGCTATTGATCCGCGCATATTCAAGTGCTCGTTTACGCTTGGCCTCCTCGGGTTGGCCAACGAGCAATGCAGACAATTGGTTCAAGACAGCCTGATTGCCAGGCGAAATAAGGTGAGCTTGTTCGAGTGCCGTTTCGGCCTTGTCCATTTCACCTTCGGTGCGAGCGATAAAGCCTTCCATTAGGTAAATGGAGACGTCACTTGAATCACCTGCGAGCGCCGTGGCGGCGTTGGAGGCATCTTTGGCCAATTCTAGATCGCCGGTTTGGACGGCCCACCGCGCGGCAGCAAGTTGTGTTTTCAAACTATCAGCATCCCGCTCACGCGCCAGGCCAATCAACTTTTTCGCGCGGGCCGTGTCGCCCGCCTGCTGAGAAAGCTGGGCCATGCTGATTTCTGCCCGCGGGTTATTTAGGCTATCCATCTTGTAGACGATTTCCAACAGCTTGTACGCTTCGGTCTTGCGGTCCTGCCTGAAAACGGCACGGGCCAATCGCGTCTGTGCCGCCGAGTTGTCAGGGTCCTCGGTGGCCACCTGCTTCAACAACTCCTCGGCCTTGTCCCATTGCTCTCGAGCTTCCGATACAGCCGCCATGCCTAGTAGCGCACGAATCCCCAGTGTCCGCTTTCGCTTGGGATTCAATTCGTAACTATCACACACCTCTCTGGACCGCTGGTAGATCAAATGGGCGTCCGTAAAACGTCGTTTTTGCAGCGCGTTGTCGGCGAAGTGAATGTAGGCCTCGGGATCATCTGGATTGTCCCGCACCGCCTGCTCGAGCGAAGCCCGCGCAGCCACCACGTTATTCGATGCTCGATAGAGCTGCCCCATCATTACGCCGACGGGTGGCAACTCGAGATGGTCTTCTTTCGCTTGCTCCAGCAACATCTGCGCGCCACTTGCATCACGATTGCCGAATCGCACAATGGCGTCACCGATGACGCGGTATTCAGGTCCAATATCTGAGACCGCCGATCCGATCAGCCGCTCAATCGCCGCATTCTGGCCCTGAGCCGTAACCTCCGAGACATTGGCGCCCAGTGAGGCAGCGATCGCAACGACGGCAATGCAGTTAATTCTTTTGTGGGCGCGGTCCAGCAAACGGCGTGTAAGCATGACATTTTTCCTTCCGGTTAGCGGTCGAGGCGCGGTATGTAATCCGTCTCAGAGCAAATGGCTCGGTGGCCAATCCCGTCTCGGGGAACCCCGTCTCGGGGAAACCAGCCTCCGGGAAACCAGCCTCCGGGAGTCGTGCCGGCGTTTCGTAAGCCGCTCTGTCTGGCATGGCCCGATCTGAGATAGGTTGTCTTGTTGACATCGGCTTTTTGCCGTAGTCCTTCACACTGTTGTCAGAAACACCGTCGAGATGCGCGCTGACGAAACGTGAAAAGTGGCAAATTCCATTGTATCGCATTTGTTGGATACCAAAACGGCACGTGGGCGACTTGGATAGGTCGCGATTCGGTATCTACGTAGTTGAGGCAAGGTTTAACGGTCACTCGGCTTTGGGGAGATCGGCTCCTTGGCGTATCGATTCTTGTTGAACTTTGCCCGAATTTCGTCTTTGAGGTGATTGAGCACGGATTCTTTGTCTGTTTGCAGAAGAATTCGGTGAACGACGCTCTTGGGCGCTTCACTTCCCCACGACGCGCCATGTTCGAAGTAGTATTTGGCGGCCTGGCCGACAATATACGAACCGTATCCAGCAGCAGCTCCTTGGGGAACCGCGGTGAGAACGGTCCCGTATCCGAACGTGGCCAACTTGAACACGTTGGCCACCAGATGCGTCGCGTATTCCGCGGCCACCACCCAGCCCGCGGCTTTCAGGATGGAGAGGATTAAACGTTGAGCATGCATCCAGCTCATCTCCAGCCCATAGATATGGGCCAGTGTCACCACCATGGAAACGTCGATCGCGCTTCCTCCCAAAACGTCGGCGGCCGGCACGGGGTTCACAGCTACGGCCAACGACTTGCCCACGGCAAATCCCCAAATCGACTGGCTGGCCGTTTTCTCCCGCAACTCCACCCGCAACGCCGCCACCCGATCTGTCTTATCTGCCGCGTACATGGCGGCGTTCAAGGCGACCAACCCCAAACCATCTTGTTGGAGAATTTCTAAAACCTTCGCCCTCAATTCGTCGATTCGGGGAGCAGGTTTTCGCCACTCCTGTTTCTCGCTGCCGTCGGCCGCTTGAATCACATACTCCACTTCTCGAGGATCCGCGGCGGCAGCTAGGATGTTTTCCGGAGGAACGATATCGACCAGCCGATCGTCACGCAGAAGCGCTAGCAGCTGTTCCAGTTGGTCGTTGGAATACAGATCCGACTTGTTCAGCACCACGATCACGGGCTTGTGGGCCGCGACCAATCCACTGAGCGCATCATGCTCGGTTTCGGTGAGGTCGGAATCCGTCACGAATAGAATCAAGTCAGCACGGGCGGCGATTTCCCGCGCCATTTCCTCACGCTGAACGCCACCGACCTCATTGATCCCCGGTGTGTCGACAATCACCAGTCGGGAATCGTCCAATCCCGGCAGGACGTGGCCGGTGCCTTCCCAGTCGACTTTCCATACTTCGCGGGTCCATCCCCCCTGGACATTAACCTCGGCGACTCGGTGCCCCACCAAGGCGTTGACCAGCGCCGACTTGCCGGTGCTGATTTCTCCAAAAACGACGATTTCCACTTGACCCTTGGATAACTTTTCCGCCATCTGTCGCAGCTGGGCCAAGTCATTTTGCAGCCGCTGTTTCTCCTTTTCACTGCAGTCGTCGAACTGCTCCAGCGCATGTTCGATCGAAGCAAATGCTCCGGAAAAGCGGGGGTCCGTAATCCCAGATGAATCGTCGACGCTCATTTTCACGATGGTTCGTTCTCGCTGTCGATTCCCTCAGTCACGTGTTGACGCGCCGCGCGAACTAGCTTACGCAACTCACCGATCGACGTCATCTTGTTCCATTCCCGTCGAGCCAACGCGGCTAACCCACCCGGTGGCTCCTGCATGTCGTTTCGGAAATACTGGATGAACACAGCACCAATCCAACGTGTTACCAGTGCCTGCACGATACCCTGCATGAGCTGGCCCGTGATGGTGCCGATGCCCGGGACGGCCTTGATCAGCGACGCCACGCCGCTGGCCACTATCGGCGTTGCGGTGCTGCTGCCCACGACGGCCAACAACGTCTTTCCCTGCTCGCCCAAAAGACTGACGGCAATGTTCGTGTCAAGGTCTTGTCCATAGACATGAGCCAGGTCAATTACCATTTTCGAAGATATGGCGCAACCTGCCGCGAGGTCCACTAGTGGCAGAGGGCTAATGGCCGCCGCGCCGCCGGCGCACCACATGTACTTGTCGATCGTTGACCAGGCTTTGGCATCCAAAGCCCGCTTGACTCGTTGCCGTGCGTCTTCAAGCAGACCACGCGAACGCAACAAGAGATTAGCTAGCAGCAAATCTTGCCCATCTCCGCGGATGATTTGCACCATACGGCTGGCCAGCGGTTGGATGTCCAAATCAACGGTTACCGACTCTTCGACTTCTTGACCGTCAGGCAAGACACGTCGGCGAGTTCGTGTCGTGGGTCTGGCCCGCACCGACACGACGTCCTCTGCTTGCACCATTCCCTCGACCTGTCGGTGAATCTGCTCCAACAACGCCTGCTGATCGCTGGACGTGTACCAATCTTCCTTGTTGAGACAGATGAGAATCCGTTTCTCCATTTGGCCGAGCTGCTCCAACAGCCCGTATTCCGTGTCACGTAGAGGCCCGTCGACCACCATCAACACCAGATCCGCGCCAACCGCCGCATCCCCAGCCACCGCCTCACGCGAACCGCCGTCGATTTCGTCCAGGCCGGGAGTATCGACTAACGTCACCTGCTCGTTACCTGGCCAAGCCATTTCGTTGCGAGTCGTTGTCGTGCCGCCTCGGGCATTGGTCGCGAAGGCATCCCGACCGGCTAAAGCATTGAGCAGCGACGACTTGCCGCTGGAGATCGTCCCGAAGGCCACGATCTCCAGTTGCTGTGTTTCCCGCTTTTCCTGCACGCGGTTGAACAATGGTTCCAATTGCTCGCGGATATCGGCGGTGACCCCGTCCGTCTCCTGGAGGTGCTCCACCTCTTGTAAGTTGCGGGCCAATTCAATCTGCTTCTCCGCTGCCGAGAGCTTGCTGGGATCCTTCGACTGGCGAATGCTCCGTTGTCGTTTACGGGCCGATGCTCGCCAAAGTCGAAAAGCCAAGGTTCCAGTCGCCGAAAGCAGCAGGACCAATCCGAGACCAACGACTGTTAAGTAGGCGTAGCCCCACGCACTGCCCAGACGCTGGGCCTGATCATAGTGCTCGATGATCTTGGTTGGTAGCTGAACCAACGCGTATCCGATCACCGCCAACACGACAATCAAGAGCAGTCCGGTGGTTCTAGAGCGTTGGTTGGAACTCATATTTCCTCAGGGAAGCGGCCACGAATCAAACTGGCGCGGCTGCCGGGGCACTGGGCAATGCCTTGCAAGAGTTGAATGGGTTCCTGGTCCCGACTTGCCGCGGCACGTAGCACCGTGATTGCACGTACCTCGTTGACTACACGTACCTCGTTGACTACACGTACCTCGTTGATTGCATGTACCAGTTTGATTGCACACAGCGCCGCGATTGCGGAGGACCGCGTGCCCCTTGGCCGGTGTTGCGCGCCCGCGGAGTTTTTTCATGTCGAGGTGTCTAACGCCGAGCAATCCGTGGGGCGTTTCGCACCGCGGCGGCGAGGCTTACGCAATCCTATCCGCGCCGATAGGCTAACTCAAGTCAGTCAAACCGGGTAACGTTCCCGGTTCCGGTAGCCACCGGTTCAACATAGACGTACAATACAATGGAAGTCGATTTCAAGCCCACATGCCGTGTTGCCTCCACGAAAGTTCCGCCGGTGATCGTCGGTCCAATTTTCTCTCGCGAGCTGGCCATCGCCCCGCGTCGGCCTCGATTTTTCTTGTCGCGTTCGGTCTATGCTGCCGTATTGGTCGTCCTGATGTGCACTGCCTGGTTGGTGCTCGCCGGCGCTCAGGTGATTCGCAGCGTGGGGGATATGGCTCGCTTCGGGATGATTTTGTTCCAAGTGCTGGCGCCGTTGCAGGTGGCATGGGTTCTTTTTTTCTCCGCGATGTCGTCGGCCAGCAGCGTGGCGCAGGAGAAGGATCGCAAGACGTTGGTGCTGCTTTTGATGACTCAGATGACCAATAGTGAGTTGGTGTTTGGCAAGCTATTCGCCAGCTTATTGAATGTCTGGGTGATGGTCGTCACCGCCGTTCCTGTATTCATGCTCACGATTTTTTTCGGCGGCGTATCACCGGTTCAGGTCGTGAAATTGCTGTTGTTGACGTTGGCTTCTTCGTTGATGGCCGGTAGCTTGGGGGTGATGATCGCTTATTGGCGGGAGAAGACCTTTCAAAGTCTGGCCATGACTGCCTTGGCACTTTGCTTTTGGATGGCTTTTTGGCAAGTCGTTACCCTTGGCGCGTTGGGAACGTCTTGGTGGGGAGTCTCCACATCCGCGTGGGGGGCCGCCATGAATCCGCTGGACGCCGTCCGTTTAGCTGCCCGGCCGGTGGTCCATTTGTCATCGGGCAATGAAAACGCGGTGTGGACGAACTACGGAGATATCATACCCTATCTGTCGGTCTGCTTAGCACTCACTGCTTTCTTGAATCTTGTGGCGATTTTCCGCGTGCGAATCTGGAATCCGTCGAGGGACGTCCGCCTGGCTTCGCGGGGACCCGAAAACGCGGATTCGATTCGGGGTCGGGATCATGACAGACCGGATCACAACGATCCATTGCGCGAGTCCCGGGCGGAGGTGGCGAGAGCCGGGCATGTGGATTCCCAGCTGCGCAGCCAAACCGAGCGGCAACCGTCGCGTGAGGTTTGGGACAATCCGGTGCTCTGGAGAGAGATGCGAACCTGGGCTTACGGCAAGCGAATTGTGTGGATTCGGATCTCGTACCTCATCTTGATATTGGCTGCGGCGTCCGGCTTGCACTGGCTGATGAACGAGCCGACGAGATTCGGATCCGAGCGGCAAACGGTCGCCACGGCTACGACCGCGATATTAGCTCCGTTGCTGTTGTTGAGCCTGGTGATGGTAAACGCACTTTCGGTCACTTCAGTCACGACGGAGCGCGACGGGCGATGTTTGGATTTGTTGTTGGCGACGGACATGTCACCCCAGGAATTCATTTTTGGCAAACTGTTTGGCGTCCTTTACGTCGCTGGCTTTATGGTCGTAGCCCCAGCGGTATTGACGGCGTACTTGTGGTGGGGGGAAGTGATAACGGGCGAGGACCTGCTTTTCATTGTCCTGGGATGGGCAGTGATGAATCTTTTCGCATGCATGTTGGGGCTTCACTGCGGCATGCACTATGCAAATTCGCGTTTGGCGATTGCTATCAGCATGGGCACGATTTTCTTTCTGTTTCTGGGGGTCGTGACCTGTGTGTTGATGATGATTTCATTTAGTGGCTCGTTCAACGTTCAGCTGGCGCCGTTCTTGGCCTTCATTCTTGGAGGAGGCGTGGGATTGTATGTTGCGTTGGGTGCCAGGAACCCATCGGCCGCCATCCTATTGGCTTCGGTCATGGTTCCGTTCGCCACGTTTTATGCGATCACGAGTTTCATGCTGCAACACAATCTGGCGGTATTCTTGGTCACGGTATCTGCCTATGGATTCACCACGGCGGCGATGATGGTTCCAGCGCTATACGAGTTTGACTTTTCCATGGGACGCACCACGGTCGCCGAGGAATAGGAGGATATCGGCTGTCTCTCATCTGGGACAATCTGCCTTGGTTCGGTGCGATGATCGCACTGATTGGATGCTCCGCTTTTTTTTCGGCAAGCGAGGCCGCCCTGTTCTGTCTACGGGCGACCGATCGCAAGCAGTTAGCGGCGGGCAGCCCCGCGCAACGATTGGCCGATCGGCTGTTGCAAGATCCCGATCGTCTGCTTTCGGCCGTGTTGTTCTGGAACCTGGTCATCAATATCGTCTACTTTGCCATGGCGTCCATTGTCGCCCTGCAGCTCGATCGGTCCGGTCCGGTGAGCCAATATTTGGTAGTTGGCTTCTCCACGACCGCCGTACTGTTGTTGGTCTTTCTTAGTGAAATGCTCCCTAAGAGCTTGGCGGTGCTCCGCCCAGGTTGGCTGGCGGCCTCGTTGAGCCTTCCACTTTCGATGGCCGTTCGATTGGTCGACCCGGTCATGCCGGCGCTGCGGACGGTGATGCTGCTGTCCCAGCGCCTAGTTTGGCCAGGTTTCGACGTCGAGGCGTATTTGGAGATCGGTGACCTGGAGCGAGCCATCGAGATGTCACGACGCGACGCGGCCCTGATGGAACAGGAACGCAAAGTATTGACGCGAATCGTATCTTTGTCCGACGTGAAGGTCCAAGAGTGGATGCGACCCCGGAAGCAGTTTGTGTTGTTCCGTCCGCCGGTCCAGCCCGCCGATTTGGGTGGACAGGTTCCTGCCAGCGGCTATGTGTTGGTCACTGACAAGAACGGGGATGACGTGGTGTCCGCGTTCGACCTGCGCGCCCATGGAGGCGAGCTGCCGGATCGAATCGATGATCACGCGTTGGATGTTTCATGTGTCCCTTGGTGCGCGACGGTCGCGGAGACACTGCAGAAACAACAGGAGGAGCAAACGGACGTGGCGGTGATTGTCAACGAGTTTGGTGAGACCATCGGCGTGCTGTCGCGGTGGGACATTCTAGAAGCTGTTTTTTCAGACTTGCCTGGTCGGTCCGAACGGCTGTTGCATCAGGACGCCATCGAGGAGGTAGAACCCGGTGTCTGGCTGGTCACCGGCATTACAAATCTCAGCCGGCTATCGGCTCGATTCGATATTAAACTGCCGCGTGCCCGCAGTGTGACTCTGCGCGGATTGTTGCAGCAAGAGCTGGAACGACTCCCCATGCCCGGCGATCGCGTCAAGTGGGGACCCTTTGAGCTGGAAGTCGTGAGTCCGGCCGCCGACAAGCCGCAGGTTTTGTTGGTGCGTATCTCTCTCGCCAGTTCGAAGGGAGACGGCGCGTGACATCCGTGATCTTGGTTTTCTTGGTAGGGCTGTCTCTCAGCGCTTTTTTCAGCGGTTCAGAGACAGGATTCTATCGAGCCAATCGAGTTCGCTTTGCCCTCGACGCGAGGGGCGGCGACCTCAAGTCTCGCATGCTGTTGTGGCTGACCAACAATCCCACACTTTTCGTGGCCACGACGTTAATCGGGAACAACTTGGCTAACTACCTCACCTCCTTAGCCGCTGTGTTGGCCTCGCATCAACTGTTCGGTGAGGGCCAGTTCGCGGCGGACGTCCTCGGGCCAATTGTCATTACGCCGTTGGTGTTCGTGTATGGAGAGCTGTTGCCTAAGAGCCTGTATTTTCATGCGCCCAATCGCCTACTGCGCCGCGGCGGATTGTTCTTCGTATTCTTTGGTATCCTATTCGCGCCATTCGTAGCGGTGCTGTGGCTGCTTGGCCGAGTCTTGGAGAGAATAGTCGGCCAATCGCCGGAGCATGTTCGTTTGCGATTGGCGCGCAATGAATTACAAAGTGTATTGGCCGAAGGGGAAGCGGTGGGTCTGTTGCGTCCCGTACAACAGCAGTTGGCCCGCTCCGTGTTTTCGGTGGCGAACGATCCCGTCGCCCAGTACTGTACTCCGATGGCAAGGATTGCCACCGCCAAAGAGAATTCGTCCCGCGAACAACTGCTAGAAATCGCCCACCGGCGAAGCTCACCAGTCGTCGTGGTCCTGGCGAGTCGGCCAACGAAACTGTTAGGCTATGTGCTGACCGCTGACGTCCGATTGGACCCTCACGACTGGAAACGACATATCCGTCCGGCGGCCAGGATCCGTCATAACCAAACGCATATCGGCGCCCTGATTGAGCTTGAAAGTCGCCAAGACTTGTTGGCGGAAGTGACCAATGCGAACGGGCAAACGCTCGGCGTGGTCACGCAATCCAAACTGCTCGATGCCCTGAGTTGAGTGCCCAACAGGCGTCGCCTACTTGCTGTAACCCAGTGATTCGATGATGGCTAACATCTCTTCGTAGGTAATGAATCGCCGACGGTGGCGGAGTTTGTATCCGTCAATAGCCTGTGCCAATTCACTCGCCTCCGGAGAAAGCCCTTCGGTGGAATTGCTGAATTGTCGCCGCTCCAAAACAGGGGTCGCGCCGATGGTCTGCGCGTCTCGGCGATCATCGAATTGAGTGGGAATTAGTGTTGCGAATTCAGACATGCGTTGCTCCTAATGGACCTGCAAGGTCGTGGTTTGTGCGCGGAACTGCCTAGCTACTTTAAGAAAGCTATGAAAGCCTACATCGCTGGCGGCAGCGGGCAAGTATTTCGCTCGTTCATTCGAGGGAATCCCACTCCACTCGGATCGGCTCTTGGAGTGCCGTGGCGCGCTAAAAAAACCATATGGAAACACTAAGGCTTGGCCACCAGCCGCGCGTCACACCACGCAGAGCGACTGTATCGGTGTTACAGATTGCTCCCGCAATGTCTGTTGGGAGAGTTCGGCGGTTTGGCCGTGTATCAGTAGCTAACGATGTTTAGACCTGACTGGAGGCTCAGCGAAACGCGCGTTGGCCAGTCTCACCTGCTGTAGAGTGGCGAGCAGCTCGGGTTGCCCTGGATGAATCTCCAAAGCTTCCACCACCGTCGTATGGGCCTCCGCGGATTTGGAGAGGGACATGTAGCTCCTGGCCAGCTGGTTTGCCAGACGGGGGTCATTGGCAAGGTCGCTCCGTGCCGAAGCCAGTGATTCCACGGCCTCCTCATGGCGATCGAGTGCCGCCAGGGCCAGTCCATATTCCAAGGCCACTTCGGGTGGCTCCTCGCCGCGCGGATAAGCATCCATGATACGTTGCATCGCGGACAGAGCTCGGTCGGGTCGGCCCCGTGTCAAGTGGACTCTGGCGATGGCGAATCGCAAGTCGGCGTCATCGCTGCCGCAGCTTAACGACTTGTAATAGGCATCCAATGCGTCTTGAATTTGTCCTTGCTGCTGATAGACGTCGCCGCGGAGTTTCCAGCCCGCGATGGATCCGGCATCTCGCGACAAGGCCCTTGAAGCACAGTTCATTGCGTCACCGAACTGCCCGTGATCGAACAACATGCGGCCGAGTTCCACGGTCCAATCCGGATTATCTCCCGAATGCATCGTGGCCGCCTTCATTTCTTCGATGGCCAGCTCATGGTCCCCTTGCCGCCAAAGAGTTCGGGCGTAGTGGCGTCGAGCGTCCGAATCGTATGGGCATGCGTCCAACACCTTCGTGAATCGGATCTTGGCCTCCTCCAGATTGCCATCGATGAGGGCGTCCTGACCCTTTCGGGACATTTCTCGTGCCGCAATAACCTTCTCATCCGAAGGCGGGCGGAGCGAAAGAGAACTACAGCCTCCCCAGCACAATACTCCGGCGACCCAGGCAAGTAGCAACCGGCCCGCTGGTCTAACGTCTTGAATTACTGAGCGTCGCTGCGTCACGTGATCGTACCCAGGCTAGGGCCGGGCTGATGAAAAGGCCGGAATATGGACTGTTTAGAGCAAATGGTGTGCTTCGTGTTTGTTGCGCTGCAGGGGAATTGAAAAATTCGATCCGCCGTGTACGTGGTCCGAGTTTCCCAAAGCAGCACCCGAACGCTGCCGGGCACTTCTTGGCCTTGAAGTCGTACTTTTTTGGATAAAACGGGCCGCCAATCATAGCAAAGCCAACCGGGCCAGACAACGCGTGGCGATCCGTGCTAGCGGCGCCGCCGGCAGGCAGTTTCCGCTAGCATCGATTTCAAGACTCTGATCACGGGGGCTGGGACCCGCCTTTCTAGGTTTGTCGGCTGGTTGACACGTGGGAATTGAACAATGAAAAATAAGGGTCGTCCAGATTACCGAACCTTGGGGTGAATCCAGTCGCTCCGGTTTGGCACTTCGAGTTCCGTACCGGTCGTATCAGTCGTAGATCCAAGATGACAGCAGTTTACGAAAAACTCGGGGTCCAGTTTCTCTATCCAGAGAACTGGAAAGTCTCCGAGGACGGCGTGAGAAATCTGCCACGTACGATATCGATCGAATCTCCAACCGGTGCATTCTGGTCTGTCGATATCCACCCACTTTCTGTCGATATCCAAACGCTTTTGGACGAAATTTTGCAAGCGATGCAACAAGAACACGATGACGTGGAATTCACGAAGGTCGACGAAGATTCGTCTGGTGAGGCGGTTCGGGGCTACGATTTGGAATTCTTCTGCCTCGACTTTGTGGTCAAATGCCAACTACGCGCCTTCCCACATGATCATGCCGTCTACCTCATGACCTATCAGGCCGAAGACCGCGATTACCCCCAACTTAGCCAGGTCTTTCTTGCGATTACTCATAGTTTGCTCACCGAAAAGTCGCTGTCCCAGGCCGAGTAGGCTGATTTCACGAGCGTTTGCGACTTGTTAATTTAGGTGGTTCTCAGGCTGAGACAGATTCCCGTGCTCAGACGTTGGCCCGCTGGAGGGCTGTGTGCGTCGGGCATGAGCTTCAGGTTGAAGTATTCCGGCGGCTCTACCTATAATTCCCTTTAGGCGATCCGAGCAAATTGAGGCCGTGTTGACACGTCGGCAGTCAGGATGAAAAGGAGTGATCAACCATGTCCATTGCAGTGGCAGACAGTTGTGTGCAGCAGATTGGTGAGTTGGCGGGTACGGTATGGCGTGTGCTGGATGAAGAAGGACCAATGTCGCTAGCCAAGCTGGCAAAGTCCCTGGACGCACCCCGTGATTTAACCATGCAGGCGGTGGGGTGGT
>Ga0310121_10001815_pt1 | contig 21149 bp, 24 predicted proteins | sample CB27_Tmax_986_MG_FD_203504 | JGI IMG/M metagenome (GOLD analysis project Ga0310121, IMG submission 203504) | Marine microbial communities from Western Arctic Ocean, Canada - CB27_Tmax_986 | ecosystem: Environmental > Aquatic > Marine > Oceanic | place: Canada: Western Arctic Ocean | collected...
GAAGGCGTTGAGTAGGAGGGTCTTGCCGCAACCTGGCGGGCCGACGATGAACATCCAGATGGGGTCGCCTGGGAGCTGGATGGAGAGGACGGTGGCGAACATGAGCGCTAGGCCGTCCGCCATTTGCTTGTCGATGTGGTAGCTCTTTTTGAAGTCGCCTAGGACTTGTGAGAATTTGTTGCGGCGAGGGAGGTCGAGGGCTTTGACGTCGATTACCGTCTTGGTGCCTCCTGAAAGAGGATCAACCATCGCCATTAGGTCGGACCAGACGCGGGCAGGCTTTTGCTTTGCTTCGTCTAGGCAACTGTGGACGTGGTCGCGGATGTCCCACTTCTCGGGGAAGGTCGAGTTCCAGCGGATGCCTTGGATGGAGTTGGCTACGGTTTTCAGTTTGTCGGCAGATCGACGCATGCCTTCCGTGCCGGGGTTGTCGTTGTCGTAGAGAAAGATGATGTCACGCTTGGTTAGGAGCGTGTGCCATTCGTCTTTCATCATTTGGGATCCGGGTACGCCAAGGACGGAGCCATTCTGTCGACAGGATAGGCGTAGTCGTTCTAGGGCTAGGGCGTCCCATTCGCCTTCGCAGAGGTAGACGGGACCGCGTCCGCTCATTTGGTCGGCTCGCCAGAGTTGGAGGCCGAGACCGGCGGTTCTCATTACGTCGTGCTCTTCTTGGTAGACTGCCAGGTTGATGAGTCCGCCGCGACGGGATTTGATTGGGATTAGCCAGCGGGGATCCGAGAAGAGGTGGTCTTGCGCGAAGCCGTGGTCCTTGAACATTTTCCAGGGGATGCCGAAGCGGTCGACTGCAAGGCGTCGATAGTCGGCGGTCGTTGTGGTCTCGGCTGCGGCGTCCAGGGTTTGTTGTAAGAAGCTGGATAGGTTGCCTTTACGACCGCAGTGCTTGCAGTCCCAGAGTTGTTTTTCGATGTCGACGTAGAGCTTTCGACCTTCGGCGTTGCAGAAGGGGCATGTCCCCCTAGCTTCCTTATCACGTTCTGTCGTTCTGTTGAAGTCGACTCCGTGGAACGCGAACGGACGAAGTTTCTGATGAATTGCCACGAGCTTCCTTTCTAGTTACACTAACAGTTGAGTTGCGAGCACACTGGGTCGGCCCCGGCAGGGTTTCGCACTTCCCTGCCGGGGTTTTTACTTCCGACTAGAACGTCAAGTCTCCCTGAGCCTTCTTCGGGATCAGGCTGTTCGCGACTCGGAATCCTTTCTCCAGCGTTAACAGCTGGCTCGGGGGCGGAATCTCCTTCACGATGTGGGTGAAGGCGTTGTACCAATCCCATACCGTGCTGTTGAAGTCCCAAGCCTTGCGGTCCTGGTCTTCAGGGATCCAGAGGGCAGTGCCTTCAGTCTTGATGACGTTCCAGACACGGTCGACCTCGCCAACCAGCCGCCAGGAGAGTAACCCTTCGCGGCCGATCCGCAAGAGGGTCTGGTCGTGCAGCTTGTCGGTAACTTGGTGGTTGGTAAACTCAGAAGTTACCCCGCCCACCCCGCGCAGCCGATCCATCAGACCTTGGATCTTCTCTTTGACCCAATCCATCAGGTTCAGGCCCGTTGTGTGGCGTCGTTTCCACACCTCGGAGCCGCCCACGATTCCGTTGGTACACATAAGGACTGATCCGCCGACGCACATTGTGAGTGACGACTTGGAGTCGTTGGAGTGCTTGAAACCGAGACCGTACCGAGTTTCCTGGGGGACTCCTTCCATTAACATCGGCGTCGGCTTGGCTGTCTTGCGAGCCTTCTTCGGTACGCTGCCCAGCTCGAACCCGCCGATGAGCGCGGCCCCGTTGGGGCTGACCGCGTACGTCTCGTTGAGGGGCTTGTAACGGAATTCGTCCCACAGGACTTCGTGAAGTGTGTTGACGAGTTCCCCGTGCTGGATCCCACGCCACCGACTGGAGCGTGTCAGTTTCCCGACAGTAACGTCGGTTACAGGCACATCGTTTAACTCCTTCGCGGTGTGCTTGGAGTAGTCACCTCGCATGATATTAAGCATCGTCATTCGCCTTTCCTAAGAGAGTTCCTTCCCCGAAAATCGGGGTTTCGTATGGTACGGGAAGATTCTCGTTCTGTGTGAACTCGACATCCTCCATCCGTTGCTTCCATTCACAAAACCAGTCCATGAGTCCCCGGACGATCCGATCCGGGTCGTTGGCGACGTCGCCAGGTCCCAGTTCAACTCGTCTTCCGTCTGGGAAGGTAATCATCGGGATTCGTTGTCCTGCTTGGTTGGTGATCGTCACCGCGTCTTTTGATGTGGTCAAAGTGACACCTCCTTTACGTTTTTCCAGTTGGATCCTTCCGTCGCCACTGCAACATCCACCGGGGTTGATACTCCGATAGGAGTTCCAGCGGATTCCATAATAGACTTAATATGTTGCATCAGTTCTATAGGCGTTCCCTTCTTAATGAGGAAGATCAGTTCGTCGTAGATTGTCGCGACCAAGCGTATTCGGCCTTCGGACTTGGTCACGACCTTGGCGTCAGTCTCGATGATGGAATTCTTACATAGGTCTCCTGCGGTTCCTTGGATGATGTAGTTCGTCCCCTTGTAGCCCTCGTGACGTGGGACAGACAACGGATAGTCAAAGAGGGTTCGTACTTGTCCTGTCTTCTCGCTTTGTCGGATCGTCTTCTTCATGAAGGATACGACGCCGGGATAGTTGCGCGACATGCCTTCTAGGAACGTGGTTGCATCCGTTCCTACCATCCGCGAGAGCCTGCTGGCGGATGCCCCGTACTGCCATGCGAAGTTGACGGACTTGCCTTGGCCTCGGTGGATGCTGAAAGTATCCGCCGTCAGTTGGTGCATGTCCAAACCCTCCTTGAGGACTCGGAGCAGTGTGGGATCCTTGGAGGCGTGAGCCATCAGACGGAGTTCTAGTTGCTGCCAGTCAAAGCACCACATCTCCCAGCCGGGTGGTGGACCGAAGACGGAACGGAGCGGGGCGTCGTCTCGCTTTCCTACGTTGTACTCGTTGGGGTTGGAGCTAGAGAATCGTGTGGTCGCAGTCCCCCACGGGTTGTGGCCGCCGTGTAGAACCCACCGGTCAGCCTCCTTGACCATCTTGTCTTCGTAGCCGGCAAGGTAGGTGAAATTTGTATTCGTCTTTCGATAGTCGAGGATGGTTGCTAATATCTTGGACCGCATACGTGCCCACTGTTTTTCGGTGGGTGTTGCGTAACGAACACCGGGTCGAGCTTTCCCACGCCCCCACAACTCGTTAGAGAGGATATGACTTACCTTGCCGGTTGCGGCAACTGTGGCACACATAAAATCGAGCAACCCTAAAGACTCCGCATCGCATGAACGGTTCCTGGTCGGGGTGTATTTGACCACCGGCAGGCCCAAACTTTCAGCTCCATACAACGCATCAGATAACTGAGCCGGAGAACGAACATTGAAGCGTGCCCCAAACTTCTTTTGCAGAAAGGACTCAGCCTTGGTCTTGCTCCGCATGTATTCCCGCCGCTTCTTTGTGACGGCGGTAGGTCGCAGGGGGAGGCCCTCCCGTTTCATGTTGAATGAATGGCGGCACATTTGTCGCTCACGTTGGTAGCGGGACCAAAGCCCCCCCTTGCGAAGCTCTTTCTGAAAGAGAATATTGAGTAGGGCCGTGCGAATCGGATCTTGTTTGCCGTAGACCTGGGCAGACTCGTCTCCCGATATATGGAAGGGGAGCCAGTAGTCGTTGTAGACTCCTGCATCGTCTCGTAAGCCTGGTCCGCATGGAATCCCATCTCGCTTAGCGATACGACGTGCCTTGATGACGTTCTCCTTAAGAATGTCTTCGTCGGTGTCCGGCATCTCCAAGTACTTGATGGCAAGGTTTTTTAGACCGTGCGATTCCCCGGAGTCGAGGATGTGGGACATAGGTAGGGTGTCGTCGATGTCGTCCCAGCGATCGGTGAAGTCGATCTTGAGTTGCAGCAGGGCTTCGACGTCGAACGATGCGTTGTGAAACACGAGCCGGGGGTAGTCGGCGGCAAGTTCTTGGAAGTCCTTCAGGTCTTGTCGTTTCCACTTCGCCTTGCGGGTCCAGGGATCAACCGGGGCGTGCCATAAACGACTCTCTCCTTTCTGGTTGCATGTCGAAATGATGAACGGCATGCACACGTTGGGGAAAGGCTTGCCGGTCAGGTCGTTGATGTATGGAACGTAGAATTCGCCGCCGGTCGTCTCAGTGTCGATTGCGAGGAAGCGTTGTGTTTTTGCCATAGTGGTACCTACCGCAAATTGCGGTTTTTATTCCTAGAGGTATGAAAAAGAGGGGCGGTCCCCTGCTAGAAAGACCGCCCCTCGACGCGACGACACCGTGCCGTGCCGTGTTGGGTTACTCCTCGTCGTATTGGACTTGGTGTTCGCTCAGTTCTTCGTCGTCGACCAAGCCGTTGCAGTAGACGTTCTGGAAGTGTTGTGGCTTACCCGACGTACTCTCGCTGGCCGAGATGAGGGTGTTGACCACGTTTGCGCGGACGAACGGACGTGCCCCCTCAACCTCATCCGGGTTGCCGTTAAGCATCGTTGCGACCTTCGGCAGTTCGCGAATGCTTTTGATCTTCTTCGTATTGACGCCCATGTTCTGTAGGCGTTCCGAGAGCCTGATTAGGCCAGTCTTGCCGCCACGCTCTTCCGTAGTAGCGGAGTCATAGGACTTGACTGTTTCACCGGCCAGATCACCAACGCGGATCGTGTACCGGCACCGCATGTATGCGGAGGGCTCCCGGTCAACCATCTCGCCAGTTTCCTTGTCCTTCACCTTCTTCAGTTTGGTTGCGCCGACCGTACAGCCGGTGAGCTGCATGATGTACTCGCCGTTCACTACTGCTTGGTTGGGTCCGAAGTCGGGGGAGGAAGGTTCCGCACTGCGGGCCTCATCCCACGCACCATCTAAACCCTCGACCGCTTCTGCAAACGACATAACTTTATTCGCCTTCTTAGTGGGTGAAGGTCGAGTTTTCTTTGTGGCAGCAGGTCGAGTTCGCTTTGATGCAGCAGTTTTCTTCTTAGCCATTTAACTTACCCTTACATTTGTTGAAAACTAGTGAGCTACGAAACACAGTGTGACTACTCGTCGGAATTCATGAAGTAGCCTTCGCACTTGTTCTGCCAACCAAGGCAGAGATTGCCGTACGCCTCTTGCGGAGAGGTCCCCATGAACAGGAGTTCGTACGGTTCACCAGCGCTGTCCTTTCCCTTCGGCTGGATGAAGTGTTCTTCGGAGTTAGCGACGGAACAGAGGGTAGTGTTACCCCCACGGATATATAGGACCCTGTCGTCTCCGTCCCAGCCGTAGTACGCGATGTACGCGGCTGGTTCGTAGGTCCATTGAACCGACCAAGGACGAGAGGTCGGTTGTCGTTGGTAGCCGATCACACCTTCTTCGACCAGCTCCTTGGTATTCTCCCGCGAGACTCCCTTCACATCTCGGGGACGGTGTCGGGCGTGCGATAGGAAGGTGAACCGCCAACCGTTGAAGATCAAATCGGAATGGGTGTTGATCCAGTCTGTCTTCATCTCGTCCCATGACCGCCCGTGATCGTGCAGTCCGAGCAGGCTTGCCACTCCTTTGCGGCGGGCGTGGTAGTCCTCGCAGGCTTTAGCGGCGCGGTCGATCGTGTCGAGTACGATTCGTCCAGGTTTCTCGTCCGCGTTCAAGAGCTTGAGGTACTCTTGGTAGCGGGGCCACGATAATCTTTGCTCCCCCTGCTGCGGAATGATTGGGGACTTGATGTCGTAACGGCGGGCCTCCCACATGAAGTGAGCGGTGGTGTCTGGGAATTGGGCAGCAAGAGTTGACTTGCCAATCCCTTTCTCCCCGTAGATGAACCAGGAGTAAGCATCGATGTTGGGCGGGGGTACGTTTTTCTGTCGGGGTATAGACAGCGCGGATGCCCGCCGCTGAACTTTCTTCTTTGCCATGAGGTCGCCTTGGGGTCGAGCCTAGATTGGAACAGACACGGCCCTCTCCTGAAAGAGAAAGGCCGCATTTTGTGTGTCCGTGAGAAGCCGCTACGATATGTTGCGGTGGTATTGTGTCCACCAATCCTCTTTGAACCAGTTGGACAGGTCCCATTCCATCGGGTCGACCGGGCCAGGCCACTTCCGCGATCGGCGGCAATCTTTCACCCGTTGCAGCAAAGTGACGCAAGTGTTTTCACCGATTGCCCCTGCCCGTTCTGACATTGGAGCCGCCATAACACCAAACGGCGGTTTAGATTCGGCCAACACGACGAAGACGTCGAAGTCTTTACTCTTTGGAATCAGGGCGCGGACACCTCTTCGGTAGAACGCTAGCTGGCAATGGGTGTCGAAGTTATCCAGCTCCCACCTGAAAAGTTTCTCGGTAGTCTTCAGGTCCGAGATCCATTCGTGCTTCCGACTGAGGAAGTCGAGCCGGGCTTTACAGCGTACGTCCAACTCGGGATCAGTCCAAACGAGAACCGTCTCCGCGTCTCCGTCTGTGAAGTACTCGCGAGCCCTGAGGTTTTGGTTGAGCGACTTGAGCATGCCCACCATGTTGGCGAACCACTGCGCACTCACTGCCGTCTTGCCGACGTGAGATTGCATGTACATGAGCACCTTGTCCTTGTACAGTTTGGTGGCTTTGGGGGATGCATACTCTGCCGGACTCTTTCCCTTGCTGTCGACCTGGCGGACACGTTCCGACTGGGTTTCTGCTACGAACTTCTCTTCTGGAATCACCACGTAACGTCGGGTGAGCATCGCCGGTTCGAGAGCCCCGCTATGTAGCAGGTTGCCAAGGGCAAGGTGTGGGGCTTCGTTTCGCTGCGGGGTGTAACGGAAATGCAGGGGTGAGTATTGCATCAGCGCGAGCGAGTGCCAGTTGACGGCGTCGATCTGGCAATAGTCAGCGAAGGGAACGTCGTTATAGATCCCGTCGCTTATGTTGAAGGGGTTGTGAACGGAGTCCGCCGGTCGGCGGGCAACCTTCCACGCTGCCTCCAGGGCTTCGTCTTCAAGGGGGTTTTTGGGTAGCTGCTTCTTTACGATTGTCTTCTTCTTTGCCATGGGTCGGGTCCTTAGAGTTCAAGGTTCGTGACGAATTCGACAAGGTCAACTAGCATCGTTTTGTAGGACAGTGCAGAGTCACCTCCTTGTCGCAGGCAGTACGCGGGGTGGTAAATCTCCAGAATTGGGACTCCCCAGTGATCTAGGGCAGGCTTTACTAGCTTCTTAGCGACCTTTCCCATCAAGACGATTGCGCGTGGGTCGGCAATGTCGAGCATCTCTAGAAAACGAGGCCGACACTTCTCGCCTTCCGCCAGGGTTGGTTGTCGGAGCGGAGGCAGCTTGCCCGACGTTGGGTCGTGGTCGGTGTAGTCCAGCGGAAGACAAGACACCGCATTTGTGACAGCGTAGGAAAACGGGTCAAACAGACGATCGAAGGAGTCGAGGAGTAGGAGGTCGAAAATTTTCTTCCCTGCCTTACCGACGAAGGGGTAGCCGAGTGAGTCCTCGTCTCGACCGGGGGCTTCTCCAACGAAGAGAATGTCACACGGAACAGTACCTCGCCAGTACACCTTCTGGCTTGCAGTCTTGTGTAGGGGACAGCGTTTGCAGCCGTCCCAGTCGTCTTCGTGTCGGGAGCAGCTTTCTACAATTTTTTTGTGAAGTTCTACGCCGTAGGTCGCCTCTCGGGTGAGATCCCGAGCGTGGATCAGCTGGTACTTATCCTGTTCGAGCTTCATGTCGGTCCCTTAGAATTGGAGGTCTTCGATGTCTTCGAGGCTGTTGCGTTCTTCCGCCCATTCCTGCTCCAGGTAGCCCCCGATCTCGGCTTCTGACGCGGAGAACTGTTCTCGTCCATCTTTGATGAGAGCCTTTCCTCGGGATCCGAAGCAGGGGGATACGCTACCGACGAAGTAGAAGGTTTCTATAGCGCGGGTGACGGCGACGTAACCGATGTTCATCTCTTGGGCTCGTTCCCAAGGTTTGTCCGCAAGCGGATGGGGAATCAGTTCGGGGGCGAGTAGGAAGACGCGGTTTGCTTCGAGCCCCTTCGCCCGGTGGACCGACGATAACCGGATGCTGTGTTCGGGGTTGTCGTCGGCGAAGAGGAGTTCGAGTTTCGTTTTCAAGACGGGTACGTCCTTGCAGGGTTCCATGATGACACGGAGACAGTCGCACTTGTCGTTTAGGGCGATCACCCTAGACGCGGGGGCCTTGCGGGCTTGGAGTCGCTCTTGCTCTTGGGTTTGCCAAGCGGTTAGGTTTGTCTCCAGGTCTAGGATCTTGCCGGAACTGGACAGCCTTTCGACTAGCTTAATGAGCCCCTCCCCGATGTCGCGGCCTTGCATGAATGCACGGCGACCGTCGCCAAAGAAGCGGTAGATGGTGTCGACTAGTGGGGCGTTGCATCGGCACAGGAACATATCTCCTGGCTTCGCGATCTTGACCGCTGTGGCGTAGTCTATGACGTTTACTCCTCCTCTCGGGGCGTCGGCCATCGGTTCGATGTCGGGTACCAAGATTTGAGCCATCGCGATGACAGTCTTTGGGCAACGTCGACACACAGTGAGGGGGAGAATGTCCAGACCCCGCGACGATGCCTTGAGGGTCTTGGTCGCTCGGGGGATCGCTTCGGCATCTGCTCCGCGAAATGCGTAGATGCTTTGGCGGGTGTCGCCTACGACAACGAGCCGATCCCCGCACTTCTGGACAAGGTTTTGCTGACACTCGTTTAGGTCTTGGTATTCGTCGACACACAGCAGGTCGTGTCTGTCCGAACTGAGTCCCAAAGCGTACGGCCAGTAAATCATGTCGTCAAAGTCGATGATGTTCCAGTCGTCGAGGTACAAGGATGCGTAGACGATCTGGCAAACGATCTCCCACAGCATGTCTTTTGACCTCGTCCAAGTGACGCTGTGATACTCCGACAAGTCGTCCATTGATTGCTCTAACGCTGCCGGTACTGCCTTGTCGGGGGTCCACTTGCTGGGCAGAAGTAGCCCTGTGTTTTTGAACAGGCTTACCATCTGGGCGATCGCGGGACGCTCGCCCGCCTTCCATGCCCAGCGGTCACGCTTTCCAAAGTTGGGGCCAACCACTTGGTCTAGGATGTCATATGTCTTGTCCTGCTGGGGAGAGCCGACGCCTTCGTAGTTGTCGCGGATGATCTTGAAACCGAGACTGTGGAGCGTTCGGCATTGGACACCGTGCGGTACCTTGCTGCTCAGTTCCTTGGCGATGGATTTGTTGAAGGCACAAAACAGGATGCTTCTCTCCTTCGGAACCTTCTTCAAGCCTTCGACGATGGTGAATGTTTTGCCGGTACCTGCTCTGGCCGAGATGAGCAGGTGCTTGTCCGACTTTCGCATGGCGGTCCAGATGGCCTTCTGCTGCGGACTGCCGACAATTCGTTTCGCTGCGTACGACATGATGTACTCTCCCGTTACGGTTTGGGATTGGTTGGATAGGAAAAAGAAGTGCGGTGGTTGTGGACGATCTCGTGCATGTCCGAGGACGCCACCGCACATCGAAAGAACCAGCGCCCCCGGAAAGGATCCCGAATCCGCATTACAGCTCCCGACTCGGACGGATTCAGAATATGTCTCATCCACTAAAACAGTACCGATGATACCGAGTCAGGTTAGCCGTCATAAAGTCCACGAAGTTCCTTAAGCGTTTTTGGATCTTGAGCCAACACCGCGTCTCCATTCTTGACCACGATAGTCTGGCCTTCCAGAGTCGGAATGGTGGGCGCCAAGTGCTGCCCTCGGGCCGCACATCCTTCTGAAAGAGAATAGCACTCGGCGTTGTCTTCCGTCAGGTAGTCGCCGCAGCGCAGGCCGTACATGATAGGCACCTTGACCCGCGAGGGGTCGCGTTTCCAGGTCTTCACCATCCCGTTGACTCTCCATCTCTGCGGAGTTCCGTCGGCATTTAAGAACTTGATGGAGAAGATGACGGTGCCGCGGGTGAGTTTTTTAGCGTCTTGGATTCGCATCGGGTTAGTCCTCTTGTTCGATTTTGTCCAGTTCGTGGTACACGGTAAGCAAGTGACTGGTTGCGTTATCGATCCAACTGCATACGTCGGTTTCGTTACCTGTGGTGAGAGTTTCTAGGTCGTCTCTAGCCTCTTGCAACCAGACGATGAGGTGGGAGATGGTTACCTCTGCTTGTTGCTTTTTGCTTGGCATCCGGTGGCCCTTTCTGGGCGGAATTCGTTGGGGGTTAGCCAGGGTCCTTTGTCCATGATGTAGAGGATCTTACCTCCCGCAACGACGCTGATGTGAACGCCGACGATCTTCATGCGGGTCATGAAGAGGTTGGCTACTTGCCCGACGACTTTTGTGCCGAGCGGAAGTCTGTGAAGTGCGGTTCGTTCTAACGTACGTCGACAGGAACTTTTCATTTGAATGTGACCTTGATTCCAGTGTAGCCATGTGATTCAGCGTAGTCGCGTGCAGCTTGCAGTTTTGAGAAACGTAGGGTACTCCTGTTTTTTCCGGTGATTTTTCGTTGCCATACGTAGGCGACGACCGGTAGCTTGCCTTTGTTAGTTCTGGCGATCATGGGTTTCCTCTTTACGGTTCGAGGGTTAGAAAAGGTAGTGGTGATCCCGCACATGTCCCCGGTCGAGAGTAGCTAATCAACGCAGCGTGTTACGACTTTTTCGACTTCTTAACGACCTTCTTCTTCGTGACGGCTTTCTTCGGTGCTGCCTTCTTCTTGGGAGCAGCTTTCTTCGCGGGGGCAGCTTTCTTCGGGGCTGCCTTCTTCTTCGCGGGGGCCATCGCTTCACCAGCCGATTCCTTGAGCCGATTGGCGGCCTTCGTATAAAGACCGTACAGCTTTTTGGATTCGGCTTCGTCTACAGCGCCGATTACGACCTTGGATGATTTCGTTTCCGAAACCATGTAGAGGTTCGAGTCGGAAATGTCGGCGTAGAAGTATTCGACGTTTTTCTTGCACTCGTCGGCAGTGTTACCATCGACGACACCAGTAATAACGATTGTGGCTGTAAAATTACGCATGGTCTTTTCCTTGTTCTAACTGGAAACTGGAAATGACCAGGGACATGCGCGGAATCACTAGCAATGATCCCACATACACTCTCCAGCGAGGTTAGTTATCGTGACCTAGTTGACCAGCGTACTTGTGAGATTGCAAAAGTCTTTGTGGTTGTGCGCGCTTGCAACGTATCGTCTGAAATGCTGATTATTCGTTCTTCTGTCGGTACTGATCTATCATCTGGCCAGCCGATCCAAATCCAACGACCGATATCTGACGAGCGGAAATTCGTACGTAGTTTGCGTGCTGTTTTTATTTTCGTCATAGGAGAGTCCTTTGTGCTGTGCTGGAGAGTGTATGTGGAACCACCACGCTGCTCTGTATCCATTGCGTTTATTTCAACGACCGTGCCGCGAGGCGTTTTCAGGATTTCTTACATGGCATGGCGAGCAGGCACGCCTTGTGGGGCGTTCGTGATTCCACAGCATCCGACAGGGTCTTCATCGTATGGGTGGCGATTCTTCCTGGCATGGCGCGAGCCGTTTTCAGCCGTCCCATCATGCCGTCAACGAATATGGCGCAAACCGTTTTCAACTCGTTGGGGATTCCGTAGGGGGGTAAGGAAGATGCTCCTCAGATGAACCCGTTTCATCGGTTATCGGGCTAGAGACCCGGCCGACTTAATCGGATACGTTTGAGATGGCTGCTGTGATACCACCGTAGGCATTTCACACGGCTATGGTCGCGCTGACCACCATCATAGGTCGTCTGACCTGCGCCACATGGTTCTGCGAACCGTTTTCAGAGGCGTCGGGGTTTTCGCATCCCCGATTTTGGGCAGCCCGCTGAGGCCAGTTCGTCGGCCTGTCCTGACTACCCGGTGCCGGTATCCATACCGTACAGTATTCATTGTACCGGTTAGATATTCTGGTTGTCAATCCCGATTGACCATTCCGGGAAACTATTTTAGGTGTACAGACGTTCACCTGAGCTGGGGCTCATGAAACGAGCTGAACGCTTGTCGTGACGGTTGCATTTTGGTCGCATTTTGGTTGCACGTAATGCAACTCGCTGCTGAACGGTTAGACACTGGCCAGTCTGGGAGGTATGATAAAGCAGGGAGCAGGAACGGGAATAACCTCCTAGGAATACAATGGCTAAACGACAACTGCAAACGGCCAAGGCAGCGGTGGCGATTGCCCAGCTTGGCGGAATCGAGAAGACCCCGGATCCTCCCTCCCGCGTCGATTACGTTCCAAGGACAAAGGGCCAGACTAGTGGGCTCGGGATATGCATGTTCTGGTCGGCGATGTTCAAAGCGAACGGAGCGTTGCCGAAGACAAAGAAGATGACGGATGAGGAGATCAAGCGGAAGGTGATTGGTGAGTTTCCTGCGGAGAACCAGCCTCCGAGGACCCAGAGTTTTTTGGGGAAGCTGGGGGAGGTTGGGCAAAAGGGGACTGTAACCGTCAACGCTCAACGTATCATGTATAACAATGGGAAGCTTACTTCTGGCAACGTACCGGACAAGGTTAGCGTTCGGTACAACGAGGATGGGGAGGTGGTTAATGGCCGGACAGGGAAAGTTCACAGGCGGACCACGGAAGGGTCAGAGAACTGAATACAAGGAGATCGCGTTCAAGTCGATCCATGAAGCCCGATGGGCTGCTTTCTTTGACTCCCTCAATATCGATTGGGAGTACGAGCCGGGGTGGTACGGCGATTACTTGCCCGACTTCTACCTGCCGGATTTCGACGAGTTCGTCGAGGTCAAGCCGCTGGGTTGGGAGACGCGGGTGGGCTCGTCCGACATTTGTTGGTTGAAGCTGCGCGAGGGGATCAAGCGGCTTAAGGGCGACTTGGTTCTGGTCTGTGGGTTGCCTATCTTCGATCCTAATGGAGGCATCTGGAAGTTCTTTTGGGCAGGTCGGGTTAAACTTCAAGGCTGGGCCGGGGGAGGGAAGCCTTCTCTGAAAGAAAAAGGACTCCAACCGGGCCGGGGTTATGTTCGCGGACTGACCGGCCGCGCCTTGCTTGGTAAGAAGATCCAGTGGCGGATTAGCTTGCGGGGCGAACATCAGTTCAACCAGAATGCGACCATACTTCATTATTGAGTGGAGGGTTTGACGTGGCGGTGATGACGCAAGCAACCGACAAAGCTAGTCTTGCCTTGTTGAAGAAGTACGGGTATCGCGCGGACATCGTGGAGCGGTGGGTGTCTGGGAAGCGGTACGACTTCTGCGGCTTTGGCGATATCATCGCTTTCCGCAGTGTGGCTTGTGATGAGTTGCGCACGCGGCTGGGAGCGATTGACTTTAGCTTTGACGGAACACTGTGCGTACAGACATGCTCACGTGGGTCGGTTAACGCGCATGTTGAGAAGGTGACGGAGGGAAGGCCGAGACATGCGTTGATGGATTGGTTGGAGTGCAAGGGGAATCGCTTCGAGGTGTGGGGGTGGACTGGTGGAGGGTTGGCGAGAGTCCAGAGGGTTAGCTTGTGTGGTGGAGAGTTCTTTGCGTTCGACAACTCCGAGCTTGCTGTCTTCGGTTTTGATGTCCCGAATTAAAACCGCGATCTGCGGTAGATACCCCTATCATTCCGGGGATAGATTCCGGGTGGTTAACCCTGTTGACTATTCTATATATATTTATTACACTGGGGTGGTTGGCCGGGGCGTCACATCAAAAATAGGTTAAAGAGGGTCACACCCCATAGGGGTACATGCCGCAGGTTGCGGATTTAATTACGTTCCCTTCTTAGCCTCTCTCGCATATCTTGAAAGCCTACCGACGCCTTCTCTGGTGTGAGAATCAGTGGGCTCTTACCGACATGATGTGAGTAGCCGAACCTGCCGGACATAGTCTTAAAGGCAAGGAGTACTGGGTCGGCTTCCGGTGGGAAGAATTCGTCTAGGTTGTCCCAAGTGACGATCTCTTCCGACGGCGGTTCGCCTGACAATGCGTTCTCTGCAACCGTCCTGTGCTCTGGTGTCGGGTCTAAGCCGAGCAGGGAGCAGAATTCGTCGAGCGCCGGGGAGTTGGGATCTGTAAGGGTTTCGATCTCCATGAAGGTTGTGTCGGGGACGTTGATTGCCATGGAGATCCAGCTAATGACGTAACGCACTGCATCTACTACGTCGATACCGCAGGGGATCCCAACGAAGTTGCGAAAGATGTCGACGTTGGTGTGGAAGTAATATCTTCCGTCAGGATATTTGATTCTCAGGTCTCTTGATCTTTGGATGCGAACCATGGTGTTGACGGTTTGGAGTAGGTCGCGAAGGACGAAGATAACCTTGATGCCTTGGAGTTTAAGAAGACCTGCGCGGGTGGTGGCCAGGTAGCTGACCTCGACTTCCGTATCGACGTTGGTAGGGGTGTCGGTATAGTTCCAGATGTGAGGTGCTTGGCTGTTGAAGATTCGCTCGTGACTGGAATGGATTCCTAGTCCGCTGACCAGTCGGTTCATGTACTTTGTGCCGGAGCAGCCGGTGCCGGTTATCGCGAACCGTTTTACTGGGCGTTCTAGAAGAGACTGCATACGTGGTGTCATCATTGCTAGATCCTTAGATTCTGTTCCTCACCTGAGGAAGTTTCCGGGGCTCATCCGCCCGAAGCGTCTAACTGTTCTTTGAAAGCCTCGTGTGGTTTGTCCGCGTCTCCGTACCAATCGGGCGGACCTTCGGCTACTGGGATGTTGCCTAGTAGTTCGGGATCGTACGCCATCGGTTGCTCACGTGCGCGGTGAGGTTCGCCCAGTTCTCTTTCAGGAAAGGATTGCATCTGCGGAGGGGCCGGAGGAGTTTCTCCTGAAAGAGAAGGGGTAGGGATCATCTGATCCGCACTGATTACTTGTGGGTGGGCAAATGGGCGAGCATATTGGACTTGTCCGTAGACTCCTGATTCTCGCCAGGTTTGGACACACTGATGCAGGTAATCCTCCCAACGTGCTGCCATTGCGGAGGCTGTGAGCTGGTTGTAAGCGACGAAGTAGGAGTCGCGTATTCTGGAGTCGTCGCGGGGCATGGTGCATGCGGATTGGATCGCGTTAGCCAGTACTTCGGGGGAGGGTTGGAGGGGGACGACTAGGCCGGGGAATTTACCGTCGAAGTACTTGGTGGCGATCTCTTTGATGGTGGGGTAGTCGGTGGTGACGACGGGGCGGGCCGCCATCCAGGCTTCGACGAGGGTTAGGGGGAAGGCTTCCGTGTTGGATGGGATGACGAGGCAGTCGCAGGCTTCGAGGATGTCGCCGACGTGCGCGGTGGTTGGCTTGGGGAAGAGAATGTTGGATGGGGAGCCGGGGACCTGGCGGCAGTTGTTGGGTCCGGTGCTTTCCATCAGCTCTTCGGCGAGTGCCCCCCATCCGACCATGGCAATACGATAGTTGTCGGGGAGTTTAGGAGCGCATCGCAGTAGGGCGGCAGGGTTCTTTTCTTCAGAGAGTCGTCCAAGGTAAAGGACCAGTTTGGATGTCTCTGGAACTCCCCAAGCACGACGCTGGAAGGCACCTCCAAAACGAGGACGAGTTCTTTCGATGTCAGCACCGTTATGGATAACCTCAACCTTCGTGCGAAGGCGTAGAGTTTGGGGAAAGACCTCTCCAGCAGACTCGGAGACGGCTGCGAGGAAGTTGGCGTGTATTTGGCCTTCGTCGTGTTGGTACTGGGTGACGCTGGTATGGGAGACGTGGATGATAGGAATATCCAGGGAGCCTCGCAGCGATGCCAAGTCCAAGCAGCCCCAGGTGAGGAGAACGTCGCTTCCGTAAGCGATAGCTTTGTGAACAACGTCTTCAACGGGGGAGTCGACGTGGATGGCAGTTTCGACTGGGATGCCATGGGGAAGTTCTCCGCGTATAGATTGGTCAGCTGTGCGGACGGCTACGCATGTAACACGACACGTTACGAAGTGTCGGCAAAGGGCAGCGACCCATCGCTCCGCGCCGCCCGGTAGCAGGCTTGGGGTGAGAATGGTTACACGGAGGCGTGGCTTTTGGAAGTTGTCGTAATTAATCATTCGAGGGGTACTTTTGATTCCATGATGGGACGTTTGGAGATGTAGGCTCCTAGTAAGCAAGGATAGCGTACTGGAATCTATTGTAGGGAGCAGAGAGGTTGCGTGTCAACGCTTACCGGCTAGCTTGCCAGCGGATTCGAAGCCGGGTCCGGGCGTGGGCGGAGGTTGTGGGCCGGATGACTTTGTTCCCAGTAGGGTGTCTGGGGTTGCCAACTCGGGAGAGGTGTCGGGCTCTTGGATGTCGTTGGGGCTGTCGGGTCCGAAAGAGTCTTCGGGCGGGGAGCTGTTGAAGATGTCTTTTGGGTCGACGTAAAGAGCACCCTGTGTTCCGGCGATTCTAGACATTAGACGGTGGGAGGTCCTTCAGCCTGTGTTCCGGTGTTGGTGTCGGTTAGGTTATTGAAGGATTGGATATCTTGTTTTGTCCGCCACTTTGGTCATTGTCGTCTGGGTGACTGACCGGAGGAATTGGGCGGAAGAAGTTGGGTGACATTTGTTCGGAGCCGCAGGGGTCCCAGTCGCTCTGGGGATAGTCCTTGCATGTTACGTCGTGTCTGGGAGTGGGGAGTGTGCCGAGTTCGCTGGGGTTGGTTTGGGTGAGGAGGCCATTGACGAAGTTCATGGTGATGCAACGGAAAGTGCCGGTACAGCCGGAACCTGTGTAGGCGTTCATAGAGACTACGAACTCGCGACCGGGACCGAACCATTCGGTTTGTACGCATGTGCCGTTTACAGGACCGGCAACAAGGTAGCTGCCGGTACGGGCTCTGTTGCCTGGTAGGCGGAAGCCGACGCGGACTCCCACTTGTCGGTGGGTTTCTGGAGGACCGAGCCAGGCGGACTTCTCGTTGTTTTGGAATTTTAGGTAGGTGCCAATCTCCAGGCTGCCGTGGATTGCGGCGTCGTAGATCCAACGAGGGTGTTCGTCAGGGTGCCGGGATTGGAATAGGGCGTTCCGGGGACCGGGCGAGTTTTCGATGAGGGCGGTGCATTCTTCGGCTTGGGCACCGACAGGCCAGCCCAGACGTAATGAGCTTTGTCGGTTTACATTGATAGTTTTGGCGCGGCGGACCCTCCATACGGATTGGTCGAGTTCTTGGGTCTTGCTGGGTGGGCAGAGGTTTTGGACGTCGGGGTACTGTTGCCAGTGGTTGATGATGTGCCACTCGCCCTGCATACCGGCTTCGTACACGTAGTCGATTTCACAGGCTACGCTGAAGGGGATGGCGTCGTCTGTTGCGTTGAATGCGCGGACGAATCGGTCGGACGAGACGTAGGTTTGGACTCCGAGGGTGTAGTCGATTTTGGATGCTTGGAGCAGGACCCATGCCCAACGGCCGGGAGCTATTGTGTCGTTGTCGGAACGGGCTGCTCCGAAGGCGATGGGGTGGGTGTAGCAGTGGACGTTGAGGGTGGAGAAGACGATGCCGCGTTGACGACGGGTGCGCGGGGCCTGTTGGCGCATCGTGTCGGCGGGTGCCTGGGTGTCCTCGCTGGGAGTGGCTGGTTTTCTTTCAGAGAGGCCGGTGAGGTCGAGCTTTGTGGGGTTGAGGTTTTGTGGTCGGGTGAACCAGCGTGATCGCATCCCGTCGCCAAAATCGTAGTAGGCTACTCCGGTGAATCGGGTGCCGACGCGGGTAGGCCATAGGCCGAAGAATTTGAAGGAGGCGTGTTGCTCGCCTCGCATGCGTTGGGCGTGCGCGACTGCCAGGGATTGCATATGGTTGCGGAGGTCGTCTTCCGCAAAGACATTTCCCATGTCGTCTGTCATGTAGGGGATTGTGCCCCATACGTTTTTGACGGCTCCGGGGATTACTTGATTGGTGTGACCGGGGAGGAGATTATTGACGGGGTAGTTGACGTGGCGGGTGGGGAATGTGTCCCAGAACTCTTGAGCGGTTTGGCTGTCGTGGATGTCTTGGGTAGAGTCCCAGCCGTACGCGCGGGAGGGGACGTAAACGCGGATTATTTCGGGTAGGGGGCCTCGTTCGCCAGATCCTTCGGTCGCTTCTAGGGCTGAGTTGCGGGCGGTTGCGAAGGCTGCGTTTTCTCTCTTGGTGGGTCTGGCATCGCTGCCGTAGAGTGTGTAGCCGCCGCCCGTGATGTTGTACGCGGGGCAGATATTCCAGCCGATGCTTTCGATGATGCTGTTGAAGGATTCCCAGGCATTGACGCCCGGCATCTTCAGGCTTTCCGGGCCGAGGTAGGGGAAGGTGCTGGTGGCGTGGAATGATAGCGGGCCGAGGAGATCGAAGAGGCCGGTCGAGTTCCACATCTGGAAGAGAACTTGCATCCAGTCGAGATCGCCGGGTCCATTGTTGAAGTCGAAGTTGGTGCGGACTCCCGCGACTGGTTTCTTCCAGTCCATTGCGTCCACGGTGCGGACGTTGAATTCGGTGGAGGCTGTTGACCAGGGGGCGTAGTAGCGGCTGTCTGCTAGTTCGACAAGGTAGGCGACGTCGTTGTCTATGCCGGATGCGGAAGCGAGGCTAGAGGTGACGGCGATGTAGCGGGTGATGCAGACCGCGTTGCGTTGGAAGAAGCGGCCGTTGCCGTCTTCGATGCGTAGGGTGTGGACTGGGCGCTGGTAGTTTTTCTCGATGCTGCGAAGAGTGGTGCCCGAGATGAGGAGCCAGCCGTAGGAAGGGTTTCGTCCGCAGACCTCCACCCAGGCGTTCGCCTTTCCCTGAAAGAGAAGAGCTAGGCCCGCGTCTTTGTGGCTGGCTGAGAGTTGGCGGAGTAGTGGGGAAGGGTCGAGGCAGGGGATGCCGTTTAGCTTGAAGACCGGGGAGAGGACCTGTCCCTTGTCGCTGGTTGCGGCGGTGGTTGGGGCGTGGCTCCCGGAACCGGATGTGATGTTTGGCATAGGGAGACCTGCCGCAGATTGCGGTTTTTATTTGAGGCCGCCCATGACGCGGGCGACCCCGAGTTTTTGGGTGAGCCGCAAGTCGCTGGTTGGTTTCACGCCCTTGCGTCGGGCTCGGGATCGGATCTGGTTGTGTGTTCCTAGTTTGTGCAGGTATCGCCAGACTGATAAGTGCTTGAGTCGGTCGGGTTGTTTGGTCCAGGCAGTGGTACCGACGCGGAGACGTTTGTCGATCTCCGGGACTCGGCCCCACCGGACTGGTTTGAGTTGTCTGGTCATTCTCTTTCAGGAGGGTTTCAAAGCTCGTTTTAGTTTTCCTCGGGATGCTGTCATGTTCCCGATCTGATGTCGTCTGGCACTAGTCTTCATCGCCTCCGATATCATCGGGAATCCCAGCAGTATCCCGAAGCAGCTTAATCAGAGGCAAAATAATTGCATCGTCAACTGTGCTAGGACTCGCCGCAATGCGATCTTCGATCTTGTCAAGGATGTCGTCGATCAACTCTTTTCCAAGTGTCGGTGACTTCGACATGATCTGAGCTATCAGCAAATTAAGTAGTCTTTTTCTCATCAATCTTTTCTCCTTTGTTAAATGTGGGTCTGGTTATACGACCATGCTGAATTGGGATGCGCTGCGGCGGTCTTCGGGGATATCTGCTTCGGGGGCTGGGGCTTCGTTGGGTTCTTCGGCTTGGTTGGATTGCTCTTGCTTCATTTCCTTTTCGCTGCCCTGGAGCAGGCCGAAGGGAACGATTTGGTACTGGGGGTCTTTGATGCCGAAGTTGAGGGTGACGAGGGGGCGTAGGATTTGGGTGTCGAAGTCGAAGATGAGCCAGTTGACCATGTCTTGGAGGATGGAGAAGAAGGCGGCTTGTGGGATGCTGCGGCCTGACCAGCCCGAGCCGACGGTTGCCGCTTCGATGATTTCGCTGGGGATTCCCATGCCCTCGAAGATTTCTGTTTTTAGGTCTCGGTGGTATTCGAGGATGTCAGCGTTGCCGGGCCCTGGTTGGGCGTCTTCGATAACCCATTTGCGGTTGCCCTGGTCGTCGTATAGGCCGGGGAAGAAAACGGGAGCGCCCGAGCGGCGTTTCTCTAGAATGTTCCGCATGGTGTCGCGGTTGCTGCGGGATCCAGGTCCGCCCCCTGTGGTGGGATCGTCGCCGACGGGGTAGTAGCCTTTCTCGCCCGAGAAGGCGTACTTGTGGTAGTAGAGGCGGCGGATGTCTTTAGCACCCCCATCCGAATAGAACTCTAGGTAGGGTTGGAATGCACCAAAAAGCTGGCTGAGACCATAGTAGGGGTGGTCTTCGCGGTTTTGGGTGTGCCAGAAGCCCTTGGGTCCGCCCAGATAGACACGGCCTCGTCTGCCTTTTACGTTGCTTACATTGATGCCGATCTTCTCGCCGTCGACAGTTAAGAGGCGGGTGTCTTTTGCATGGAGGGAGCGGAGACTCTCGAAGCATACGTTGTCGTCTCGTACGTTGAACATGGCTTCGGAACCGGAGTAGCCCCACTCGACGGCGCGCAGGGCTTTGACTGCTGACCATCGCCAGAATTGGACGATGTTCTTAATGCAGAAGTCTTTGACTTCGCTGTTTTTGCCGGAGGAGGAGTCGGGGTCGTCGATCCAGAATCGGGAGCTGGCGAGGATCGGGCCTTTGATGAGGCGTAGGCCGAATTGGATTCGGCTGTCCGACATCATGAGCGGGATCCAGCGCGGGGAGAATGGTGGACGCCGAGACTGGATTGAGAAGAAGCCTTGGATGGCTTCCGGGTTGTATTCGCCGGTTGACGGTTTGCCCAGTAGGTCTTGTGCGTCCATGGTTGCTAGCCTCCCTTAACCCAACGACGAAGTGTGAAGGCTCCTGGTTGTCGCTTACCTTCGTGCTTCCCGCCTTTTCTCATTGTACGAAGAACAGCAGCTCGTTTTTTTCTTCGACTCTCACTGCCTGCTTTCTTCTTCTCCAGGCCAGAGTACGCGGGACGGGTAATTTTGTGAACTCTTTTAATTGTTCGTTTTGCGGGCATGATTGGTTACCAGTCTTCGACGGTTGGGATTCGGCCTACTCGCATCTCGTTAAGAATGAATTTGGCTTCCTGCTTTTCTGCTTGGTCTTTGTCGCCGGTCGTTAGGTGGATTAGGTCGTGGACCCGTTTGGCTGTGAGGTTTGAAGTGTAGCTGCGCTGTCGGATCTCTTGGTGAGCCAAGAGCGTAGCCAGTTGTGTTTCGTAGGCTTCGGCGTAACCGGGTGGGAGGGTGCGG
>Ga0310121_10001816_pt1 | contig 21143 bp, 14 predicted proteins | sample CB27_Tmax_986_MG_FD_203504 | JGI IMG/M metagenome (GOLD analysis project Ga0310121, IMG submission 203504) | Marine microbial communities from Western Arctic Ocean, Canada - CB27_Tmax_986 | ecosystem: Environmental > Aquatic > Marine > Oceanic | place: Canada: Western Arctic Ocean | collected...
GTTGAAATTATCCAACTTTTAGCAATAGAGGGTTGAACATTTAAGGATTTATCTAATTGAACTAATCCATTAAACAATTGATTTGTTGCCCAAATAGTAGCTTGGTCCTTTGCAAAAGCAGGATCCAAAGTTGCTATTCCTGACGATTCATTGTACCTAAAAATAGCTAAATTTTTATTATCATATTTATCACTACAAGCAGTAAAAAAAAGGATTCCAATAAAAAAGCCGACTCTCCACTTCATAATCTAAGTTTTAAGTTGGCTAATTTAAGGATTTAAAATTACCGCATCAGATTCAGTTCCCCATTATAAATCCAGAGTTTTTCATTGTAATCATATAATGAAATATGATACATATAAGTTCCTGCTCCTACTATATTATCGCTAGCGTCCAATCCGTTCCAGCCATATTCAATATCAGAAGATTCAAAAACTAAACCTCCCCACCTATCAAACACTTGCATTTCAAAGCTTATAACTCCATTGCCTTGTGCCAAGAAAACATCATTGTCTCCATCTCCATTAGGGGAAAATGTGTTAGGAGCATACAATGTATATTCTGGTAAAATATGTACTGTTTTTATTATTTCACTTTCACAACCTTCTGCTGAAACTACATTTAATAGTACCTTATAATTTTTTGCTTGTTCAAAATCAATAATTGGGTTTTCTTCTGTTGAAACAACAGCATTATCAAAATCCCAAAAGCATGAAATAGCTCCTGATGAATTATTATAAAACTCTATTTCAGATAATAATTCAGAAGTTGTAAAAGTACTTGCACTAAAATCAGCAATAGGATTAGAAAACACTTCAACTGCTGCTATAATTGTAGTATCGTGTTTGCAACCTTCTACTGACACTACTGTTAAAGTTACATCAAAAGTTTGTGCATATCCATATTGATGAGAGAGATTTTGAATAGCCATAATAGTTCCATCTCCTAAACTCCATTCCCAAGATGCAATGGCTGTATTTCTACTAATTGACAAGTCAGTAAAATGGATTTCATCTCCTAAACAAGCGGTTGGATCAGTAATAAAATTTGCAATTGGCAGATCAACAATAGTAATGTTTTTATCTAAGCTTGAAGTACAGCCAAAATCAGTTGTTGCTAAAAGATTAACAGTATAAGTCCCTGGGTTAGCAAACACATAAGTAGGATGTTCAAAATTTGCAATCCCTACACCATCACCAAACGTCCATTCCCATTGTACAATATCGCCACTATTTAGCGTTGAAAAATTAGTAAAATAAGTAGGAATACCAAAACAACATTGTTCAGATGAGAAGTCTACTATTGGAGCATCATAAACCCTAGCCTGCTTCATAACACTACCTTCACATCCCTTATCAGAAACGATATTTAAAGTTACATTATAAGTTCCTGCGAAAGCATATTGGTGCTGCTCAGTTGATAATATACCATTGGCAGTTCCATCACCAAAAATATACTCCCAACTACTAATCAATCCATTTGTAATTATTGAAAGATCAGTAAATGTATTTAATTCTCCTACCCCTACACAATTATTTTCAACCAAAAAATTAGCAAATGGCAATTCATTTACTTCTACTATTGTTATAAACTCATCCGTACAACCAAAATCAGAAGTTACAACTAAACTTGGGTAAAATATACCGACAGTTGCATAAGTATAAGTAGGATTTTCTAAAAATGAAACTCCAATCCCATCTGCCATACTATATTCCCAACTTATTACATTAGCTGATGAAGTATTTATAAAATTAGACATTTCTCCCAAACATATCTCTAATGCAGTAAACTCTGCTTCAGGTAAGGGGTAAATTTCAACTTGTTGCACAAGTGTATCGCTACAATTATTATCCAAATTAATAGCAATTAATTGTATAGTATTAGTTCCTAAAGTCAGTTGTTGTAACGGATTTTGAATACTTACTCCAAAACTCCATGTCCAAGAAATATTAGGAGTAAGTAAGCCTGAGTTTGCATTAAACTGAATTGCGTCTCCATCACAATGATTAAGTGTGGTAAAAGTAGGTGAAGGAATCTCATTATTAACTTTTACAAAAACAGAATCAGTTGTATTACACATACCATCAAAATGATGAATATAATACATTATATTAGTTGTAGGATTAGCAATAGGGTTGCTAAGATTAGGATTGCTAAGTGCAAGTGTAGGGCTCCAAGCAAATTGTGTGGCATTACCTGTAGCATTTAGTTGCACTTGCTCCCCTTCACAGATTTCAACATCAATTCCAGCATCAACACTAACCGAATGCACAGTAATCGTATGCGAATTATTTACAGTAAACTGACATCCTGATGTGTTTGCGATAATTAAACTAGGAAGGTATATTCCATCAGTAGTATATATTGAAAAAGGAAAACTATCAGTAGATAAAGCTCCAGTTCCAAAATCCCATAAAAACAAGTCAGTATTACTAACAGATGGAATAAATAAAACACTATCATTTTTACAGATTAAGGTATCTGAAATACTAAAACTACCCATAGGTCCTGAAACATCAATTAATCCGTTCTGCACTAAAGTGTCTTTACAACCATATTGGTTGGTTACAACTAAGGAAACATCAAAACTGCCTGAAGTAGCAAATAAATGAGAAGGATCAGAAACTAAGGAATTCCCTCCATCACTATACATCCACTCCCAATTTATAACATCTGAAGTTGAAAGGTTACTAAAAGTAGAAATTAATGGAGGACAATTTGAACTTACTCCAGTTGTAATAAAATTAGCGGTTGGCGCTAACACTTCAATATGGTTTGGAAGCAATAGACTATTAGAGCATCCGAACGAATCTGTTATCAAAAGAGAGATGTCATATATACCATTAGCTATAAATGAATGTAACGGGTTTATTTGAGAGCTCTGAGTTCCATCACCAAAATCCCAATTACTATTTATTCCTATTCCATTAGAAAAATTAGTAAACTGAACATTATCATCAGGACAAATTCCTTGAATATTGGAAGTAAAATTAGCAGTTGGATATTGAAACTGTATGTATTCTAAGCGCTCTAATGTGTCTTTGCATCCATCAACTGATTTTGCATAAAGCGTAATGTCATAGAAACCTTCAGTATAGTATATATGTTGAGGATTATTTAAAATACTATTGACAGTAGCATCTCCAAACTCCCAAATTACTGAAGAGGATGGAATAGAAAGATCTTCAAATTCAACTAACATGGAATCACAGCCTAATATATTTGTTATTCCAAAATCAGCTTTTACATCAGTCATACGATACATATTATTATAGGTTATTGTATCTTTACATGTATGAATATCTGAAATTATCATGGTAACATCAAATATTCCAGTATCCGTAAAAAGATGATCAATTCTACCATAAGCAATATAACCATCTGACCAAAGTACTTTGTAGTAATCACAATCCTGAGATGTATTATTTAAAAACACCTGTTTAGGAATACAGCCCACTGAATCCTCATAGCCATTATTAGCATTGATAAGATAATCAAAGCTAGCTTCAGGAATAGTAAGCGTAATAGGTTTTATAAATTCATGTGTACAGCCAGTACTAATATTACTAACAGATAAGCTTACATCATAATCTCCTTTAACAGGATATGTGTGAATAGGATTTAATTGGTTAGAGAAAGTGCCGTCTCCAAAATCCCAAAAAACATTATCCGCTCCTATGGAAAAGTTTTCAAACTCAACTTTTAATGGAATATCACAATTATACATTTCAGTAAAAATTGCTGTTGGCTCAATTATTTCAATATAATTTGAAATTATAAAAGTATCCTTACAACTATTTATTCCGGCTATTAATGACACACTATAACTACCTGTTAACTGATATTGATAAATTGGGTTTGGTAAATTAGAAATACTGCTATCACCAAAACCCCATTCCCAATTTGTGATTGAAGAAGTTGAAATAGACATATCAGAAAAGTTAATATCTTGTCCTGCACAACTAATAAATGGTGCCGCTTCAAAATTAGCTTGTGGCGTTTCATTAACTTTAATATATGCTGGAAAATTTGCATTAGCAACACATCCATAATCATTCATTGCAAATAAACTTACGTCAAACACTCCTGAAGTAATATATTCATGTGCTGGATTCTGAATATTGTCAAAATTCCCATCACCAAAACTCCAACTCCAATTTATCAAAGGACGAATTGAATTTGTCGTATCCATAAAAGAAACATCAAAAGGAACACAACCAGAAAATCCTGTAGCAGTAATGTCAATGATTATTTTTTCTACCTCGATAAGGTTACTAAAAACTTTCGTTTTAGTACACCCTTTTATATTTGTCACTTTAAGACTTACATCATGACTTCCATAGATGTTATAAAGTGTAAATGGACTTGCAAGTGTTGAGGTTATACCATTGCCAAAATTCCAACTCCAACTAATAGCATTAATTGTTTGATCAGTAAACTCTACTGCAAAAGGAATAGCACAGCCGTAAGTTGTATCAGCAATTAATTGAATATCCGGCTTTGAATACACCTCAATAGCACCTAAAAAAGTCTGGCTATTTAAGCACTGCCCCCCTTTGCTAGTAGTTAAGGTTACATCATAGATGCCTCCATTCAAATAGCTATATGAAGGGTTTTGAAGATTTGAAGTTATGCCATTCCCAAAGTCCCACAACCAACTATCAGGAGTATTGCTGGTCATATCTGCAAAGTTAACTAATAGATTCTCACAACCACTGCTAAGATCAGATGTAAAATTAGAATGAAGTTCCGCACCAACTTCAATATAATTATTTAATACTAAAGTATTCGTACAGCTTCCTACTGTAGCAGAAAGCATTACAGAATATAATCCTGTAGCATAATTATGAGTTGGATTAGGTTGAGCTGATATATTTCCATCACCAAGATCCCAAATATAGGTTGCTGAACCTAAAGTATTATTTGTAAAACTTACCTCTTCATTCAAATTACATGAAAAAGGAATATCAGCTATAAAATCAGCTGTTGGCACCTTGTATACATCAATTAAATTAAGTTCAGTTGATAAACTTTGACAACCATTTACATCTGATACCATAAGAGAAACCGAAAAATTACCAGTAGTATTATAATCATAATTTGGATGTTGCAAACTACTTCCTCCTCCATCACCAAAATCCCACTGCCAACCTACTATTGCATTGTTAGTAAATGATAAATCCTCAAAACTAACAACTAGAGGCATACATCCATTTACAGGTGAATTAGTTGTTAACTCTGCTACAGGATTTTCAAATACATTAATTAATCCATTCGAAACTTTTGAATCATTAGAGCTATTATTTGAAGCCATCAGGGTAACATCATATATACCAGGATTTGCATAAATAGTAGTTGGGTTTTTTAATGTTGAAGAATTACCATTTCCAAAATCCCATAGCCATGTATCTGGGCTACCTGTTGATAAGTCTTGAAACTCAACTACTAATGAGCCGCATCCGGTATTAGCTGAGAGTGTCGTAAAATCAGCACTTACTTGCGGGCTTGCACTACTGGAAATTAGCATGGCTACAAGGATTAGGAAAAGGTGAAATAGTTTACTTTTTAGTAAGCTAAATCTTTTACGTGATAAGAAGCTAAGTATAATTAATGTCATAGTTTTTTGCGTTAATTAATATGAAGAACCTGCATGATAAAACGGCTGAAAAAATATTAAGTTACAATTCTGTCAAATCTTTTTGATTTCCTACTTTTGCAGCATGGTTAAAGGCAAAAAAGCAGCATTCTACACTTTAGGTTGTAAGCTCAACTTCTCTGAAACCTCTACTATAGGAAGACAACTATCTGATATTGGTTTCTCAAAAACTGAATTTGAGAAAAAGGCTGATTTATATGTAATCAATACTTGTTCTGTTACTGAAAATGCCAATAGAGAGTGCAAAAGAATAATCAGAAAAGCAAAGAAAAACTCACCTGAAGCTTTTATAGTGGTAACGGGTTGTTTTGCTCAACTAAAGCCTAAAGAAATAAGTGATATTGAAGGAGTAGACATGGTATTAGGAGCTAATGAAAAATTTAATTTACCACGGCTGCTTGCTGATTTAAAAACGGTTGAAACAACAGAGATTCACGGATGTGAAATTGATGATTTAGCCTATTTTTCATCCTATTCATTGACTGACCGTACGCGTTCTTTCATGAAAATACAAGATGGTTGCGACTACCCTTGCACCTACTGTACCATACCACTTGCCAGAGGAAAAAGCAGATGTGATAGCATAGAAAATATCATCAAAAACGCAAATGATATTGCATCAAACGGTATAAAAGAAATTGTGATTACAGGAGTAAATATTGGAGAGTTCAAAGATAAAAATGACAATAGAAATTTTACTGACTTAATAAATGAATTAGAGCAAGTTGGAGGAATTGAGCGTTACCGAATATCCTCTATTGAACCTAATTTAATTACGGATGAAGTAATAGAGTTTGTAAAGCAGTCTAAAAAATTTATGCCTCATTTTCATATTCCTATGCAATCAGGTTCGGATCTTGTATTGGGTAAAATGAAAAGAAGATACAAAACAAAACTTTACAGAAATAAAATTCAAGCAATTACAAAAGCTATTCAAAATGTTTGTATTGGGGCTGATGTAATTGTAGGTTTTCCTGGAGAAACTCAGGAAGAATTCAATAAAACACTAAACTTTATTAAAGATTTACCTATCTCCTATTTACATGTATTTACTTATTCGGAAAGAGAAAACACGCCTGCTATATTGATGAATGGCATAGTTGACAAACAAGATAGAGCAAATAGAAGTAAACAATTACGAATCCTATCCAATAAATTGCAAAGAGCATTTTATGAAAAACACTTGAATACTGAACATACAGCTCTTTTTGAACAAGAAGATAAAGAGGGTTATCTATCAGGATTCACTGACAATTATATAAAAATTAAAACACCTTTTACTGCTGAAATTTGTAGAACAAAACAACAAGTAAAATTGATGGAAATTGATGAAGACGGTATAATGAAAGCTGAACTACTGTAAACTATGTATCCAAGAATAAGCCATCTTTTAAATGATTTATTTGGAATAAACATTCCTCTTCCTATTCAAACCTTTGGTTTTTTTGTTGCCATCGCTTTTTTAGCAGGAGCCCATTTCATTACTAAGGAACTAAGAAGAAAAGAAAAAGAAGGTCACCTTAGTGCAACTACTATTAAAGTAATCATTGGTAAAAAGTTAACTGTTTCTGAAATAGCGAGTAGCCTTATTACAGGTTTTTTTATTGGTTTTAAATTCATTGAAGCCGTTTTCTATTATGCTGATTTGGTAGCTAACCCTCAGGACTTCATCCTTTCAACAAGAGGTGATTGGATGGGCGGTATTTTCATTGCAGCTCTATCAGTATACCTGAAATGGACTGCTAACCAAAAGACTAAATTAGCTACCCCTAAGGAAATTAAGAAAACAGTTCATCCTTATGAGTTAACAGGAAATATAACCATGATTGCTGCGGTATCAGGAGTTATTGGAGCAAAAATTTTTCATGTATTTGAAGTTTTATCTGAACTAACACCGGAGCTGAAGCAAGCTTGGGTAGATCAAAAAATAAAAGCATGCAAATGTATTGTTGAATTTAATTACCCAGAATTTATAATCGATCAACTACTAGCTTTTAGTGGACTAACTTTTTATGGCGGGCTTATAGTAGGGGCGATTTCAGTAATTTGGTATACCAAAAAATACAAAATAAATACACTTCATTTGATTGATGCTTCCGCCCCAGCCTTGATGCTCTCCTATGGTGTGGGACGTATTGGCTGTCAGCTTTCTGGTGATGGTGATTGGGGAATTGATAATTTAGCTCTTAAGCCGGAATGGATGAGCTATCTACCCGACTGGATGTGGAGCTATACCTTCCCGCACAATGTGATTGGTAGAGGAGTGCTTATGGAGGATTGTGGCGCCAAATTTTGGGAACCATATTGTAGGCAATTAGCTAACCCTGTATGGCCTACTGCTTTTTATGAAGTAGTAATGTGCTTACTCATTTTTAGTTTTTTATGGGCTATTCGCAAACGAATTCACATCCCTGGTATGCTTTTTTGCATTTACCTTGCTATGAATGGTGTAGAACGTTTTTTCATTGAAAAGATAAGAGTTAACCCACCATTTCTAAACACTGATTTTTCACAAGCAGAGATTATCTCATTTTGCTTGGTACTTATTGGCCTTCTAGGCTGTCTTATACTATATAAAAAAAATAAGAGAACTATTCTATAACTATTTTTTCATTGTTTATTAGTTTTAAGTAAATATAGCCCTACAAATGTAATGAAACCATTTAGTATCAATAACTCAAAACCAATATTCTCTAAGTTAGAGCATAAATTAGAAATTGATTCTAAATATAAAAAACTAAAATGCTCTAATATTATTTCATATAGCCAAAGAGAATTCTTTATAAGCCAACAAATTATAGGAGAAGAAATGGCAATTAATGGCACGAACTTATCTCTTACCTTAAACTTTGTAAAAAGTCCAAAAGAGAACATTCCAAGAAGTGGACCATAAGTGTAGCCTGCAACTGTAAATAATGATTTTATTACGCTCTGATCATTAATAGCATTAAAAATTAATATAACACCAAGAAGAACTAATGACATTAGCAGGTGTACATGTTTTCTTGTCTTAATCTGCTTTTGAGGGTCTTGCTTTTCGAATTCAAGAATATCAACACAAAAAGATGTTGTAAGAGATGTAAGAGCAGAATCTGCACTAGAGTAAGCAGCAGCAATAATTCCAATTATAAATAATATTCCAACATATGCAGGTAGTCCTGGATTAAGAGCAATATTTGGAAATAGCATATCAGGATTACTTGGTATCATAATACTAAAGGCATCTGAATAAATATAAAGGAGTGCTCCAAGAGAAAGGAAGATTAAATCAACAAAAATCAAGATAGTACTAAATACCATCATATTCTTTTGGGCATCCTTTAGATTTCGACAGCTAAGATTTTTTTGCATCTGATCTTGATCTAGCCCTGTCATCACAATTGCCATAAACATACCAGAAAAAAACTGCTTAAAGAAGTACTTTTCATCGGTCCAATCATCAAAGAAAAAAGCTTTAGAATAATCAGAATCATTAATTAATGTAAATACAGAAGAAAAATCAAGATCCATCTTATCCATTAATGTATAAGCAATAATAATAACTGTTGCTAGCATAAATGTTGTTTGCAGTGTATCTGTCCAAATAATTGTTTTCATTCCGCTTCTGTAAGTATAAAGCCAAATAAGAGATATTGTAATCATTACTGTAATAAAGAAAGGAATATTCCAAGCATCAAATACTGCAAACTGTAATACAGTAGCAATTAGGAATAATCTAAATGAGGCGCCTATGATTCTAGAAAGCAAAAAGAATGCTGAGCCTGTTTTATAACTACTATATCCAAACCTATCTCTTAAATATGTGTAAATAGATGTTAATTCTAGTCTATAATAAAGTGGTAATAAAATTCTAGAAATAACGAAATAGCCAACAAAAAATCCAAGCACCATTTGAAGATATGAAAACTGATTTGAAGCTACCCATCCAGGGACAGATATAAAAGTAATCCCAGAGAGTGTAGTTCCTATCATTCCATATGCTATAACATACCAAGGAGAATTTCTATTTCCTAGAAAAAATGTATCATTACTGTCATTCTTTCCCGTTATATAAGAAATTAAAAAAAGTAGAAGAAAATATGCTACAATTGCAATAATTAGTAAAGTTGATGACATATAAAATTGTTTTTCACAAAACTAAAAGTTTTATGCATTAATGTTAACTTTGCAACTATGAATTTTCCATCCAAACTTGTTGAAAATGCAGTTAATCAGCTTTCCCGACTTCCAGGAATTGGAAAGCGATCTGCATTGCGCCTAGTATTGCATATGTTAAAACAAGAAAAAAATTCAGTAGAACAATTTGGTGATTCTTTCATTCAGTTAATTAACAGAATTAATTACTGCTTAAGATGTTATGGTATATCGGATTCAGAGTTTTGTAAAGTATGCTCTAATCCAAAAAGAGATATTGAAACAATCTGTATTGTTGAGGATATCCGAGTAATGATGGCAATTGAAAGTACTATGCAATACAAAGGAGTTTACCATATTTTAGGAGGGCTTATTTCGCCTATGGATGGTGTTGGACCAAATGATATCAGAGCAGAAGAATTGGTGGAAAAAGTAAAAAATGGAGCTGTAAAAGAAGTTATATTTGCCCTAAGCACTACCATGGAGGGTGATACAACTAATTATTATCTTTTCAGAAGATTAAAAGATAGTGGGGTGAAAATATCCTCAATTGCCAGAGGAATTGCTATTGGTGATGAATTAGAATATACGGATGAAATCACTTTAGCTACTGCTATATCTAGCAGAATGCCTTACGAAAACTCCTTAGCAAAATAGTTGCATGTTCCATTCTTTTCTTAATTTTGCCAGAAATTTAAAAGACTATGGCTAGAGTAGAGCTAATAATGCCTAAAATGGGCGAAAGTGTATCTGAAGCAACTGTGATTTCCTGGACAAAAGAAGTAGGAGAAATGGTTGAATTGGATGAAACTATTGTTGAGATTGCTACTGATAAAGTTGATTCAGAAGTTCCATCAACCCATGAAGGAAAATTAGTTGAAAAATTATTTAAGGCAGATGATGTTGTTAAAGTAGGAGAACCTTTTGCAATACTAGAAACTGAAGGCGGGGAAGATACTCCTGTAGCTGAAACTGTGGATCCTACTCCTGTAGCAGCTAAAATAGTAGAAAAAACGGTAAACAAAGCTGTTGAAGCCACTACAATTACAAACACTGGAGATAGATTTTATTCGCCATTAGTAAGAAACATGGCTGGAGAAGAAGGAATTGAAATGGCCGAATTAGAAACAATTCCAGGAACAGGTAAAGATGAAAGAGTGACTAAGTCAGATATGATTTCTTACTTAAAAACAAGAAGAACTGCACCTGCACCTATAGTAAGTCCTGTAAAAACAGAAGCAAAACCAGAAGCTACTGCCCCAAAACATACTCCAGTAGATATAGCAAATACAGGAGGTACTGAGATTGTAGAAATGGACAGAATGAGAAAACTGATTTCTGCTCATATGACTATGTCAAAAGCAACATCTGCTCATATTACTTCATTTGTTGAGGCAGATATGACCACTATTGTAAACTGGAGAAATTCAGTAAAAACTGACTTTAAAAATAGAGAAGGACAGAATATCACCTTTACTCCTATTATTATTGAGGCAATGGCAAAAGCGGTTAAGGATTTTCCTATGGTAAATGTTTCGGTAGAGGGAACTAATATCCATATTCATAAAAATATAAACATAGGAATGGCTGCTGCACTTCCTGATGGAAACTTAATTGTTCCGGTAATCAAGGAAACTCAAAATAAAAACTTAATTGGAATTACAAAATCAGTAAACGATTTGGCGACTCGTGCAAGAGCAGGTCAGTTAAAACCGGATGATATTCAGGGCGGTACAATTACCATGACAAATGTAGGTACTTTTGGAAACCTTATGGGAACTCCTATTATCAACCAACCTCAAGTAGCCATTTTAGCATGCGGGATAATTAAAAAGAAACCTGTTGTATTAGAGACTGCTGAAGGAGATGTTATTGCAATTCGCCACATGATGTTCTTATCTTTATCATATGACCACAGAGTGGTTGATGGAGCGTTAGGAGGTCAATTTGTAAGACGAGTTGCTGATTACTTAGAACAGTTTGATAAAAACACTATCTTATAAGCATTAACTAACAATATCAAAAGCCTCAAATTCTTGAGGCTTTTTTTATACTTTTACATTATGAATTTAAAATTAGAAAAACCCATTGCATTCTTTGATTTGGAAACAACAGGCGTACAAGTCGCAACAGATAGAATTGTAGAAATATCTATTCTGAAAGTATTTCCTAATGGAAATAAAGAAAGTAAAACCTGGTTAGTCAACCCTACTATTTCTATTTCTACTGAAACTACTGCTATACACGGAATAACAGATGAAAAAGTAGCTAATGAGCCTACCTTTGAGCAACTTGCTGCTGAAATAGCAGATCTCTTGCATAATTGTGATTTAGGAGGATTTAACTCTAATAGATTTGACATTCCATTATTAGCTGAAGAGTTTTTGAGGGCAGGAATTGATTTTAATATGGATAATAGAAAAGCTGTTGATATTCAAAATATATTCCATAAACTAGAACAAAGAACCCTTGTTGCTGCTTACAGCTTTTATTGTGATAAAGATTTAACAGACGCTCACTCTGCTGAAGCAGATACATTAGCTACATATGAAGTTTTATTAGCACAAATTGAAAAATATGATGAGCTAGAGAATAATATAAATTTCTTAGCAGAATTTTCACAAAGAGGTGGTAAATTTGCTGATATGGCAGGTTTTATCCGTTATAATGAAGAAGGTAAAGAGGTTCTTAGTTTTGGAAAATACCGTGATGTAACTTTAGAACAAATATGGAAAGATAATCCTGGATATTTTTCTTGGATCAACCAAGCAGATTTTCCTTTATACACCAAAAATGTGATGCGTAACTTTGCTGCTAAAATGAAATTACAGAATAAATTCAATTCTTAAAATGAAGATAATCTGTATAGGAAGAAACTATGTAAATCATGCGAAAGAATTAGGAAATGAAATCCCTACTGAACCCCTATTCTTTTTAAAACCTGATACAGCTATACAACCTAAAGGGCATCCTTTTTTTATTCCTCATTTTTCTAATGACATTTATTATGAAGTAGAGTTAGTGCTTAAAATTAATAAAACAGGAAAACATATTGAAGAACGGTTTGCTCACACATATTACGATCAAATCGGATTAGGAATTGATTTTACCGCACGCGACATACAAGAGGAATGTAAAGCAAAAGGATTGCCTTGGGAAAAAGCAAAAGGATTTGATGGTTCAGCACAAATTGGCCGTAACTTTATTGATAAAGCAGAACTAGAATTAAATGATATTACATTCAGCTTAGAAAAAAATGGAGAACAAGTTCAGCTAGGAAACAGCAAGGACATGCTTTTTTCTTTTGACAAAATAATTACATATCTCTCTAAATTTTACACACTACAAATAGGTGATCTAATCTATACAGGTACGCCTGAGGGAGTAGGTGCAGTAGAGGCTGGCGATAAACTACAAGGGTTTATTGGAGAAAAAAAGATGTTTAAAGTAATGGTAAAATAACTATCTAGTAAATCTCATCTTATAAGTTACATTTACTTTTCCTTTGCTAATATCTAACAGCTTTCCTTTAATCATTCTTTTGCGTAAAGCAGAAATTCTATCCGTAAAAAGTATCCCATCAATATGATCGTATTCGTGCTGAATAACACGAGCAGTTAGGCCATCATAAGTATCTGTATGCTTTTCAAAATTTTCATCCATATACTCAATAGTAATGCTTGGCTTACGGCTTATATCCTCCCTTACATCAGGTATACTTAAACAACCTTCATTAAAGTTCCACTCCTCACCTGTTTCTTCTAGTATTCTAGCATTAATAAATGCTTGTTTTACAATTACTTCTTCAGTTTCCTCTTCATCATCAACAAGAGGAGTTGTATCAATTAAAAATAAACGTATAGCCTTATTAATCTGAGGTGCTGCCAAGCCAATACCATGCGCCTCATACATTGTTTCCTTTATATTTTCTAATAGCATTTCTAACTCAGGATAATCAGGAGATATCTCTACACATTTCTTTCGTAAGATTGGGGATCCAAAAGCAACTATTGGTAATATCATTATAGAATTGATTCTATAATTTTATCTATACTCATTCCTTCTGCTTCAGCTTTATAGTTTTTTACTAATCTATGGCGTAAAATTGGTTTTGCAACTGCTTTTACATCTTCAATATCCGGAGCATATTTTCCATTTATTGCAGCATGACACTTAGCTGCCATCAACATAAATTGAGAAGCTCTTGGGCCTGCTCCCCATTCGATATATTGTTTTACAACATCAGCAGCTTTATCAGAATCTGGCCTAGTTTTAGCGACCAAACTAACTGTATATTGCAATACATTATCGGTTACAGGTAATTTTGTAATTACTTCTTGATACTGCATAATTTCTTCAGCTGACATAATCGTATCTAATTGCACATTATTTTTAACTGTAGTTTGTTTTACTATCTGTAATTCCTCCTCATAAGTAGGATAATCCAAAAGTACATTAAACATAAAACGATCTAATTGTGCCTCAGGTAAAGGATAAGTTCCTTCCTGTTCAATAGGATTTTGGGTCGCCAATACAAAGAAAGGTTTATCCAATACATATCGTGTTCCCGCATTAGTTACTGATCTTTCTTGCATAGCCTCTAATAAAGCCGACTGTGTTTTAGGAGGAGTACGATTAATCTCATCTGCCAATATAATATTAGCAAACAAAGGTCCTTTTATAAATTTAAAATTTCGATTTTCATCTAGTATTTCAGCTCCCACAATATCAGAAGGCATTAAATCAGGTGTAAACTGAATTCGATTAAAGTTAAGGCCTAAAGAATCAGAGATAGTTTGCACTAATAAGGTTTTTGCCAAACCTGGAACCCCAACTAACAAACAGTGTCCATTGCAAAAGATAGATATTAATACTTGTTGTACTACATCATCCTGTCCTACTATTACTTTAGCTATTTCATTTTTAAATTCATTGTATCTGACAACAAACGCATCAATAGCTTGAACTTCATTACTCATATTATTTATTCCATTTATTAGCAAGCTCACATTCGGAAAGTGTATCCGACAGCCTAATGTAAGTTTTTGCAATTGTTTTATTCATCCACTTTTCAAGTGTTTCTTGTTTTTTTGCATTAATTGAATACTCTTTAATTTTTGAAAAATCATCAACTAGATTCGCTTTATGAGTTTCTACCCTTTTATTTAATCTTAAAATACGATATGCTTTATTTTCATCTTGCATTTGTATTACTACTGGATCTGAAACTCCACCTTCTACCAAGCTCTCAACAACTAAGCGTAAAGCAGATGCCATATCATCAAGTATATGCAAAGTTGACATAGTATTTGGATTCAATAACAAACCTCCATTATTCTTATTTTCATCATCAGAATACTTGCTTACCGCCTCATCAAAAGTAAGTGGCCCTGCATTTATTTGATTTGCAATGCTATCCATTTTTAATTTTGCAGCATGCAAAGCTGTTGCATTGACTTTTATTTTGATAAGAATATGGCGCACATTTATTTGCTCTCCTCTCCTTTCAATAAGCTGTACAATATGATATCCAAATTGAGATTCTACCACTTCAGAAATTTCACCTTCTTTTAAGCGAAATGCAGCTCTTTCAAACTCAGGAACTAAATCGCCTCTATTTACAAAACCAAGCTCACCCCCTTTGGTTGCCGAACCAGGATCGTCAGAATACAAAGTAGCCAACATTTTAAAATCTTCACCATTATATATCCTTTCTCTGAAACTATTTAGCCTTGCTCGCATTACATCTTTCTGCTCACTTGTTATCTTAGGTTTTATTACAATTTGAGCTACTTCAACTTGGGTTGGCATAGTTGGAATTTCAGCATCAGATAACAATGCATAAGCATCTTTTACTTCAGCAGGCGTTACTTTTATTGATAAAGTGAGCTGAGCTTGCATTCTTTGCGCTAAAAACTGATCCTTTATTACTTTTGAAAGCTCTAATTCTATTTCAGCTTTTGATTTGCCAAAATAGTCTTCTACCTTTTTAATAGAACCTAATTGACTTTCAAAATACGATAATCGTTTATCAATTTCTGTTTCCACCTCTTCATCCGATATGTTTAAGCTATCCAATTTCGCTTGATTAATCAAAAGCTTCTGAAATAATAAATCCTCAATTATTTGGCATTTAATTTCTGGTGACTTAGTATTTCCTTGCGATAAATATTGTAGATATTGAGATTCAATTTCTGAAGTAAGAATAATCTCATCTCCAAGTACGGCTTCAATTTTATCAACCGATTGAGCCAACAAAGTTAAATTGAATAGAGTTAATATTAGAAAGTAATAAATTTTAGCCATTAGTAAATTTTAATTTTTCCCAAAGCTAAACCATTCTGATACAATTCATCTTCAAGTTGCTTTAAATATTGTGTTTTTTTTTGATTCAAGAGAACATTACGAATTTTCTCACGCTCCAAGGCTAACGGACTAATACTGCCTTTTATTTGATAATCCTTTATGTAAATATAATAGCGATATTGCTCGTTTTCAAACCAAACACCTTTGGTGTTCTGCAAAAAATATTCCTCTTCAGTAATAAACTCGGGTAACTTAGCGTTAATAATAGTAAAATACTGCCAACTGCTATCCTCCAAGTAATACTCTTTTGCAAACTGCTGACAGTAATTTGTTAGCTCTTCAACTGATTTTACATTCTCTGATTTGTACCATTTAGATAAAGATTCAAGCTTTGGAGCTAACTTATCAACTACAATATACCTTCCTTTAAATATGTTTCTCACTAATTTAAATTCTTCATGATACTGAGCATAATAATCAGTAACAGCATGAGAAAGAATAGTAGTGTCAAAATTCTGATTGATTAATTCTTGCTGATAAGCATAAATCAAAAGAGAGGAACGATATTCTTCAATTTGCCTCTCATGGTTAAAAAAATCACTATTTAAGTTTATTTCAGCATGATAAATCATAAGTTGTTTCCTAATCCAAAGATTCATATAGCGCTCCACAAAAAAAATACTATCTTCTATTGCTTGTGGCATCTCTTTTATGACTTCCGAAAGCAATAAATCTTTTTCATGTACACTAGCAATAACTTTTTGATTATCATCATTAAAGCAAGCAACAGCAAGCATTAAAAATACAGAAAATATAAAGATTTGCTGATTTTTCATTTCCTACTTAATAAGCGAATAAAGGACTTCCTTATCAATACTTATGCTATAAGTTTGGCGTAATACTGAAAGCCATTCTGCTTCCAGAGTGTTCTGATAATCAGAAATCACCCTCCCTCTTGTCTCGTTAAGAGCTTTATTAGTTGCATCTAAAAGTTCGTTTATTTCGATTACTATTATAGATCCGTCATCTAATCTAATATCTGGAACTATACCCACTTTCCAATCTACTGAATCAATATATTTATTATCACCCTTAGCAAATTTCTTTGATTGAATTTGCAAACTTAAGGGAGTTGTTGCATTTGCCTGTTCTAGAATTGCATCAAAAGAAACGGTAAGTCCAAGTTTCTTTTTAAAAAGTTGTACCTTCACTTTTCGGACAGTTGCTAAATCAGAACAACTGTATATAGTAGCATCAACTCTATTTCCCCACATATAATTACTGCTATTTGCATTGTAATAATTTTGTAAGCCGACAGTATCCTCTACTGCTTTTGCCCACACCTTTGCATTCGTTAAGTCAAATAGCAAAATCCCTTCACGGTACTCTTTCAACAAAGCTTTATATTCAGGATATTTTGCTTCTAGCTGACTTTCTTCATAAGCTAAGAATTGCTCATTAACAAAGTTCTTATACATAGCATCAAAATCACCCCCTTTTATTTGATGTGAAATAATATATTCAATAAAGGAACTTATACTAATTTGAGATCTATTATCTATACAACCTTCAACAGTAGGAAGCCATATAGTAAATAATATAGCATCAGCATCAGCATATTCACCTTTCCATATACCATCTTTAACTTGTGAAACGGCAACCTTTCTTAAAGAAGAGAAGTTTGAAGTTTTATGTTTAATATTATACTCTCCTTTAAGTTTTTCATACAAAGCTTGCTTGCTCAATTCTCCTCTTGAATCTCTTTCTATTTTTCTTTTTAAATCTGATTTTACTTCCTCAAATGAAGGGATACCATTTCTTTCCAATAAAGTAATAATATGCCATCCATACTCAGTGCTAAAAGGTGCTGAAACAGCACCAATTTCTTTTAAGCCAAAAGCAACTGTTTCAAATTCAGGAACCATTTTCCCTACACCAAAAGCAGGAAGACTCCCCCCCTTAACAGCTGTTGATCTATCTTCAGAAAAACGCTCAGCTATATCAGAAAATTCTTCTCCATTGTTCAAAAGTTCAGCTACCTTATTTATATTATCTTTTGCCTCATTTAGTCGCTTTTCATCAGCTCCTTTACCTGATTTAAACATAATATGCGCCACCTTTACCTCTCCTACTGCCTCACGCTTATCTGTTACCTTAATGATATGATACCCATATTTGGTTTTTATTGGCATTGAAATCTCAGAAATTTCAGTAGAGTAAGCTGCTGATTCAAAATCGTACACCATCATAAAAGCAGTAAAATAATTTAAGTTTCCTCCATTGCTACCAGCTGTATTTCCGTCAGGATTCTTTCTTGCCGCCTCCGTAAATGAAATTTTATTAGCCATAATATCCGATCGGATTGCTAATATTTTATCATAAGCCAATTTTTTTTCTTTTGCAGGTGCTTTTTCATCTACCTTTATTAAAATATGACTTGCCTTTACATCTTGCTTCATTCTATCATATGCCTCTATAAGCATATTTTCATCAAACTCCTTATTTTTTAAATACGGTCTAGCTAATTGTTTTTGATAACCTAATAATTCAGTAATAAAAGCAGAAACCGTATCTAGTCCTAACTCATCCGCATTTCTTACTTTTAACTTAAAATTAACAAACAATTGCATATATTCATCTAAATATTCTTTAGTCAATTCAGTATCATTGTTGTTTTTATAAAATACAGCTTTAAATTCTTCTAAAGATATTTTTTCATTTTCAATCGTTAAAACATTTTGAGCTATTGTCGCTAAAGCAAATGCTCCACATAAAATACTTAATCCAATTTTTTTCATTTCTTTCTTTTTAATTTATTTTCTACTATAATTTGGAGCTTCTCTAGTAATTATCACATCATGAGGATGACTTTCAGCAACACTAGCTGCAGTAATTTTCAAGAATTCTGCTTTATTTAAGTCCTTAATGGTTGCTGAACCCGTATACCCCATTCCAGCTCTTAACCCTCCAATCATTTGATGTATTACTTCACTCAAAGTACCTTTATAAGCTACTCTACCTACAATTCCTTCTGGCACTAATTTTTTTATATCACCTTCTTCACTTTGAAAATACCTATCTTTTGACCCATCTTGCATAGCATCAATTGAACCCATACCCCTGTAAGATTTGAACTTTCTTCCTTCAAAAATAATCGTTTCTCCTGGAGCCTCTTCAACACCAGCAATAGTTGAGCCTAACATTACTGAGTTAGCTCCTCCTACCAAAGCTTTTACAATATCACCTGAATATCTAACGCCTCCATCAGCAATTAATGGAATGTTATTCTTTGTAGTAATTTCAGCAACATCCATCACCGAGGTAAGCTGAGGAACACCAATTCCTGCTATAATTCGCGTAGTACAAATTGAACCAGGACCAATCCCTACTTTTACCCCATCAGCACCAGCATCAATTAAATTCTGTGCTGCAGTTGCTGTTGCAATATTCCCAACGACTACATCAATAGTTTTAAACTTTTCTTTTACCTTTTTAAGCACATCAATCACACCTTTAGTGTGTCCATGAGCGGTATCAATAACAATTGCATCAACTGATACTTTTACAAGTGCTTCTACTCTATCTAACATATCAGCAGTAACACCAACTGCAGCTGCAACCCTAAGCCTTCCATATTTATCTTTACATGCATTTGGACGCATTCTATTTTTTATAATATCCTTGAAAGTAATTAAGCCAACCAATTTATTATCCGCATCAACAATAGGTAATTTTTCAATTTTATTGTCTTTTAAGATATTTTCAGCATTTTCCAAATCATTCAATTCAGTAGTAATTATATTGTCAGCTGTCATTACTTTTGAAATTGCAAGCGTCATATCATTCTCAAAGCGTAAATCTCTATTGGTAACGATTCCTAAAAGCTTCATATTTTTATCAACAATTGGTATTCCTCCAATACTATTTTCACGCATCAGCTTAAAAGCATCACCTACAGTCGCCTGTGCACCTAAAGTTATAGGATCTAGAATCATTCCGCTTTCTGAACGTTTTACTTTTCTTACCTCCAAAGCTTGTTGTTTAATAGTCATGTTTTTATGCAATACACCAATACCTCCTTCTTGTGCAATAGCAATTGCCATTTTTGATTCTGTTACTGTATCCATTGCTGCAGCAACAATAGGAATATTTAAAGTGATATTTTTTGAAAACTGAGTACTTGTGCTTACCATATAAGGCAATACTTCAGAGTATGCTGGAATAACCAAAACATCATCATAAGTAAACCCTTCTTTCATTATTTTATTACTCATATTCGCATCTTTGAAAAATTACGCAAAATTAACATATTATATAATAAAATAGTCCCGATATCGGGACTATTTTATTATTATTTTTTTTAACTATCTGACTAGAGTAATAATGTCTGTTTTTTCAGTCAAATCTCCTATTCCATTTATATATTGTAAATGATAGACATAATTACCATCTTGCGCTATATTGCCATTAAATGTGCCATCCCAACCTTTTAAAGGATTATCAGTAGTAAAGATTTCCTCTCCACTTCTACTGTAAATAGTAAAGGAATAACCTTCATCTGACACATAATACGTTACGGGATGGAACACCTCATTATGTTCATCTCCATTAGGAGTAAATACTGAAGGTATAAAAATAATTGGTGTTTGAGATACACAAGAAATATTAGAGAAACTACCTTCTAGCACAGGACCATAAGGCGTAGCATTCCCCTCAATAGCTTCAATGTAATAACAGAATCTACCATTACCATCGCCATATTCAGTTACTACATCAATAAATTGTAATGGCGTATTAGGTTCATTTACCCTGTCCCAAGTATAGATTGGTAATAAATTAAATGGTTGTCTGTTAATTGAGCGATACAATCTATATTCTGACACATCTCCAAGCCACTTATCATACTCATTAAAATCAAGAGTATTAGTGTATTCATCAGGATAAAGCCCCTCATCACTATAATCTAAATTAATAGCTGTTTCCAATAAAATTGTTTGAGCAAATGAAGTGTCATTCAAATATCCTGCCATATTAATTGGAGGAGGGA
>Ga0310121_10001817_pt1 | contig 21135 bp, 14 predicted proteins | sample CB27_Tmax_986_MG_FD_203504 | JGI IMG/M metagenome (GOLD analysis project Ga0310121, IMG submission 203504) | Marine microbial communities from Western Arctic Ocean, Canada - CB27_Tmax_986 | ecosystem: Environmental > Aquatic > Marine > Oceanic | place: Canada: Western Arctic Ocean | collected...
GCATCCGGCCGACCAGTCGGCCGAGGTGACGGAATTTCTCCCCTTGGGAATATTACTCGACAGCTTCAACGGCCCCCCTCGCCGGCACCGTCAACCCAAACCGCGAAGGAGATCTCAAGTCGATGGCCTTTCATCCCGATTTTGCAAAACCGGGCGCTCCAACTTTCGAAAATTCTACACGTCGGTTCAGGAGTTTACAGCCAACGGTATCCGAGCACTTCCCTATGTAGGCTCGACCACGATTATCGATATGTCCGACAGCGTTGTCGGCGAGTGGACCGTCAACGCCAATGGCTCTGTGGACGTCAATAGCTATCGCGAAGTACTGTGAGTAGCGCTCGATGATCAATAGCGTCTAAAGAGTGTTGCTTAGACCCGCTCGAAGACCGTTGCGATCCCCTGTCCAATGCCGATGCACATCGTTGCCAAGCCCAAATTGGCGTCCCCGGCGAGCATTGCGTGGATCAGTGTCGTGGCGATCCGCGCTCCACTGGCCCCCAAGGGGTGGCCGATAGCGATCGAGCCGCCGCGGATGTTGACTTTGGCCTGGTCGAGGCCCAGCATTTGGATGCAGGCGAGCGACTGCGATGCGAACGCTTCGTTGAGCTCAATAATGTCGATGTCTGCCAACTCGACACCGGCCCGTTTTAGTGCTTTCCGAGTGGCCGGCACAGGACCGGTGCCCATCACCGACGGATCGACACCCGCCACGGCTGTCGCGCGGACTCGCACCAGCGGTTTCAGCTGCAGCGCTTTGGCCTTTGCTTCACTCATTATCAGCAGCGCCGCAGCGCCGTCATTCAGCGGCGAGCTATTACCTGCCGTGACCGTCCCAATGCCTGGCATGAACGCCGGCTTGAGTGCAGCGAGTGCTACTAAGCTGCCATCAGGGCGAATGCATTGATCGCGGGTTACATGCGTTCGCGCGCCTGCTTCGTCGCGACCCCAAACAGGTGTAATCTCGTCAACGAAATCTCCGGCTTCGGTGGCCGCGGCAGCCTTTTGGTGGCTGGCCAGCGCAAATTCATCTTGGGCCTCGCGACTGATTCCTTGCGACTGAGCGAGGAACTCCGCGGTAAAACCCATGTGCAATGCACCTTTGCTGGTGACATGAAACAACTTCGGATTAAAATCGACGCCCTCGTCCATCGGGATATGGTGCATGTGCTCCAATCCGCCGACAATTTGGACGTCTTCGCCGCCAGCAAGAATTGAATGGCTCGCTTGGTTGAGCGCCTGCAGGCTGCTACCGCAGAGCCGATTGATAGTTGCCCCGCCGGTGCTGCTCGGCAGTCCCGCCATCAGCGCGACGATCCGCGCGACGTTAAACCCCTGCTCCTTTTGTTGCTGGGTATTGCCGAGCACAACATCCTCGACTTCCGCCGGGTCGATCCCCGATCGATCGATCAATCCGCGCAGCACGGAGACTGCCAGATCATCCGATCGGACATCGCGAAAGACGCCCTTCTCTGGATGAGAGCGGCCAATCGGCGTCCGGCAACAGTCAACAACAACAGCAGTATTCATGGCAGAGGCCTCATAAATCGTAAAATTTCTTATCGGCTTTCGCCAGTTCTGACAACATTGCCGTCGGCTCGTAACGTCGCCCCAACTCGGCATACGGCTTAAGTTTTTCCACAATCGCAGCCGTACCGATTGTATCAGCCCAGCAGAACAACCCACCGCGGAACGGAGGAAAGCCGATGCCATAAATGAGCCCTAAGTCAACGTCGCGGACATCGGCAACGATCCCGTCTTCGATCAACCGAGTCGCTTCGAGCAACATCGGCAGAAACAACCGATTCCCCAAATCGACTTCTGACGGCGCCGCACTGCTCAACGAGCGGATGATTTTGTCGACGTTGTCGCTCGGCAGCGATTTTTGGCGGCCTTTGCTGTCGGTGGCGTAATCGAAGAATCCCTGGCCGTTCTTTTTGCCGCGACGGTCTGCTTCGAGCATCGCCGGCAAGATCTTGGAGGGCAACACACGATCGGGAAACGCCTGCTGCATTACTTTGCCAGCGTGCAGGGCAATATCCAAGCCGACAGTGTCGTAAAGTGTGATCGGCCCCATCGGCATGCCAAACTTTGTCGCTGCTTTGTCGACCGATTTTATGGAAGCTCCCGCTTCGAGCAAGAGCAAGGCCTCGTTCATGTACGGCAGCAGCACACGATTCACGAGAAAGCCGGGGCCATCACCGACGACGATGGGTGATTTCTTGATCGCTTTGGCGTAGGCGACCGCTGTGGCAATTGTCTCGTCGCTCGTCTTTTCGCCGCGAATCACTTCCACGAGCGGCATTTTTCGCACCGGATTGAAAAAGTGCAAGCCGCAGAACCGCTCGGGATGCTTCAAGTCTTTGGCCAACTCAGTGATCGGGATAGTCGAGGTGTTCGAGCAGAGAATCGCCGCTGTGCCGAGTTGCGCTTCGAGGCGGGCGTACAGCTCGCGTTTGGCGTCGGCGTTTTCATAAATCGCTTCGATGACGATATCGGAGGCAGCTAGCTCGTCGTCGCTGATCGTGCCATTGACTAGCGGTGCGAACTCGAGCGCTCGGCGGACGTCGGGGCCGCGCGTTTTCTTGTTGAAGCTGACTTCGCTGATTATGCCCTGCACACCGCGTTGTACCGCCTCGGTCGAGATGTCACCAAGCGCCACCGGAATTTGGCGTTTGACATTGGCAGCTGCGATGCCCTGGCCCATGATGCCGGCGCCCAACACCGTTGCCGACTTGATTTGCAACGGCGTAATGCCGTCGGCGCCGCGCTGTTTCTTGTTGCGATCGCCGAGAAAGAAGACGTTCAGCAGCGCCCGATTGACAGAGGTGCCAAACAGTTGCACAAAACTCTCCGCTTCCAGCTGGCAGGCGGTCTCCACGTCGACCCCTGCGCCGCCGAGCAGCACCTCGAGCGCAGCGAGAGGTGCCGGGTAGTGGCCTTTCGTCTGGCCCTGGATAAAGGCGCTAGCTGTCGCACCGAGAAAGCCGAGTTCAGTTTCGCTGATCGCGATCGGCGCCGACCACCGCTGGCGATCTGCCAGATACTCCCCAGAAGATTGTTCTGAACGAACCATCTCGATCGCCACCTCGAGCAGGCTGGCCGGCGGAGCGACTTCTGCCAGCCCCATCGCCAGTGCGGCTTCGGCATCGATCGGTTCTCCGCTAGTGATCAGCTCGACCGCGTTGCTCAACCCCACGATCCGCGGCGTACGAGCCGTGCCGCCCCAACCGGGAAACAGGCCGAGTTTTACTTCAGGGAAGGCGAAGCTTGTCGCGCCGTGTCGAGCCATCAGTCGCCGGTCACACCAGATGCCCAGCTCCGCTCCGCCACCCAAACAGACGCCGTCGATCGCTGCGACGGTCACAAACGGAAACTTGGCGAGCCGTCGGAACAATTGCTGGCCGCGCTGGGCGACCTTGATCACCCGTTCCGCCGGTTGATCGATATCGGCGACGAACTCGCGCAAGTCGGCTCCGGCAATGAAGCAACCTGGCTTCGTCGACCTGAAGATCAGTCCCGCTAGGCCGTGCCGTTTTTCGAGCGCATCGAAATGCTGCTCCAGATCGTCAAGTACCGAGCGCGACAAGACATTGACCCCCTTGTTGGGGTCGTTGAGCGTGAGGACGGCGATATCGTCTGCGGGAAATTCGAGCGAAAGAATCGAGTGATCGGGCATGGGGAGAGGTTGGGGGTCTGGGGCCAGGGGTAGACCCTCAGCGGGCCAAACTTGTAAGCTCCATTCTATGGAACCGAAGCAATCTGGCACAGACGGAACCGAGCACGAGACGCCACAAAAGGGCGATCGAGGCGGAGGATGGCAGTTTCCCGTATTGTTGGCAGTTTTGCTGTTGGGCCTGGTCACCGTAGCGATTCGGACTCCCCGCTGGCAGGCTCCCCACGGGCAGGCTCTCCGCATGCCGGGCTCGGCCGCCGCTTGGAAGCCTTCGCCACAGCCCACCGGCGAGACCGTGAGCCTCTCGATCGATTTCGGCAACGGGACGAAAAAGGAGTTTACTGCCCTCTCGTGGCGGCCGGAGATGACGGTGGCCGATCTCATGGAAGCTGCCCGACAATTCCGGCCCGGCCTCCGCTTCACCCAGATTGGAGCAGGCGGAAGCGGCTTTCTCAGCTCACTCGACGGCCTGGCCAATCAGGGGGCCGGCGGCCGCAACTGGATCTATCAGGTCGATGGCCAGCACGCTCACGTTAGTTTTTGCCTGGAAAAACTCGAGCCCGGCACGCACATCTTGTGGACTTTTACCGACGCGCAGTACAATAGCGAGTCACCGTAGATTGCCCCTCGGACTTCCTAACCTCCACGGATTGCCGGTCTAGTTACCCACTAAATTACCCACCAAGTTACCCTCCAAGGAAAGCCATTGTGAATCGCGACAGCGTGCGTGAGTTGACGGTATTTGCCCTGCTCTTAGCTATTGGCGTGGTGGGCCGCTGGTACGAATTGACTTGGAATTTCACGCCGCTGGCGGCGGTGACGGTACTGGGCGGTTACTACTTTCGCCAGATACTTCCTGCTGTGCTGTTGCCGATCGGCATACTGACGGTCTCGAACCTGCTCTTGCCGAGCTATCCGCATTGGCAGGTGCAGCTGTCGGTTTACGCGATGATACTTGTTCCGTTGGTTTTGGGGCGAGCGGCACGCGGTGCTCAAGGTTGGCAACGAGCCAAACACTTTGCGCTGGGCGGCTTCATTCCCGCGACGCTGTTTTTTGCCGTGACGAATTTCGCCGTGTGGGCGTCGACTCCCTACTACGACACAACGCTTGGGGAAAAAACGCTTGGGGGGCTGGCCTACTGTTATTGGATGGCCCTGCCGTTCTACCGCTCGATGCTGGCTGGCGACCTGTTTTTTCTCGCGGTGCTGGTCGGCTGCCTAAGGTTGGCCAGATCGTTGACGTCGCCAGGTTCTCTCGGCTGGTCCCTAGGTTGGCAATCCAAAGCCTAACCGTCTAAAGGCTAAGGTCAAACAACCAAGCTAAGGTCAAACAACCCAGCCAAGGTCAAAACAACGTAGAGGGGTAGCACGCAGCAAGGAAATTGCAGCGCAGCAAGTAGCTTTGGGCAACGGCCCACTCGTTATTCGGCGAAGTCCGCATCCGCTGCAGCAGCAGCTTCAACAGCGGTAGGAGCTGCGGCTGGCTGCCAGCTGGCGACCATGTTGTTGATGGTGTCTTCCAGCTTGATCACGTCACCGGCGACATCGAGGTCAAGCGACTTCTTATCCTCAGATCTTTTCATGACCGGCGCCAGCAGGTCGGTCAGGGCTTGCACTTTTTGCTTCTCTTCGTCCGACAAGCCATTACTTAGCGATCCCGCGCCTTTTTCGATCGATTTCAAACGGGCCAATAGTTGACGGCGTTCCAGCTTGGGACCCTCATCGCCCCGTCCTCTTCTGCCAAAGTTTCTGCGGCGACCACCGCCGGGACCTCCAACGATCAACTGCTCGAATTCGCGTGCTTTTTCTGCTCCTTCGGCGACGACTTCAATTGTCAGGCGGCCCAGCGGCACGACGGCAGCCGCCACATCTGGTCCTGCCCCCGCCGTGTATTTCATCTTTTCTAGCAAAGCAACGATACAGCAACGATCTTCCAGTTCCATCTCGCCATCGGCGATCAGTTTCGTCAGTGCGGCCTGCACCTCGTTGCTGGGTCCCTCCTTAAACTGCCGCGCCAACACGCGCGCTGCTTGACACTTGATCCAATTGTTCACGCCCAAATCGACATCCAGAACCGACGGTTCTTGCGCTAACACTGCCAGGGCGGCCTTGGTCACGCGCTCGCCGTCCTGGGCATCAATACCGAAGCGAACATGTCTCTCCAATCCTTCCAGCGCACCGACCTTCACGGAGGGGTGTACTTTGACGTCGTTGAATTTGTCTTGCTCGAGCAGCTCCAGTAGATCTTTCGTGCCAGCAGGTAGCACGACTGGCGGCGCTCCGCCGACGGAATACTTTTGGTCTAGCATGCCGATAATCAGCGTCGCATTGTAACGTACTGCCGGATGGTAATTCCTTCGTGATATAGCTTTTGCCGTTCTCAGCGCTATGTTGGTTAAATGCTGTTGCGCCTCGACTACTGGTGACGGACGTAGGAAACGCTTAAACAAAGTTTCACGATATTTGCTCAGATGTAACAACTGGGAAGGTTTGTGCAGAGTCATCTGCCGGAAGAAAAAGTCTCCGAAGTAGCGATCAATGGCCGCTTCTCCGCCGCCCTGAAACGCCGCCAGATTACGCATGGCATTCGCCACATCTTGCGCTAGCGTCTTCGCCTGCCTGATGTTCATCTTCGGCTCGTGCGATTTGTATTGCTGGGCCCCAACAGACCCCGCCATGACCGTGGCAATGACCGCCGCTACCATCATCGCGGCAATTGCGCGCGCAAGCGCGCGGCGGAGCAAACCGTTCGACAAAGTGTTTCGAATCTTGCTTGCGAACCTTGTTGTGATTGCGAACATAGCCTCGGCTCCTTGTTCCTGCGGGTCATCGTTCCTGCGGGTCATCGCTGCAGCCGGGCATTCAGACTGCCCGACAACTAATAAGCGGCTGTTGCTAATCGTAGCACTGGCAATCAGCCAGCCGCTGGGCCGACCTCATTTTCCTACTCTTTACCATTGTACGTGGCATCAGCGCCCCCCGTCCACAATCGACTGCGACAATCGACCGCGACGACCATGACGATCGAAATAGAATCGAAGTAGGCAGAATGCAGAGGCACCGTAAAAACACGACTCGAAAAGCAATTTCCTGCTACTTTTAGCCTACTCACGGTGCTCGCCAGGTGTCAAGATAACAGCAGTTTTAAGCCCTTTGGCAGCGGTCTTGTCGTTCGTTGTAACGAAGATGCCGACCATAACACGGGCCTATCCAACGACTTTGGCACGCTCCGGTTCGCAATGACTCTGCTGTATTGGGATCCGCGTTTCCTCGATCACGACACCGGCCAGCACCCCGAATGCGCCGAGCGGTTGCGGCAGGTAATTGGACACCTCGAAGCCCGCGGCTTGGGCGATTCATCTCAAGGGCAGACAGGTCAAAGGCAGGCGGGTCAAGGGCAGACGGGTCAAGGGGGGCAGACTGTGCGACCCACCTGGCAGCCGGCCAGCGAGCAACAGTTGGCCCGCGTGCATCCTGCCAGCCATGTCGCTACTTTGCAAGCACTGGCCGAGCGCGGTGGCGGCCGGGCTGATGCCGATACGGTCGTTTCACCAGCGTCGGTCGACGTGGCCCGGCTGGCGGCAGGTGCGCTGTGCGACGCGGTCGGCCGCGTGCTTGCCGGTGAGGAAAAACGGGCACTTTGCCTGGTTCGCCCGCCCGGCCACCATGCTTTGAGTGAGCGGGCGATGGGGTTTTGTTTGTTCAATCATATCGCCGTGGCGGCAGCCGCGGCACTCGTCGGGGGAATTGAGCGCGTGTTGATCGTCGATTGGGATGTCCACCATGGCAATGGTACACAGGCGATTTTTTATGACGATCCGCGCGTCGGCTTCTTTTCCGTCCATCGCTGGCCCTTTTATCCGGGGACTGGCGAGGCTGATGAAACTGGCACTGGCGACGGCCTCGGCACCACGCGCAACGTGCCGGTTCCATTCGGTATCTCGCGGGCCGATTACCAATCACGTGTGCGGCGTGAGCTGGAAGACTTCGCCGCGCGCATCAAACCCGAGCTGGTGCTGGTCAGCGCCGGTTTCGACAGTCATCGCGAAGACCCAATCGGCTCGCTGGGATTGGAAGTCGAAGACTTCGTTTGGCTCACGGCCGCCGCCAAACAGATCGCCGTCACCTATGCCGACGGCCGCCTGGTGAGCACACTCGAAGGTGGTTACAACCCGCCCGTGTTGGCCGATTGCGTGGCCGTACACTGGCTCGAGTTGCTATCGCGGTAGTCGGTGAGGCAGGCTGCTGATGGGGTGGTTACATGCGGGACGGTTCCGTGCCGAGATACGCTGCGGCGAGGGCAATGTTTCAGGCTGAATCGTGTGATACAATTGTCGCTGTCATGTGCGCATATCAACACACCGAACAAGGAATACCGAAATGTTGACGGCAATTATATTCGCAGAACAGCCGCTCTGAGGCCGCACAAAACCATCCCTAAGGGAATCACCATGCCAACTGATACGATACGACGCTATTTCGTTGCAGCCATCTTCTCGGTCTTCATCGGTAGTCAGCTGGTTGCACCAACATCGCAAGCCAGGGAGTCCAAGCGGCCCAACATCCTTTTCATCTTTGCTGATGATCAGTCGTTCGAGACCATTCATGCCCACGGTTTGGATGAAATCGATACGCCCGCCCTCGATTCGCTCGCCCAAAGCGGCATTTCGTTTACCCATGCCTATAATATGGGCGCGTGGAACGGCGCGGTGTGTGTCGCCAGCCGGGCGATGCTCAACACGGGGCGTTTTCTGTGGCACGCCAACGCCAATGTGCAACACGTCGACAAGGATGTCGCCGCCGGCCGATACTGGTCGCAGTACATGGGTGAGGCGGGCTATGAAACCTATTTTTCCGGCAAATGGCACGTCAAAGCGAAGACCGAAGAGATCTTCGACCACGTCGTCCACGAGCGGCCTGGCATGCCCAACCAGACCGAAGAGGGTTATGACCGACCGCAAGATGAAAACGACAGCAGATGGAAACCGTGGGACAAGAAGTTCAATGGCTTTTGGAAAGATGGTAAGCATTGGAGCGAAGTGCTTGGCGACGATGCCCTTTCTTTTTTGGAGCGCGCCCAAAACAGAGACAACCCATTTTTCATGTACCTCGCCTTCAACGCGCCGCACGACCCGCGACAGTCGCCCAAAGAATTCGTTGATCGATATCCGCTTGATAAGATCGCCGTGCCCGACAATTTCATTCCCGAGTATCCGTATAGGGAGGAAATGAGCGCAGGCAAGAATCTGCGCGATGAGAAACTCGCACCTTTTCCTCGAACAGAATACTCAGTCAAAGTCCATCGGCAGGAATACTATGCCATCATCACGCACATGGATGAGCAAATCGGTCGCATCCTCGAAGCGCTAAAGAAGAGCGGCAAAGCGGACAACACCTACATTTTCTTTACCGCCGACCATGGTCTGGCGGTCGGCCACCACGGCCTGATCGGCAAACAGAACATGTATGACCACAGTGTGCGAGTCCCATTCATCGTCGTCGGCCCGAACATAAAAGCGGACGCGAAAATCGGCGCGCCGATCTATCTGCAAGACATCATGCCGACTACGCTTGAACTTGCTGGTGTCAAGAAACCGAATCAGGTACAGTTCAACAGTCTGCTGCCACTGATCGAAGGCAAGACCACCGAATCGAGCTACGACGCGATTTACGGCGCGTATTTAGAAGATTCACAACGGATGGTGACCTGCGACGGGTACAAGCTGATTCTCTATCCGAAAATTGCCAAAGTTCGATTGTATCATGTTGCGATCGATCCCTTTGAGATGCACGATCTTGCCGGTGACAAAGCGCATGCCGGGACGATCAAGAAGCTCTTCGCCAAACTCGAATCTCTCCAGGAAGCAACTGGCGACCAACTCGATCTTTCGGAACCATTCGGGAGTCACGATCACAATTGGCGCCAATGAAATGCACCTATACCAACTTAGGTTGATTCGTTTCCGCTCATTGGGATCCGCCGTTAACGCGATCAGCCGCAGGGCGTTAGCCCACGGTTCTATGTCGCTTTTTTGGATTCGAAACCGTGGGCTAACGCCCTGCGGCTGATTAATTCAACATGCCCCTAGTGACCGGTTCTGAACGCGGTTTTAAGCGGTGAAATAGAGCGAACTCCTATTCCTGGCTTCAATGATTTACTTGGCCAAAGAGGTTGCCGTGGTAACTGCTAAGCGTTTTGTGGTCATGGTAAATCCACATGGAGGAGCACGACGCGGGTTGGCGGTGCTGGAGTCCGTCAAACCGGTTTTTGATGCTGCTGGAGCTGCGATGGACGTCCACGTCTCCACGCATGCCGGGCACATTCAGGAGATAGCCAAGACGATTCCGCTACAGGACTACGACGGGGTCTGTGTCGTGGGAGGTGACGGTACGATTCATGAAGCGATCAACGGAATGATGCAGCAGAAGCGCCCGAAGCAGACACCGCTAGGAGTCATTCCTGGTGGAACCGGAAATTCCGTCGTAGAGCACCTCGACTCTGTTGAGCCGGTCGAAGCGGCCCGGCGCATTATTGCCGGCAGCGATCAGCCACTCGATGTGGTCCGCGTCACCATGGAAAACGAGGTGGTCTACAGCGTGAACATCGTTGGTTGGGGGGCTGTCGTCGATATCAACTTGATGGCGGAACGACTACGGGCACTTGGCCCATTACGGTACACTGTGGCTGCGATGTACCACATTCTGCGATCGAAGCGACGGCGGGCGAAACTTGTTTTCGACGGGAAGATTAGCGAAGACGAATACATGTTTGTTATCGGCTGCAATACAAAATTCACGGGGAAAGGAATGCAAATCGCTCCTCACGCCGACATTAGTGACGGTAAACTTGACGTCGTCGTCGTACACCCTACTTCGCGATGGCAGATGTTCAGGCTCATGACCAAAATTTACGACGGCTCACACCACTCGCTACCTTGTGTCGAGTATCATCAAGTGCGGTCATTGAGCATCGAGACAGAAAGCCGTGAATGCCTGAACGTAGATGGGGAATTGAAAGGCGCGACGCCAATGTCTGCTGACGTCATCCAGGGTGCGCTAAGAATCTTTGCTTGAGAATCTTTGTTTGAGGATCGAACGGTACTCCTACCCAGTAACTTCCAGGTGTCAACTATGCGAAATTGGCTCACAGTTCTCAGTGCGTTTTTGGCGTTGGCTGCTACATCAACCACAATTGCCGAAGCAGCGCGGCAGCGGTTACTTTATGTCGCAGCCCCCGGCATCCGCGACTATGTGGAATATGGTGGGCACGGACTGCTCGTATTCGATATTGATCGCAACCACAAGTTCGTCAAACGCATTCCAACCGGTGGTCTCAACGAGAGCGGAAAACCGATCAACGTGAAAGGAATCTGCGCGTCCGCGAAAACGAAGCGGATTCACATCAGTACGAAAGTGTCGTTGATGTGCCTCGATATGGTTACGGAGGAACTGTTGTGGGAACGTGAATACGACAAGGGTTGCGATCGGATGGCCTTGTCGCCCGATGGCAGGATCATTTACCAAAATTCTTTTGAGAAGGACCAATGGTACGTGCTCGATGCGGTGACTGGCGACGAGATTGCTCGTGTTACTCCTGATTCGCACGCTCATAACACGGTTTACGGATTGGACGGTCAGCGCTGCTACCTGGCTGGGCTCGGCTCGCCGATGCTCACGGTAGCAGACACGACGACGCACACGATTCATCACACGGTCGGTCCGTTCTCAGAGAACATTCGTCCGTTCACCGTCAACGGCAAACAGACGCTTGCTTTCGTCTGCATCAATAAGTGCTTGGGCTTCGAAATAGGCAATATACAGACAGGTGAAAAGCTGTACCGTGTAGAAGTTCAAGGCTTCGAGACCGGCGCTGTCAAGCGGCATGGCTGTCCCTCGCATGGAATTGGGTTGACGCCCGATGAGCAGCAGCTCTGGCTATGCGATGCTCATAACCAACAGCTGCATATCTTTGACGCAACGGTGATGCCGCCGAAACAGTTGGCGTCTGTAAGGTGTCGAGACGAACCAGGCTGGATCACCTTTAGCAACGACGGCAAGTTCGCCTATCCTTCGTCGGGTGATGTCATCGACGTGAAGACGCGCAAGATTGTTGCCCAGTTGACCGACGAGGAAGATCGTGCCGTCGGGAGTGAAAAGCTCTTGGAAATCGATTGGGACGGTAGCACGCCGGTACAGGCGGGGAATCAGTTTGGCGTCGGGCGCGTCATCAAATAACAGCTCTGCTATTTTGCCTTAACCAGCGAAATCGACCGGACCTTACAACCGCCCGGTAGCCCCTAGAGGCGCCAGGCCTTCTTGTTGAACGAAAAACCATGAAACGCTGTCGCATCGCCACTTTTTTCTGCTTGATGGTTTCCGGCCCAGCTGGCCAAGCGGCCGACCGTCCCAATATCCTTTTTTTGTTTGCGGACGACTGGGGTCGGCACGCGAGTGCCTACGCGGCGGTCGATGGTCCGGGGTCGGTGAATGATGCCGTAGCGACGCCAAATTTTGACAAGCTCGCTAAATCGGGCACCCTCTTCCTGAATGCGTATGTGAGTGCGCCTTCATGCACGCCATGTCGTAGCGCGCTCGTCTCGGGGCAGCATTTTTGGCGTACAGGTTGGGGTTCCATCTTGCTGGGTGCAAGATGGGATAGCAGCATCCCTAGCTTTCCCTTGCTGCTCGAAGAGAGCGGCTACCAGATTGGCTATTCCTACAAGGTGTGGTCGCCTGGGAGTCCGAGAAATGCACCGATTGGAGGCAAGCGAACCGAGTATGTTGGGGCCGGCACGAGTTTCAATTCGTTTTCGCAAAATGCCTCGCGGTTGGTAGCAGAGGGGAAGTCGGTTCAGGACGCCAAGGCCGAAGTATTGGAAGAGGTACCCGCCAATTTCCGCCACTTCTTGAATGCACGCGAGGCAGATCAGCCGTTTGTCTATTGGTTTGGGCCGACCAATGTCCACCGCAAGTGGACGAAGGGCTCGGGCGACGCCTTGTGGGGTATCAAGCCGGATGACTTGCAGGGAAAGTTACCCCCGTTTCTGCCGGATGTTCCGGAGGTGCGCCAAGACGTTGCCGACTATTTAGGTGAAGTGCAGGCGTTTGATAGTGCGATTGGTGCGCTGGTGGAAGAGTTGAAACGGACAGGCGAGTACGAAAACACGGTGATTGCCGTTTCGGGTGATCATGGCCCGCCTGGATTCCCACACGGAAAATGCAACCTCTATGATTTCGGAACGCAGGTTCCGCTGGTGTTGTCGGGCCCGGGGATTCAAGGTGGTCGCGCCGTGAAAGATTTCGTCTCGCTGCCAGATTTGGCACCGACGTTCTTAGAAGCGGGACAAGTGGAAGTTCCCAAGGTGATGACCGCGAAAACGCTTTGGCCCGTCTTGAAGTCGGACGAAGCACCTTGGGTTGACCCCGAGCGTACTCGCGTCTTCACGGGACGTGAACGCCACGTGGCGAGCGCGAGGGTGGGAAACCGGCCGTATCCGCAACGGGCGATTCGCACCAAGGAGTTTCTGATGGTCGTCAACTTCCGCCCCGACCGATTTCCGCTCGGTGACCACTATCGGTTGCAGCAGGATAAACCTCTCTCGCGGGAACAGCTGACGGAAAACACATTCATTACTATTCCGGACGAAGATGCAGGTCCGACCAAGGCCTGGCTCGTGGAGCATCGCCATGACCCGCAGTGGAAACCTTATTTCGAACGCGCTTATGGCCAACGTCCGCGTCTTGAACTCTTCGAAATCAAGAGTGATCCGCACCAGATGAATAATCTCGCGACCAACCCGGAGTATCGTCCGGTGGTTGCGAAGCTGGAGAAACAGCTGATGGCGGAATTGAAATCGACGGGCGATCCGCGGCTCGTCGACAACGGCCGATTTTTCGAGGAAGTGAAAAAGTTTGACGCCAAGAAATAGGGTGGCGCTGGTTCCGAAATGCAGGAATCACCAAGCTACCTTAACCTCAAATACGACGGTGGTCTGATCAGCGGTCTTCGGTCTGTTCATCGATCGCATAAAGCGCCTCAAACGATCGCAGGTACAATCGCCCTCCCGAAACAGCGGGCGAGGCTGAGATCGGCTCCGCCATATCGTTTGTGGCCACGATTTGGAATTCGGGGCCGGTTTTGACGACCGTGATGTGCCCGTCGCGCGCGGTGAGGTAGATCTTGCCATCGGCATAGATCGGTGAAGCTCGGTGGCGCTGGCGATGCGTGCGCCTTTCGTAGAGCTCCTTGCCGGTTTCCGCTTCGAGGCAGATAAGATTACCATTTTCGCGACAAAGGTAGACGTAATCGCCTACCTTCAGCGGAGACGGCACGTCGGGCGTGGTCTCGAACCGCCAATGGTAGTGGGCGCTGTTATTGGTAATGTTTCCGCGGCCATTCGGCTTGAGGCTTACCAAAATACCTTTCTTTGCCGATGGAACCACAATCATTCCCGGTGTTGCCAGTGGCGAAGCGACGAAACGTAACGTGGGGTCGTAACCCGCGTCGGGATGAAAACCTCCACAACGCCAAACTTCCATGCCGTCGTTTAGTCGATGCGCGACGATGTAATCGGCTCCGTGGCTAAGTAGCAACTGATGTTGATCGTCATGATAAAGTTGCGGCGAGGCGTAGGAATGTTCGCATTCGTCGTGGGCGTCGCTCTCTCTCGTCTGATGCCAGACTTCGGCGCCATCCTGTTTGTTAATGGCGATGACATGCGCTCCACCCGTATGGATTAGTTGAAGATAGAGGCGGTCTTGATAAAGTACAGGCGTCGACGCCATACCGAACTGGATATTGAATTTGCCGTACCGCTGCTGGAGATCCACTCTCCAAACTTCGTCGCCCTTAACGTTGTGGCAAACCAGCACTCCGTTACCGAACAATGCCCAGACGTGCTGGCCGTCTGTACTGGGAGAGGGTGAGGCGAAGTTGCCCTCGTCTACCCGGAGATCGCGATTGCCCGAAGTAATATCGCGCGACCAGAGCACGTCACCGTCGGTGCTGAGCGACATCAGCAGCAGCTCGTCATCCTTCACCGATGTCAGAAATATCTGATCCTCCCAGATGACCGGTGTGGCCCCAGCCGGACCAGGAAGCGGCGTTCGCCAGAGGACGTTTTCGGTGTTGCTAAACCGAGTGGCGATACCTGTTTCGTTGCTGATCCCGTCTCGATTTGAACCACGCCACTGCGGCCAATTCTCCGCATGAGAGAGTGAACATAACGCGACGTTGGCCAGCGACACCACGATGAATGTCCGCAGATCGGATCGGATTTTGGACGACATAGTATTTTCTGAATAGGTGAGGCTCTTTCCGAGGAATTCAAAGAGTGTGATTAGCAAGTCGCGCCGACTACTGCGGGAAGGCGGTCGGTGCGGTGTCTTGATAGCCTTCTCCGTCGAGGGCCTCCATGAATTTTACCAAGGCGGTAATATCTGCTTCAGTGAGGTCGAGCTGTTCGGCGAAGCGGCGGTCAATCTTGCGATCCAGGTAGGGGTTCGGCTCGCCTCCCTTGCTGTAGAGTTTCACGACCTCGCGCAGAGTCTTCATCGAACCATCGTGCATATAGGGTGCCCGCTTACTGACATCGCGAAGCGAGGGCGTCTTAAAGGCGCCTTTGTCGGCATCTTTCTTGGTGACTGCGTATCGACCATCGTCAGCAAACGCTTTCGCTTCGGGGTCCCAGCCGACGCCCAAATTGTGGAAGTCGCTGTCAGTGAAGTTCTGACCCAAATGGCAATTGTTGCAGAAGGCATTGCCGAAAAAGAGTCGGTGCCCCTGCTTGACTTCGTCTGTAACTGCGTTTTGGTCGCCGGCCCGCCACCTGTCCCAGGCCGAGTTGCCGCTCATGCGGGTACGTTCGTAGTCGGCGATCGCCTTGGTGATCCGCTCGATGGTAACCACCTCGGTACCGAAGGCTTCCTTAAAATATGTGGGATAGCTTGGAATGTCGGCGAGTTTGGCAACGACGACCTGGTGGTTTTTGCTGCCCATCTCGATGGGGTTGATCATCGGCCCTCCCGCCTGCTCTTCCAGTGAGCCGGCGCGCCCATCCCAGAAAAAATGAGGCAGACGGGTCCAGGCCTGGTTGGTGAACGAGGGAGCTTTGCGTCCCCCTTTCTGTCCGCCGATGCCGGCCGACACAGGTGTCGGCTCGGAGAAGCCGTTCCGGGGCCGATGGCATGTGGCACAGGCAATGGTGTTGTCAGCAGAGAGGCGTTTGTCGAAGAACAGCCAGCGGCCCAGGCGAACGCGCTGCGGCGTTGGCGGTTCAGGGAAATCGGTCAGCTTGGCAGGCTGCTTCTTTTCCGTGCCAATGCCGAGGGGCGGGTCCGGGATCGGAACGATGGGGTTGGCCCCTTCCCAGGCGGAAACGTCCTGGCCCACCGCCACGCCAGGAAAGACCACGCCAGCAAAGACCAGGCCAGCGACGATAAAGAGCGCCGTCGAACCCAACCAACTCAATCGATCTCGTTTCATTCTGGTGCTCCTGTTGACGGCCTGCTGCTGTCAGCCTCGAAAGTGTTGAGCATCTAGCAAAACTATTCGCTTGGCAGCTGGTTTCGTAAGACCTACGGCATCAGTCATTGCATTGCGCCCGCATTGCAACAACATACCAAGTCACACTTCGGTTGCAAGCAAACGCTCGCGAGTTCTTCCATAGGACGCTCCAGTTTGGCACATCCAAGACATTCACGCCGACCCGATTCTCGTCACTGAGCCTTAGCGGTGACCGCTTCGTCACCGCTGATGAATCCGTCTTCGTTTCTATCGAGCGAGGAAAACTGCGCAATCGATCCAACGAATTCGCCTCGGCTCACATCTCCGTCGCCGTTGAAGTCGGCGTGCTGGAACCACGAGCCGATCGCGGTTTGCTGGCCCGTCGTGGAAGTTGGCGTTGAATTGGACGGTGTCATCGCTACCGAGTCATAGCTTGGTACATAAAAAGAGCGCTCACTCGGAGGCTCCGACCTCATAAACGCGACCGTCATCGAAACGGACAGTTCGTCCTCGTCAAGCTGCCCGTCCCCGTTGGTATCGGTGCGCCGGAGGCGATCCGCAGCCGTGGCGATTTCACGCTCACCGAGTTTGCCGTTGGCGTCGGAGTCGAGTGCTTCGAATAAGCCGTCCCCCCGATCGTGCACCATCATCCGAATCTGATTCCGCTGGGCGACTTGGTCGGGCCGCTGCTCACCACCCAGATCGTGTGCCGAGAGGATCAGTCTGGTGTCGCTGGTAATGAGCACAAGCCGATTGACTGTGTGCTGAATTACCTGGTCGATTTCGGTGCCGTGATCCAACACCGCCAGGGTCGTAGCGGGTCGACCATTCCCACCGTCCGAGATGAAATCAACGGAGACTTTGGCATGCGGTTCGACCTCTGCCAGCGCAGCGAACTCCTTGGTGTCGAGTTGCTGATTCCCATTCTTGTCGAGTTTGGCAAATAACTCGCCACGAGCTGAAAAACTGGTCGGTCCGAGTTGCTGGCGAGGTGCGTAGAGATCGCCAAGCACGTAATCGAGCCGGCTCGTTTCCGAGCGGTCTTTCAAATGTATGGCGGCCAGTCGTGTCGAACGGTTTGCAAACGCCCTTCTCTGCGCGTTCTGGCTCTGCGCATTCTGTGCCTCGAGTTGGTCTCTCAAGGTTGCCAACTCTGCAGGGACAATCATTCGGTCGTCGTCCGTGTCGAGCAGCAGTAACTGCCGAGACGCCAGATCGAGTTCGGCCGTGGAAAGCTGCCTGTCGCCATCTGCGTCAAGCAATTGCCAAATGCGTGAATGGGACGATGCCATGGTGAGATAAGCACGGCTGCTCCTCAGCGCGAGTGCGGTGGCCCTGCGTCCGCTGCCTCTGCCCAGCCAGGAGGCAGCTTCGGCTGGCTGCATCTGGTTGTCATCATTTTCGTCGAAGCGCTCGACCCATTGGCGTACTTGGCGTTCATCACTCGCTCTGAGATTGGCTAACTCGCCGTCGAGAAACTGTCGATTTACTCGCCATTCCGACCAGCTGGACCGTCCGTCACCGTCGGTGTCGGCCGCGCTAAGGACACGTTCAATCAATGCTGCAAGACCCTGATCATAGGGTCGGCCGTCGATCGTTAGCGACACGTCGAGCAGCAGTGGGCCACCCCGGGCGAGAATCAAAAACCGCTCAGCCTTGTCGGGTTGCTGGTCGGCAACTTCGGCGACAACTGCTGCGATCTCGACATTTGGCGACTCGAGAGTCTCCGCCACCGGCTCCGCCGCTTTCTGTTTCGCAGTTGCGGCTGGCGTGGGTGCGGACGTGGGTGCGATGGTTTCCTCGGTAGCGCAACCGAGGGTCACGGCCGCGGCCAGGCAGAGCAAGAGCGTTGTGGTGCGCGTCACGTCAGTATCTCACCAATCGGCGTCCCTTCGGCGATCTTGATCGGACGCTCTGAGCCGGTGAAATTCTCATGGTCGGGCGGCAGTCCCAGCGCAGCGCACAGGGTCGCCAGAAGATCGCCAATTGCAACTGGGTTCTCTTCGACTTCGCTGCCATCGGTACTTGTGCGGCCGTACGACTGTCCACCCGCGATGCCACCTCCGGCAAAAACGGCGGTCCATGCGGCGGGGAAATGATCGCGTCCACCGTTGGCGTTAATGACCGGCGTCCGACCAAACTCTCCCATCCACACAATGGTCGTCGATTCCAGCAAGCCGCGCTCGGCGAGCTCCGTCATCAAGGTCGCCCAACCAGCATCGAGCTCTGTCGAGAGAGCCTGTACCTGGCGGAAATTGTCTGCATGGGTGTCCCAGCCCAGAGCACCTCCTAAGGCGACTTCTACAAAAGGCACGCCACGCTCGACAAGCCGACGCGCCAGCAAGCATCCCTGGCCGAATTGACCCGGACCATACATGCTGCGCACGTTCGCCCCTTCGCCACTCAGGTCAAAAGCGTCGCGCACTTCTGGCCTCATCAGCTCGGCCGCTTTCTTGTAGAGGTCATGATGGGCGTGCAGGGAGTCTGTTTTCCTCTCCTGCAAGAACTTGTGCTCCAGCGCATGCCACAGTTTCATCCGCCGCGCAGCTTGGCGTACGTCGATTCCCGGAGGATGTTCAATGTGCTGTAGCTTCAGTTCTGCCAATGTTGGAGTGACGCTCGGCGTCGACGCCGGCGGTGACGCTTGGCTCCCTGCCACGATCGCCGGAGCGTACCGCTGTCCAAGAAAACCGGGTCCATACGCCGGGGGGCTGATTTCAGCGCGTGGCGCGACGCTAACATAAGCGGGTAACAGCGCGTCGGTTTTCGATAGCTCTTTCGACAGCGAACAGGCGATCGATGGGTAGGAAACGTCGCCCATCGGTGCGTGTCCCGTGCGGACCAGGTGTGTGCCCCGCGCGTGGTCGCCTTCTTTTGTACTGAGTGAGCGGACGATCGCTAACTGGTCAGCGCAGTCAGCTAACTTCGGCAGATGCTCACTAATCCTCAGGCCTGTGCTCTGCGTCGCTCGCTCTTTGAATTCACCTCCATTGGTGTGAGCCGGCTTCATGTCGAACGTATCGATCTGACTCGGGCCGCCGTTCATCCAAAGCAGGATGCAGTGTCGACGAGGGCGTGGGTCCGCGGCTAGCTTCGCAGCGAGTCCTGGCAGCCAGCCCGCACAGCTGGAACCGAGCAGCCCCAAGCCCATATGCTGGAGCATCTCACGCCGCTGAAGTTTGCTACATTGATTCCACACGTCGATCTACCCTCCGCCGAAACTACCGGTTGAATGCAAACTCCGTACTATTCACCAGCGCCCACAAGAGGTCGCTGAGCACCCTGCCGCGCTCGGCCTGCGTCTTGCCAGCACGTAGTTCTTCCAAGCACATCCGCTGTTGCTGGTCATCAGGCCGCCGACACAACGTGGCTAAGAACAGCGCTTCGATTCGATCTTCGTCATCCAGGAATGGTGCGGTCAGAGCGCCCAGCAATCGGCTGCTATCGTGATCCGTAAGTTCCGCCGTGGCCACTCCATTCATCAGCATCAGTGCCTGCAACGTGCCCGAGCGATACTCGGTCGCACTCCCTGGAGGTTCGCGCATCTGACGAATAAACTGAATTCTCAATGGGTCGGCAGCTAGCCCAGGGATTACCCTGTTGCGTGCGGCGACCCCCCTATCGGTACGCGGCATTGCCGGCGGCGCCAACAGTAAAAAGCTGTCGTAAAGTTGTTCGGGCGTGAGTGGCTTCGGAAGCACACGGGCGAAAAGGTCGGGCGTGGCGGCGGCAGGATCACCATACCAACTCGACAACTGATAGGCGTGTGTACTGGCAATCGTACGCAACAACTCCTGCAAATCGAAACCAGAGGCGATGAATGCTGCGGCCAAATCATCCAGCAATTGGGCATTGATCGAGTCGGTCGGCTGAAAGTCTCGATCAAGAGAATCGACCAGTCCCTTTCCAAAGAAGTGCGTCCACGCCCAATTGACCCCGGCGCGGGCGAAAAAGCTGTTGTCTCGGGAGGTCAACCAAAGTACGAAGCTCGCGCGGCGTCTCTCCAACCGCTGGTCGACTTCCGCCAGACTATGGGGATACTTGGGCGCGACAATCTCTTCCGAATCGGGTAGCCGAACCTCTCCCCGGTTTGTGTCGATAAGTCGATAGGCCATGTCCATCCCGCGATCATTGGGCGCCGCGACCTGGGCGAAGAACGCAGCCAATCCCCAGAAATCTTTTTGCGACCAGTCGTTGTGCGGATGGTCGTGGCACTGGGCGCACTGAAGCTGTACGCCCAAGAATAGCTCAGAAACGCTCGCTGCAAGTTTTTCCGGCGCAAGGTCATTTGCCTGGAAGTAGAGTGCCGGCCCCAGTTCTTCGCCGCCCGTTGCCAGTAGCAATCCGGCGACGAGTCCATCGTAGCGCAGATTCTTGGCAAATCGAGTCCGCAGCCATTTTTGCAGTCCCAGCGCTTCACGAGCATGCATCGCTTCGGTACCGAGTGGCAAAATTCGGTTGCGCCAGACCGTTGCCATGTGGGTGGCGTACCTGGGTGAGCTCAGCAATCGGTCGACAAGCCTCTGTCGTTTGTCGTCTCGATCGTCGGCCAGGAATTCGCGAACCTCTCGTACGCGTGGAATCACACCATTGAGGTCAAGTGTGGCTCGTCTCAAGAACTCGCCGTCGCTGGCAAGTGCCGCTGGCTCGACTCCTGCGCGCTGCCAACTTTGGCGCAGCAGCGTATCGATATGCAGCGCCATCTTCCCGTCTCGCCGATCGGTCGACTCCGCCCAGCGGTGCTCAGGGCGGAAGGCTGCCTCTTCGCCAACTGCTGCGAACGAGAAAATCGTCATCGCAAGGATCGACGCGCCGACTACCATCACAACAGGTTCTTCAGAAGAATTAGTGGGTGGAATTGGAAGTATTCTTCCAGGCATGGTGACGAGCCCCTCAGGAATCGGAACAACAAAGCCTGGTTTTAGTGGAACGTTTACTTTGCAGTCACGGCTTCGTC
>Ga0310121_10001818_pt1 | contig 21132 bp, 16 predicted proteins | sample CB27_Tmax_986_MG_FD_203504 | JGI IMG/M metagenome (GOLD analysis project Ga0310121, IMG submission 203504) | Marine microbial communities from Western Arctic Ocean, Canada - CB27_Tmax_986 | ecosystem: Environmental > Aquatic > Marine > Oceanic | place: Canada: Western Arctic Ocean | collected...
GCTTCCCTCCGCTGCAAAGGTTGCTTCGGCTACGCCTCAGCAACCTTCTCCGCTACGGCAAGCCAGCGGATCCCTAGACCTAGATTTTCTCATAGGCCCTGGATCATAGATCGGGGGAAGCCCACGTGCGGTCCGGCGGGTTTGGCACGCAGCTGCGGAATGTGGGGCAGATTAACAGAGCATCTAATCCAGTGATTATCCTGGTACCGGAAAGTCTCGCCGCAGTGATGCTGCCGCAACGTCGCAGGATGTCCAAGATGGACATCCAATATCTTCTGCTGGGATGCGGTGACCGATATAATGAGTACTATATCCGGCCCCGTTGCCATAATCAATGAATCGCTTCCCTCTTCGACTTTAAAGCTCATCATAACTCATTTCGATCACAGGGGTTGTCCACCCAGGGGCGAATTCCGTAACAACCCCTTAGCAACGGCACTCAAGCCTGTTCGGCGAGCTATTCCGACTTAAGCCAGGGTGATTTATAATAATAAGCTGGGCTGTTCCGTAAAACACTTTTGGGAAGATCGTGTGTTTCTAATTCACTCCCTCCCGGCGATTGTTCGCCTTGCACTGGTGTGCACCGTTTTGGTGTGCGCCGTTTTGGTGTCCGCGGGATCGCCAGGTGCCAGCGGTGCCCAAATTAAACGGCCCCAGGTGACTGAGCATGACGTGATCCCGATCCTCCTGCTGCGCTGCGCCGCCTGCCACGGGCGACAGGAGCAGGATGCTGGCCTGGATTTACGTACCAGGGATTCGATGCTCAAAGGGGGTAAATCGGGGCCGGCGCTGGTCCCGGGAGAGCCAGAGAACAGCTTGATCCTCAAACGCCTCCTGGCAGAGGAAATGCCACCTCGCAAGCGTCTCATCGAAGCCAGCGTCAAGCCGATGACCGATAGCGAGATCGAGTTATTGAGAGCGTGGATCGAGGCGGGTGCACCAGAGGCGGGAGCCGAGTCGCAACAGGCCGAGGTGAAATCGCCAATCAGCGAGCAAGATCGTCAGTTCTGGGCGTTTCAGCCACCCGGCGAGTTTCCCGTACCGCGCGTCCAACACGCCGAACGTGTACGGAATTCCATTGATGCTTTTATGCTCGAGAAGCTCGAGGCCAACAAGTTGAGCCTTTCGCCGGAAGTGGATCGGAGAACATTGATCCGCCGGGCCACCTTTGACCTGACCGGTTTGCCACCCGATCCGGTAGAGGTCGACACCTTTCTGGCGGACAGCAGGCCCGACGCCTACGAACAGATGATTGAGAGACTACTCGCTTCGCGCCGCTACGGCGAACGTTGGGGAGGATACTGGCTCGATCGGGCCGGTTACGCAGACACCGAGGGTGAGCGGCAGCAGGACATTCTCCGACCTCAAGCCTACCGGTATCGCGACTATGTCATTCGGGCATTCAACGCCGACAAGCCGTATGACCGTTTCCTTCTCGAGCAGCTCGCGGGTGACGAACTGACCGATTACGAAAACGCCGAAAAGATTACTCCGGAGATCTACGACAATCTCGTGGCGACCGGATTTTTAAGAATGGTTCCCGACCCGACCTGGTTCAACGTTACCGGGTTTGTCCCCAACCGGCTCGACGTGGTGGCCGACATGGTGGACGTGTTTGGATCCGCCGTAATGGGTTTGACCATCAAATGTGCCCGCTGTCATGGGCACATGTTCGATCCGATACCTCAGCAAGATTACTATGCGTTAACGGCAATTTTTAAAGGTGCTTATGACGAGCACGACTGGATGAAACCGAATGCTAACAAATTCCTGAACGATAAAAATGGAAGATATTTGTACCGATATCTGCCGTACGTCCCCGCCGAAGAAATCCGGGAGTGGGAGGTCCGTGTCGCCAAACATAAAGCCGAGATCGCTTCCTTGAAGAAGTCCCTGGATGATCGGACTGCGTCGCTCAAGCAGAAATATTTTGAAGAGAGTCTTGCCAAACTTCCGGAAGTCCTGCGGAGCGACGTCCGCCAGGCGGTCGAAACCGCGGCGGACAACCGGGATGAGATTCAGAAGTATTTGAGTGAGAAGTTTTCCGCGACGCTCTTTCTAACCGATCAGCAACTCAAGGAGTCTGACGAGGACTTTAAGGAAACGGCGGAAGAGACCACAGGGAAAATTACATCCCTGGAAAAAAATAGCCCTCCGGAACCGATGATCCGCGCCCTCTGGGATCGTGGTGAACCCTCGCCCACGTATCTCCTGCGCAGGGGGGACTACCTCATGCCAGGTCGGCTCGTCGAACCGGCAGCCCTCTCGGTGCTCTCAACCAGCAAGCTCGACATCAAGCCACCCTGGCCCGGAGCGAAAAAAACGGGACGTCGCCTGGCACTGGCGAAGTGGCTCGTTCGACCAGACCACCCACTTACTGCGCGGGTCATGGTCAACACCATCTGGAAGCATCACTTCCAACACGGCATCGTAAAATCGATGGACAATTTCGGCCACACCGGAACCCCTCCTACCCATCCGGAACTGTTGGACTGGCTGGCACGCGAATTCACCCGGTGTGATTGGAGCATCAAGGACATGCATCGATTGATCATGACGTCCAGCACTTACCGACAGATGTCGACGGTGACACCCGCTCACGAGCAGTTCGATTTGGACAACGATCTCTTGTCACGATTCCCGATGAAACGGATGGAAGCCGAAGTGTTGTGGGACACCCTGCTGCTCATCTCCGGGTGTTTGGATGAGACCCCTTTCGGTGTCGCCAATGGGGTGCAGGTGCGACCCGACGGTCTGGTGACTGCCGTCGGTACCGACAAGGGCTGGCGGCGCAGCATCTACGTCGAGCACAACCGCAAACAAAACATGACCATCCTCGAGTGCTTCGACTTGCCACGCCCAACTCCGAATTGCCTGGAGCGAAAACTCTCGACCGTCGCTCCCCAAGCTCTACATCTATTGAACAACGAAAGCATCGACCAGCTGATGCTTTCCTTCGCCGACCGCGTGAACCGGGATGCCGGTGCGGATCGTGCCAGGCAAATCGACATAAGCTACCAACTTGCCCTGGGACGGTTACCGACACCGGAAGAAATGCAGCTTGCGACCGAGATCCTTAACCGACTGCAGGCAGAGTGGGGCAAAACAGAGTCGGACTCAGATCGCAAGGCCTTGGCGAACTTGTGTCATGTCCTGATCAACTCGGCCGAATTCATCTACATCGATTGAGGGTACTGGATCGGTTAAAGATACTGGGAGTTGAGAGGAATGTAACAGGCATGGTTCAGCAGATGAAGATCTACGAATGAACATGAATGGAATATGCGTGGAAACAAAGGATGACAAAGAAAACGAGGGTTTATTCGAGGGTGTTCGTTGAAAACATGGGCGATGTGAGCAGATTTGCGCTCTTTTCTGTGATACGATAGAAAAGATGTCTGACCAACGACGTGGAACAATAACCCGGCGAAGCTTTTTTGATTACGTTGGGGGCGGTTTCTATGGTACCGCACTGGCGCATTTGCTTGGCAGGGAACTGCGCGCTAACGAGCAGCAAGACGGCCGCCGCATCTACGACCTTCGTCCACGCCATCCACCTCGGGAACCGAAAGCCAAGGCGGTGATCCACCTCTTCATGAACGGTGGTCCCAGCCAAATGGACTTGTTCGACCCCAAGGAGGAACTCACCCGGCGGCACGGCGAACCCTATTTCGATAGGATCGCGGGTGAAGTTGAATTCATCACCTCCGCCGGGGCCCTGATGCGCAGCCCCTACAAGTTCAAGCGGCATGGGGAATGTGGGATGTGGGTCTCGGAAGTCATGCCCCACCTGGCCAGGCAAGTGGATGACATCGCCTTGGTCCGCTCGATGCACACCACGACGTTTGCCCACGAGCACGCGCTCTACAAGATACATTCTGGCCGCACGTTTTCGGCCTACCCGACCCTCGGATCCTGGGTGACATACGGCCTGGGTTCGGAAAATCAGAATCTGCCTGCCTATGTGGTCCTCGATGACTCGGCGGGACTACCAGTCAATGGAGTCGAAAACTGGCAAGCCGGCTTCCTGCCGCCCGTTTACCAGGGAACCCGCTTTCGATCGACCGGTTCACCGGTACTCGATCTCGAACCTGAAGTAGAGAAGCCCCCGGGAGTTATCCAACTGCAGCGCGATCTGCTAGCCAGGCTGGACAAAAGCCACCGTGACCGAAGGCCTGGTCAGCCGGTTTTAGATGCGAGAATATCGAATTACGAACTGGCTGCCCGCATGCAACTGGCGGCAACCGACACGCTGGATCTCTCGCAGGAAAGCGCCGAAACGCTGGAGATGTATGGCATCAACGACAAAAGAACCGAGTCGTATGGTCGCCGCTGCCTGATTGCCCGCCGCCTGGTGGAGAGCGGTGTTCGCTTCGTGCAGCTCTACATCAGTCACCAAATCTGGGACAGTCATAGTAGCCTTGCCAGTCATCTCAGGTCGGCATGTGAATTCACCGATAAGCCGATTGCTGGTCTCTTGCAAGACCTCAAGCAACGTGGCCTCCTCGACAGCACCCTGGTGGTTTGGGGCGGAGAGTTCGGCCGACTGCCGATCGCGCAACTCCCGGATGGAACTCCCGGCGAGGTGGCCGGCCGAGACCATAACAAGAATGCCATGGTCACCTGGTTTGCCGGTGCCGGGATCAAGGGCGGCACGCAGTACGGGGCGACCGACGAGCTCGGTTTCGCCGCTGTCGAAAACAAGGTGAGCGTGCAAGACTGGCACGCTACGATCCTGCACCTTTTAGGCTTGAATCACGAGCGGCTCGTCTTCGATCGACTTGGCCTGGAGGAAAAGCTGACCCACGTTTTCGACGCCAAAGTCATCGACGGGATCCTGGCCTGACAGGCAAGCGTCACCCCCTTTGCATCGAATGCCTGTGGCGCGTGCAAGTCGGCCGGTAAGTCTGCAGTACACCTTGCAGAACAGCAAGTGTCAAAAGCAGTGGTGCCCGACGGTAATTTTCCCGGCGACCTCTCCGCGATCACGGTCCGATCGTCCCCCAGTGGTCTTTGGGGGGACAGCCGCTAGCCGAGTCACCCACTGGTAGCTGTCGTGGGCTTCCATCGAATTACCTTCGTTTGCCACGGTTCAATGGCTTGAGCCTTGTTGTCCAGCTTGGTGCTGCCAGCTACGGTCACTACCGTGCCATCCTGCAACACGGCGCTGGAGGCATATCCGTTACCACCGAGCAGATGGTATGTCCGGGGCAGCCAGGTCTTCCCACCGTCAAGACTCATTTTAGCACGTGTCTCAATCTGCTCGTAGGGGTATCGTTTGTCGTGGGCAAGAATGATTGCGCCGTTTGGCAGTTGTGCCAACTGCCCACGACACTCGCCATACCCCAGCAGCGGTTTTCCATGGTCGTCCACGAGGGGCCGCAGGCCGGTCCATGTTCTACCCTGGTCGTCCGAATCGGCAAGAAACACGTGCTTGAAAATCTCGTCGGGGTCCCGATTATTGGTTTTCCCTCCCCAAGCTTCTGCTTTCGCTTGAAACCACTCGGCATACCGCCCGGCATTCTGATAGCGGAGGGCAATAAGCAGCCTGCCATTGTCGAGTTCGAGAATGTGGCCGGCCGTACAGCACGAAAAGGTGCCCCCCATTCCTGGCATCGATACTCCGGGCCCCAACTGGTCTGCTTTTCTGTCGGCCGGCGGTCCGCCTTCCCACGTCTTGCCACCATCGGACGATCGAAGGATGTGGTGCGGCCAATCGGGAAGGTCTGGTGCCTCCTCTTGCAGGTTGTACCACTTCGCTGCCATCAAGAGCGTGCCATCGCGGAGCTGGTTCACCAGCATCCCATAGATATTTTCAAACGGTTCGTGCGCGAACACGGTAGAGATTTTTCCCCATGTTGCACCTCTGTCCGTGGAGAGGTTGACGTGAAAACAGTTTCGTTTCCCCGAGAGATTACCACCCTCAGTCGCCAACAAGGAACCATCGTTGAGCGCGGCAAACCCCATTAGTTCCTGTCCGCCGGGCAGGTCCATTTCGCGACGGGACCAGGTGTGACCGCCGTCACGTGACAGGAATAGTTTTTGCGATGATCGAACGGCAGATCCTCCGTCTCCCACGGCGGCGGCCACGGCGACGAACATCGTTCCATCTGGGGCCAGTGAGACGTGTGCCTCGCCCTTTCCGCGTTGCTCTGGAAATGAAAGCAGTGATCGCTCGCATGGCTCGACGATCGTGGAGCCGTTGGTGTCGACAAACAGCTTGTTCTTGTCCGCATAATATTCCTCGTATGCCTGAGTCTGGCTCGGCTCGGCAGCGATGAGTTTAGAGAGGCTCATCCCCACCAGTCCTGCGCCGCCAGCTTGGACGAAACGCCTGCGGGTCCAACCTGCACGCTCCGAGAGTGGGGTGCTCACAATGTTTAGTATGATCTTATAGGGGGTAATTCTATAACCGGTTCAGGCTCACCGTGCCGCGGTTATAGCACAATGTACAGTTTCTACGACTGGCGCGTGGTGATTTGTGGACACTTCCTCTCCCGTAATCACGACTTCTGACATGGATTGGGGCACGGATTGGGGTCAACTCTTGCCACTTGACACATAGGACACAACCAGACAAAAACCAGGGTCAATAAACGAGACACGCAACATTCTTGAATTAACGGTATCCTATCGAAATCCTGTCGGACAGCCCCGGCTTCTGAAGCGAGCGAACGGGGCTGGCCTGGAGGCTACCCCAACACCAACTTAAACACTGGTATCTAACGTGGGGCAGGTCAATCAACTGACCGTTCGCCTCGTGTCGTCAGCAGCAAAGGCTGAGGGAACCGTCAGCATTGAAGAGCTTGAGAGTTCTGTGCATGTGCGGAGATAATTCCTGAAACAAGAAGGTTGTTCGTCACCCCCTGTAGCTTACAGATCAGTGCACGCGACCAGCCAACATGTCATGGTTTACATCGGCGGCGATTCGTTTCAATCCCCTTACCGATGTTCACGAGTCTGGCGGTAAAGCCCTCGTCACGCATGTGCCGATGAGCAGACAAACCTGCCTGCACGTGGAGATCGACCGTGAGCGCTGGCTGCGAGATGATCTCCTCGACATCCTCGTCGCCGGCAGCGGATATCAGCCGCTGAGCATGACGAGAAAGATTGTGGAACTGGGGTGATCCGCATAGAGAACTGATAGCCAGTTTGAACGCAGGGCATGCTTGACAAGGGTGCCTGGGTCAGTAAAACCATGATAATCGAGCGTGTTCGGTTATCGTCGAGCGTGTGCCTTTTTCTTAATCCTGTTGGCCCACGATGATTTGGCAACCGCTCCACTGATCTACGAATCGGCCAAGGAGAAAGGACTTGGCGTTCAGTTACCCCTCTAACAGACCGTTCAAATTGTCTTCCACCGGTGTCACCGTACTCGCCAAGTCAAATTCTTTGGGTAGTGTCCGTTCATTGGCCACTCGTCGCTCGAAATCCCGGAGCCATGGCTCAGACAACAGAGTATCTCTGCTGGGGCTCGATTTCGGATCGACGACAAGCAGCGCAGTCGTGGCAAAGGCCGGAGTTCAGAGCAACTGCGTTACCGGGCGGATGCAGTTCGGGAATCCGCAGGTGGTCTACCGTTCAGAGTCTGTCTTCACTCCTTTTTGCGATGATTCCATCGATGAGGACCAAGTGGCGCGGCACCTGGACGAGTGGCTCGAACAGGGCGAACTTCGGAACGAGGATATCTTCGCCAGTGCCAGCATTCTCACCGGACTCGCCGCTCAGCGAGATAATGCCAAAGCGGTTGTGCGACTGGTAGAGGCACAGATCGGTGAAACGCTTATCGCAACCGCCGATGATCCGTGTCTTGAGTCGTGGCTGGCGTTTATGGGAAGTTGCTCTGCACTGAGCCGCCACTATCCCGACACACCGATCATCAACTTGGATATCGGCGGCGGGACCATGAACCCGGCCATTGGATTAAACGGCAACGTGCTGGGCACAGGTTGTTACTTCATCGGTGCCCGTCATTTCCAGTTTGTCCCTGGCACCTATCAATTAGTGTCCGTGTCAAAGTACGGCGCGCGGCTGATGGAGTTTCTCGGAATCCGAACGTCTGTCGGCGACCGGATCGGCAAGCGGGAGTTGAATGCGATTCTAGAGACTTACGTAAAGGCGCTGGAAGCCATAGTGGCGGGAGAGCCGGATTTCTTCGGTTCGCCTGTGGGCTGATTCCACGAACAGGTGCCGTTGCACAGCGGCGGGGATCTGCTCGCCAAGGCCATCACGTTCTCGGGAGGTGTGGGTGAGTTGATCTACAAATACAGCGCGGGCCAGCCCCTGCCCGGGACAACTTACTACGGCGACCTGGGAATCGACCTGGCAGTCAGCGTGGTTGAATCCCGGCTGCTGTCGGGACACCTCGATTCGTTCGTGCCGGAGAATGGGGGGCGGGCAACCGTCTACGGGCTGACTCTGCACAGTACGGAGGTGTCGGGGACAACGCTGTTCCTGCCACGGCCGGAGGCACTTCCCCTTCGAGACTTACCGGTTGTGGCCCGGTTGCGGATTGATGTGGAAGTCAACGAGATCTGCAAGGCGCTTTCACTGGCGAGGAAAAGCCGTCAGGGCGCCTGCTTCCAGATTGTGTCTGGCGAGGATCAGCCAGCATTAGCCAGCGTCAAAACTCTCGGAGAGCGCCTGGCTCAAGCCTTCAAGAGTGAAAGCTACTCACCGGAACAACCCTTAGTGATCCTCACGTCGAACAACATTGGCAAGACCATCGGGAACTATGCCACACACTGGGGGCAACTGTCGGTCAACCTGATCGTGATCGACGAGATCCCCGCTCGTGCTGCTCACTTCGTCAACATCGGTCGGTCGCACAAGAACATCGTTCCCATCTCGTTTTACGGGATGTACTGACAGAGAGGCGGCCCGCTTCAGGCCGCCCGTGATCCGAGAGGTCGAAACCATGGGAAAGCTGAAGGCATTCCAGGAAATCCACATGCCGGAGCCTGGGCCGGATCAACTCTACACGACAACCCTGCTCGCAAGATCGTTTTCCTTTAAGGGCCTGAAGAAGCTCTGCGGAGCCGCCGATGTCAGCAAATCGGGTGACCGAACAGCGGGCCTTGCCGCCGAAGATGAGGTCACCCGAGAAGCGGCCCGATCCATTCTGTCGTCTCTCACGCTTCAGCACCTGTACGATCACCCCCTCGCCGACGAAGGCGGTCGCGTCGATTCGGTCATGCAGGTGAATTACGACATCGACCTGGATAAATTTAAAAGCATCTCGTCCATGACGGTGGGAGAACTCAAGGACTATCTGCTTCGAAGCCCTGGCGAGGAAATCAAGCGGATCGGTCTCGTGCTCACGGGGGTGATGGCCGCGGCCCTCGCCAAGATTCTTGATGTCCATGAACTGATCTTTCTGCCCAAGCAGATTACCAAGTCAACCAGGGCCCGTACGCAGGTTGGTTTGCCGGGTACACTTTCATCACGGCTGCAGCCCAATCACCCCACGGACGATTTGAGTGGCATTACCTTGCTGACTTACCTCGGGTTGAGCATGGGATCGGGCGACTGTCTTATTGGGCTCAATCCATCCGTCGACACCATCGACAGCATCGATTCGCTCCTGCGGCACGTAGACAAGCTTCGTCGGAAGACGAAGGTCCCGACGCAGATCTGCGTCTTGTCACACCTCAAGACGCAACTCGCTTGCCTGGAGCGCGGGGCACCGGTGGAGATCATGTTTCAGAGCCTCGCCGGTACGGACCGGACTCTTGTGGAGGAATTCGACGTTACCGTAGAACTGCTCGACCACGCTTACAAAGCGATGAGCCAGAAAGGTCCTCTGCGCGACCGCGCTGAGCATTGCATGTATTTCGAGACTGGACAGGGGGCCGAGTTTACCTATCGCAAGCATAACGGCATCGACATGACCACAACCGAGGCGCTGTGCTATGGTCTGGCCCGGAGGTATGACCCGTTTCTTGTGAACAACGTGACCGGCTTCATAGGCCCCGAGACGCATGTCGACAACTTTGAAATGCTGATGTCCAACTTACAAGACCATTTCATGGGAAAGCTCATGGGGTTACCCATGGGCATGGCGCCATGCTACACCCTTCACTCGCAAATCACGATCGAGGGCCAACAAATGGCGACACAACTCTTGACCGCGGCGGGAGCCAACTACTACATGGACGTCTACCTGGGCACCGACAGAATGCTTGCGTACTTTGACACTAGTGGCCATGATGACCAGACCTTGCGTGAGGTGCATAACCTCAAGCCCGCGCCGGAATTCCTGCGTTGGGCAGTCACACAGGGCATTTTCACGGAAGACAAAAATGGCTGTGTTACCCGGGGGCCCAACTGGGGTAACCCGCGAATATTCTGTGAGTCTGACACCGAGTTTCAGAGACTTCTCGAATCTGTCCCCACAGCCTATGGTTTCGAGAACGCCGGGCCCCGGCCTGCAAACCAGGTGTCCCGCGCCGCGAGAGCCAACCAGGCGGTCGCCCGCGAGGCGATTTACACCGAACTTCGTATCGAAGAGCTGGAGAAACTCTCGTTCCGCGTGCTCAAGACAGCCGCTCAAGACAAGGGGACACATCTCAACGACCCCGATCTTGGGGCACGACTTTCTGAAGAAGAACTGCTGCAACTCTCTCCGGAAAATAACGATGTACAAATCGTGGTCTCCGACGGGTTGAGCGCTGAGTCCGTACACCACAATATCCGGGAATTGCTCCCGGTGCTGGTCGACGGGCTGACGAGCCGAAAGCTGAAGCTGGGGCAGCACATTGTGGCGGCTTACGGTCGGGTCAAACTTGCTGAGTCCGTGGGCGACGCGCTACAGGCTAAACTTGTCATCAATCTGATCGGGGAGCGACCGGGCGGAGATGACTTGTCGTCACAAAGCCTATCCGCATATCTGGCCTACCGGCTCTCGGATGACGAGGTGCAACGGGAGGCCGCTCACTTCAACAGACACTCGGATATCCGGTATGAATACTCTCTAGTTTCCAATATCTATTCTGGCGGATTACCGCCCGTGGAGGCAGGCTCTGTCGTGGCCGAAAAGGCTATCGAGATTCTGACCATCAAGGCCGCCGGAAACCGTTTGGAGAAAACTCTGAAGAGCAAAGTGAATTAACCCGCGCCGTACAGCGAATGTGTTGGACCGTATTTCATAACACAACAGGCGAGCTGTCGAGGAGACTGCGCCTTGTCGAGGGTATTCAGCTTTTCTTCGTAGATATGGGATGTCGATTCATCTGCCTCCCACAGTTCGACCGAGGAGATCGCCATGGAACTATTTGGAACCGTTGTCATTTACATCGTCATGGCTTGTGCGGTGCTTGGTGCCGTTGCCGCAATCCGCAACGCCGATCGGGGACTCGGAAAAGAGTTTATGCAAGGGATCTACAGCATCGGGCCGATCTTCGTCCCGGTAGCCGGAATCATGGCCTCCATTCCCTACCTGTCCGTCGGAATCAAGACGTTGTGTGGACCGGCATTCGAGTTGGTCGGTGCAGACCCTGGCATGGCCGCAACAACCTTCATTGCCGTTGACATGGGTGGCTACCAGCTAGCGCAGTCTTTGGCGGATGGAGTGGACAACTGGATCATGGCGACGGTCGTCGGCTACATGTCCGGCGCGACGATCATCTTTTCGATCCCGGTGGGGCTGGCGATGCTTCGAAAAAGCGATCACAAATACATGGCCCTGGGGATTATGGCCGGTGTACTGAGCATTCCCATCGGAGTCGCAACGTCGTTTGTGATCCTGGCGTCAAGTTCGCCTAACGTGAGGGGCGCCATCGCCCCTCACGGTCCACCGGATGTACAACTTGCGATCAACCTCGGACAGGTATTTGCAAACCTGACACCATTGATTATGTTCGTCGTTGTGCTGGCTGTTGGACTTCGTTTCATCCCGGACTTGATGATCACGCTGTTCATACTGTTCGGACGGACCATGGATGCGGCGATCAAGCTGGTTCTGGTCAGCTGTATTGTCGAAGCTTTTACAGGTCTCTTTGCAAAACTTTTTGGCGGATGGGGTTTCGAACCGATCATTTCCAACGGGAGGGATGGTGAATTGCGCGCGTTGGAAATTGCCGGGTACATCGGAATTATGCTCGCCGGGGCGTTTCCCATGGTCTATCTCATTCAGAAGTATCTTTCACGGCCAATGGAGGCAGTGGGCAGGAAGCTGGGATTGGAAGCTGCAGGTGCGGCCGGGTTGCTAGCCACAGTGGCCAATATCCTCGCCATGTTTCGTATCGTCGAACAGATGCGACCCAAAGACAAAGTGCTCGTTATTGCGTTTGCCGTCTGTGCAGCGTTCCTGTTTGGCGATCATCTGGCTTTCACCGCGAACTTTCAGCCGACACTCGTGCTGCCGATCATGGTTGGAAAACTGACAGGCGGGCTGTGTGGCTTTGCACTGGCATACTGGCTGAGCGTCCCGAAAGCATTGGAGTTGGAATCGCGAGACCAAAGGCCTACCCTCCACACTGACCACAAGGTCTTCCCTCGCAGGCAAACCCTGGAATAAGCAGTTTGGATTGTCCACAGAACAGGATGCACCCCATTTGACGTCGGAAGGAATATCGATGAATTCCGCACAGACACCGCAAACAGATCACGAAACCGGGACGAGTAGCACTGATCAGCAGACCGCTGGTCCCGCAGTGGACGCAGAGGTCACCAAACCGAAGCGGCTACGATCACTGGATGCCTATCGGGGCTTCATTATGATCATGCTGGCGTCCGCCGGGTTCGGTATCCACTCACTAGCACAGCTTCCAAAAGATGCGCCTGTGTGGCACGAACTCAACTACGAGTTCTGGCAGCAGCTAAGCTTTCACTTCTACTATCATCCGCCGTGGACCAGTCGGTTCGGCCTGATCGACGTTTCATTTTGGGATCTGATTCAGCCCGCTTTCATGTTTATGGTTGGCGTGGCGATGCCGTATTCGTATGCGCGGCGTGAAACGCTGGGACATTCGAAGTGGCGGCGGTTGGCCCATGCCGTATGGCGAGGGTTAGTTCTGACGCTGATCGGTGTGTTCCTGACATCGCAGGGAGCGCCGTCAACAAAGTGGGATTTCACAAACGTCCTTTCCCAGATTGGTCTAGGATATGTTTTCTTGTATCTTCTCATGGGCCGTCACGTTCGCGTGCAATGGGCTGCGTTTGCTGTAATTCTCGTCGGATACTGGATCCTGTTCGAGAGTTACACACCGCCGGCAGACTACGACTATGCGGCGGTCAACGCGTCCGGCGAGATGATCTTCGAGGGCCGGTTCGCGTCGTGGTCAAAGAATGCCAACATCGCATCCCAGTTCGATAGATGGTTCTTGAACCAATTCCCACGGCCCAACGGCGAGCCGTTTCGCTTTGACCCAGGTGGTTACACGACTCTCAATTTCGTGCCATCGATTGCCACGATGCTGCTGGGTGTCTTCGCCGGCCAGCTGCTGCGAAGCCACCACAGACCGTGGAATAAGTTCTTGATTCTCATCGCATCCGGAGCGGTGTGCATGGTGCTCGGGGTGGTCGCCGGGGAACTGGTTTGCCCGATCGTCAAGCGAATTTGGACACCATCATGGGTGCTGTTCAGTGGCGGGTGGGTCGTGTGGATGCTAGCCGCTTTTTACATGGTGTTCGACTTGTTCCCGCTCCGTTGGCTTGCATTTCCGTTAGTGGTGGTTGGAATGAATTCAATCGCCGTATACCTGATGGGCTCGCTCATGCACTCGTGGACCCAGAAGATGATCAACATTCATTTCCATGGCCTACTGGTATGGTTCCTTGGTGAGGGGGCACTGGCCGACGACATGTACGGTCGTGTTGTCGGTCCGACCGCGGTACTCGTGGTCTTCTGGCTGATTGCACTTTGGATGTACCGACAGAAGTTTTCCATTCGCATATGAGGTTTTGCCCGTGCTGGAAAGAATACGTATTGTAACGAGTCATATCCTGTGCACTGCTCGCCTGAATATCCGGCTTGCTGTGCCTGGTGCGTGTCGCACTTACGTGTAGCGGGCGTGAAATCAGACCGAGTGCAACGACCTGGCCCAACAGCAGCCCGACCGCGTCACGCGGATGAGCCAGACGTGGCTGGCTTGGGCCGACCGTACCGGCGTTAGCCAATTACCGTCGTCGAAGCCTAGGCTCAAACCATAATGGTGGTTAAAATGTACTTTGATGGTAACGTGGGATGGCGCGGGCAAACGAGTGTGGGGGCCCCGTTGTCGATCTGCCGCGCACGACGACACAGCGTGTTGAAGTAGGCCCAGCGATGGAATCAAAACAGCGGACCGGCTTTACTTTGGTGGAACTCCTGGTGGTGATCGCCATCATCGGCATTCTGATAGCCCTGCTGTTGCCCGCGGTCCAGGCGGCGCGGGAAGCAGCCCGGCGGTTGCAGTGCATCAATCACCAGAAACAGCTCGGTCTGGCACTGTTGAACTACCACGACACCTACGGAATGCTGCCCATCGGCCAATACGGGCACAACAACCTCACCGGGGGCGCTGCCGGGAATCCGGGAATCTCGGCACATGTCATGATCTTGCCGTTTCTCGAGCTGGTGAACATCTCCGATAATTACGACTTTAGCGTTGGCCAGAACCATATCAATAACCGTCCGGTCGTAGGGTTGGAGATTCCCGAGTATCAATGTCCCACCGACGACTCACGCGGTCGACGGTTTGGAAACGACTACTCCCGCTCCAACCTGGTTTTCTGCTTTGGCTCCGATACGATGGCCACCCGTGCAGGCGGCGGGCTCTACTTTCGGTCGGTCAATCTCACCACCGATGGGGCGTTTCAGGTCGGAGGTGGTCCGCATACGGAGTCGATCCGCACGCTGGCGGATCTCCAAGACGGAACATCCAAGACAATTTTGGCTAGCGAAGTCCTCAGCGGCAAGATTGACAAGGTCCTTCCAAGCCGGACCACGGACGTCCGAGGCCTGTGGTCCTGGAGTGGGATGGGAGCGATTTGTTACACCCATCGCAACACACCCAACAGCAGCGTCGGCGACGCCATGTGGTCTTCAACGACCAACGAATGCACCGATAGCCCCCCTGAAATGCCCTGTGACAATACCCAAGGCACCCGGCACGACCGGTTTCACGCCGCCGCCCGCAGCCGGCATCCGGGCGGCGTAAACGCCGTCTTCGCTGACGGGCATGTAATCTTTACCAGCGATGCAATCGACCTGGTTATCTGGCAGTGGCTGGCCTCCATCGACGACGGCCAGATGATCCCCGCAGATTTCTGACGCCGGGCATTCTGTGGGAGGCGATAACTGCGGCCCGCCTGTTCGGCGCGGCCGCTCGATCGGGTCTTTATGAATTCAACGTCCGAGTGTTGGGTCGTACATTGTTCACCCCCCTCTTGCATGGGCATGGTAGGCGGCTACCGCCGGTGGATGCTTTCTGGTTGATGACGATGTGCGACGAGAAAAGTTTTTCCGTGCCCAATCCGATTAATCGTTTTGCGGTTGGCGACCGCGATGGTCTGAGAATACAATAGCGCGCCGCGGGCGGCTCGCTGGGCCTCTCTATTCAGAATCAGTCGCCGGGCAAGGGCAGGAAATCCAAATGGCTTCCGTCTACGAAGTCGGGAACGCTTGGTGTTACGATGTGGCCTTATACGTCACAACTTCAGGTGTTGATCGGCAAACGGACGCGGCCGGCTATCAGGCAGTTTGGCTGGCAACGTTCCCAAGGTGACTTTTGCTGAAACCAACAAAAAAAGGGGGGCATGAACATGCAGAGACCACCATGGGCCACAGCTGTCAGTATCATCGGCATTGTGATTGCGATTTACGGCCTCCTCAACAGCGGCGCAGGGCTGATGATGCCCCGGATGGGTGCAATGCTGAAGCAAGGCAAGCAAATGGAACAAGAGCACATGGAGCAGGAAGAGCAAAATATAAAGGCATCTGAGGCCCAGGAGAAGAAAGAAGCTAAACAGCAGGATTTCACTGGTAAAGACTTCCCCGAATCGGAGGCGCAAAAGGAATTTTCCGCAAAGGCCCGGCAGGATCAGGAAGCATTTTCGCAGCAGGCCGATAAATCGCAGGAAAAGGCAATGCAGAGTCGTATGCAACAGCAGCAGGGCATGTTCAACATGCCTGGCTGGTATACGGATTTTTTTGCCCCTCTCGCCAGCCTCATTTCGATTTGCATTTTCGCTTTTTACTTGTTCGCATCCATCTTGCTACTGCAGACAAAACCAAGTTCGATTTCGTTCTTCTCTTTGGCAGCCTGTGCAACTATTGGTTTTACGATCCTGAAAACTTTAGTTGCGGTGATCGCCATGTCTTCCATGGGAATGGCCATGGAGATGACCGGTATCTTCATTGCGGTGGTGAGTGTGGTGTTACTGGTCGTTGTGGCCCAGGGAGACAAAGAGGCGTTTACGGCTGCTTGATAAAACGGAAATCATGGAACGTCAACTTACCACTGGCTGTCGTAGCACAAACGGATGCACCGGGGCGGAAAAATGCGGGATGGCTCACTTTGCTTGACAGTATCCATTCCTCGCCCGGTGATCCTTGGACGTTTGGCGATTGTCGCTTTCATTACGCTTGATTCAGATGACTGATCACTTATTCTGGTTTCGAAAGATGATTCGACGCGTGACCTGCGTTTTACTTCCTCCGTTTCTCATCCTTATTTCGTTTTCGATATTGGCGATACAATTTAAGGAAATTTCAACCAGGAGCGAGATCTTACTCTCTCACTTCATTTATTACGCTTATCTCCTTTAGTGCTTTAGCTTTCAATTGGTGTCGAGTTTCATCCTCGTTGACCTCTGAAGATATTTTAAAGCTTATCTATCAAGTCGGCATTGATCTTTTTCTTGCGAGTCTTCTGGCATTGGTCTCAACTTTTTTTGCGTGGGTGAAAATGACTGCATCTTTTATTCCGGTGACCTTCTATCCACTCTTATTTGGTTTGCATTGGCTCTTTCTCTTGATGGCTATTCTCCTGTTCTTGTTTTGCATGTTGTGCCTCCTCAGAGCTATTAGAGACATCAACAGCGCCCAACAAGACGCTGCAGCCAACCCCTAGCCGCACCCGCATGGGACTAGAACTCGTCTGGTATCTGTTCTTTGCCACCCACGGTTAGCAGCTTGTAAAACAGTTCCGGATCGATCGTCTGGGGAATCGGTCTTGCGTGACCATCGGCGAAACCTGCGTGGAATATCCCGGGGTGAAGATTTCCAAGACCGCGGAGAGGCTCCTTTTCGTCGTACGACCAGTCTTTCGGCTGGGTCCAGACGACGGCGTGCGGGTCATCGACTTGGAGCAGGGCAATGGTGTTGGCCGTGCCGTCGGTCACATTACGATAACTAATTCCACGATCGGTTCCGCTGAAGAACAAACCCTTGCCGACAGGTCCGACGTAATGTGTCTTACCTTGCTCGGGCGCGAGTTTGGAACTCTGATCCAGCAGGCCCTCTGGCATCTCGGGGATCAAAGCGCGGTTGTGCTCGCTGTCCCACGGCTCGTCGAGGTGAAAGCGGCTGTAGAGTGCCTGCTCTTCGATATACGGCAGGATGGCGACTCGCCAACTGAGCAGCGGTTTGCCGTCGTCCGAGTAGATCGCATGGGCAGGAAAATGACGTTTCACATCGTGGTAGTTGTGCATCGCCAGCAGCAGTTGTTTCATATGGTTGATGGATTGAGCTCGCCGTGCCGCTTCGCGGGCCGCCGGTACCGCGGGCAACAGCAGGGCGACCAACACGCCAATCACCGCCACTGTTGTCAACTGTGCCGACTCGGTTGCAGACGTTTCGAATACAACAAAACTGTTGCCGTCCCGTTTTGGTTGAAACAACCCGGTATACACGTTTGACATGCGGTCGGCGTAGGCGGCAAAGGCGTGTTGGATGGGGTCGTCGCTGGCACGCAGCTGTGCCAGTTGCGTTTCCATCTCGCCTTTCATTTGAGCTTGTGCCACTTGAATGCCTGCATTGACCAGTTCCTCGAGTTGAGTTGCCTCCGCTGCACCCGCGGTGTGGGCCACCAGTTTTGAGGGTTGTGCCGAATTGAGGTTCAGCGTCAACTCGACCGACTCGAGCAGACCGGGTGCTTGAAAGAAGGGTTGCATTTCCGGAGGCGCTTTACCTTGAGCTTGCATCAAGCTGAGTTGGATCAGTGGGCGAAGTGCCACCAGGTCGACAGCAACGTAAAGATCATCGCCTGATGGTTGCGTGGCGACTAGTTTGGCGAGCACCCCAGCTGCTTTTTCGCGACTGCCGTCGAACAGCTTTTCTAACATTCCCTGCGATCCCACCACGAGCGTTTTTTGTTTCAGGATCATCAAGCAGGGGAGCATCGGATGTTGGCTGACCAGGCAGTCCCTGCCGGCGATTTTCCCCGGCTGGGTGTGTTGGATGAGTTCGGGCGCGAGCTTTTCGAAGTCAAACGCCTGGTCGGCCTGCAGAATGACTGCATAGTAAAGGGTGGTCCCGAGCGGTGGTTCGCCGACCGCCGTCGCGCGGGTGATATGCTTCAGCCCCATGCCGAGGTATTTCTCACCGATGGCTTCGGCAACCTCGATCGGCAGCAGCTGCGCTGCCGGGCTGGTCAATACCTGCTTGGGTCGTAAGCAGACTGCTGCGACCGATTCAGCGGTGAGAAATGTCGGGTTCACAACCCCAGCGGGTGGCGTCTGGGCCCACGTCGCGGTCATTGGCGCCAGGAGCGTTACCCAGGCAGTAAAAATTCGAATCCAGAAAAGTCGGGCGAGTCGATCAGGGGCCATCGGTGATTCTCCTGGTGTGACCATAAACCATAGCTGGTGTGACCATAAACCATAGCCATTGAGGGGCTAAAACAAAGGTTTTCCATGAGAGGTGATAAGGGGATGTTTATTCTGCCATCTGCAGGATCCGTGTATCGTAACCGACACGGGCAAATTTTGAGTGAAAAAACTGGTTTGTGTTACACCAGGACATGAGGACCCCGCAGGTTGAAGGCTTGAGTTCTTTGGGCGGAGGTCAATTCCACAAGCTGCGGGCTCCATGCCACTGGGCCAGGTGGGTATGTTGTCCGTGTAGTAAAAAGCATCGGCCCGGGCTATTTCATCCCTGTAATGAGTAGCTGTAATCATCGAGCCGGTCGTACTCATTCCGGCTGTTTCCCATGCCGTAGGGGTCCAGGTAGTCGCCACGTCCAGAGCGTTTGCCGACAGGGGATATGTTGAGCTTTATTACCGTTACTCATCTGCCGCCGAGGACCAGAAGGAACAGGCAAAGAACGAACTGGTCACCTATATCTGGCGAATCCGTGAGACGATGATGATCCACGCTTATACGCTTTGGGTGCGGCTCGTCGGTAACGAAGAGGCGACCGCTGACGACAGCCCGCTCAAGAGTGACGAGCCGGTGACAGAAAAAGAGCTGCTGGATTTCCTGCAACAGGTCTGGCAAGACAGGTAGTCTGGAACGGGCAAACATTTCTGTCGCCGGAACTTCGGTCGCTTTCCAGATTTCGGCCTGGAACAGTGTGCGATGCCCGATTTGCGACGTTTGCGCTGTTCCGGCAGCATTGCGGCGACCTTGTTCGGGCCTGCGCGAATAATCCGGGCTAGTCCCGCGTAAACGGCCGTGCCAGGTTTAACGCCTCCCGATTCAATTCGAGACCAAATCCCGGTGTATCCGGCAGCGTGATGTACCCGGCCTCCGGCAGCGGCTCGTTGGTGAACATGGTGCCGAAGTTCGCTTCAATCGTGTCCGCCTTCTCACCCATCATCAGGAACTCGGCCAGGTTGATGTGGTCAAAGGCCATCGCCATGTAATAGCCGTAAACGCCGCAGCCATGCGGCACGACCGTGACGGCCCGCGCGCTGGCCTGCGCCACTACTCGGGCAAACTCCGTGGGACCGCCCATCCACATCACGTCCGGCTGCAAAAGTCCAACGCCGGCATCGATCAACTGCTGGTAACCGTAGCGGGTGTATTCGTGTTCGCCTGTGGCGAAGTAGGTTGACGTCCCTAAACCGGCAAATCGTTCCGCAAGTTTCGCATGCGCGACGTACTCGTCCGGCATCAATGGTTCTTCAATCCACGTCAAATGAAACGGCTGGAGTTTTCGTACCAGCTCGGCCGTGTAGTTGACGTTGAGCGCCATGTAGCAGTCCAGCATGAGCGGGAAGTCGGGGCCGACCTTCTCACGCCAGTCGGCGACGAACTCGACGTTTCTGCGCATCCCTGCCGAACCTTCGCTGGGACCATAAGGCAGCGGGAACTTGGAGCCGTGAAAGCCCAACTGTTTGGCCAGATCGGGGCGGGAAGTCGTGGCGTACACAGGAACACGCTGCTTGCTCCGGCCGCCCATGAGATTGTAGACGGGCTCACCCAGGGTCTTGCCGAAAAGGTCCCACAAGGCAATATCTATCGCCGAAATGGCGTGTACACCAAGGCCTTTGCGTCCGTAATGGATCGAGGCCCTCCACATCTGTTCCCACATCTGCGAGCGATCGCGCACATTTTGTCCCTCGACAAACATCGAGAGATGCTGTTCTATCAGAAAGGCGGCCGCTTCGCCCCCGGTGCTGGCCCCGATTCCGATGCGCCCCTCTTCATCTTCGATCTCGACGAGGACCGTGGGAACCTTCGCCACGCCCCAGGAGCTGCGCGAGCCAGAGTACTTGGGGTACCGCGACATCGGGTTGGTGATCGGCGGATGTGTGGTCTGGTGATCCCAGTTGCCGTCGGCATCGGGCAATCCCTGGATCCAGTGTGTGTCCGGCGTATCATGAACATCGCTGGCGCCGTACTCGGCGCTGCGCGACACCATCGCGCGGACTTCCTTGATCCTGGCCTGGCCGGGCGTCGGAACAACATCTTCGACAGTGGCTATAAAAAGCGACACGGAAGTAACGTACTACACGCCGCAGGAAGGATCAAGTTGGGCCGTTCGATACCCAGGAGAACTGCAAAGTAATTTTCACCGAACGCTAGGCTGAATTTCTGCGTAGAGGCTTTTGCAGGGGGGTTCTTTTCTTGGAAGGATCCTCTCCCGTGCATGCAGCTACTCTTCTCGATTCGTTTTCTCAGCTCGCCGATCCCCGTTGCCGCCGGGGTGTACGGCATCCCTTTGCTGGTATCGTCGTCTTGATGCTATTGGGCATGCTGGCGCG